>Ga0209780_1005360_pt1 | contig 10117 bp, 5 predicted proteins | sample WorMetexBAHAMAS2_FD_187384 | JGI IMG/M metagenome (GOLD analysis project Ga0209780, IMG submission 187384) | Marine gutless worms symbiont microbial communities from Max Planck institute for Marine Microbiology, Germany - Inanidrilus exumae... | ecosystem: Host-associated > Annelida > Digestive... | reverse complement strand
CAAGTTTGCGCGCAGGACGAGCTGCAGCTCACATTTGCTACATATCTCGGTTTAATCATATTCGCCAGATGGCGAGCGTCTACGGTCGACGCAGATGCCAAGAGCTCGGTTAGCGTTCGTGAGACTGCGCATCGGGCGGGCTCACGCTGGGCTTTGCCATGAATCCAGTTACATACAGAGTACGCATACCCGCCCACAGACAGTTACCATCTCAGTACTATAACCAGGCCAACGTGGGGTCCAATGGACCATGCATTAGAAGAGGGCCGGAATTGGACGAATTTATTCGCCGTCGCAAGGGGTGACAAGAGGGCGATGCGGCCTTTTGTCAAAATTCTTTAACCACTTGTTATTGTTATTTGTACCTTTAGCAAGCATGACAGTGGTATCTCCGGTCTGATAGGGCAGCGTGCGCAGCAGAATCTCCTGCAGGATAATAGCCAGACTGTAGATGTCGGAGGACGCAGTGGCAGTCTTGGCGTTGTCAGAAGACGTTAAATGCTCAGGAGCAGTCCACAACAATTCTAACAAACCAGCAACGCACCGGCATCAGCGCATTTACGCAAATATTACAACAGATGCGCGTAACTATAGTCGCGTCGCGAATCACGATTATATCACTATAACGTAACGCTAACTTGTCGATCGAGTATATAGGCCTGCACGGCGACCATAGTTGTAAAAATGTAGATTTTGGAATTTAAAAAACATAAACATGTTTTTATACTTCAGTAACTGGCCGCTGAGATGAAGTGGCTACAGCGGATGTAGCCACTTTTGACCACTCTGTCGTACATTGCAGTCACGCGACGGTGGTCAACACCTTGACATTTCCTTGCCCGGACAGTTTCTTCCGAGATACCGGGTTTTTATTCTTGGTTTTTTTTCTTCAGTGTGCTAGATTAAGCTGGCCCTTTTCGTCAGCTTATGAGTGCACATAAATATATCGCATCGTGTGGTAACTTTATGAGTCAAATCGCAGCACTGCATATAAATTAAAACACTCATTCTCGTAATCTCGTTAGTTGAAATACGTTCTTCGTTCCGTCTACAAATGGAAGGCCAATGACATGCAGCAACCTGCCTCAACAATTTACTCTTTGTGAATCGCAATATGCTGTTCGCCGTAGACCTATACACGTCTAAAATAGCTTTTGAAGTTTTTACTGACAATTGACAGACAATAACCGCCGTCACTGAAGCCTGTATATTCCCAGTTTATTTTTTACGGCGCTTGGCAAATTAGTTTTCAACTTTTAATCCATATCGCCACGTTGGCTGATACTGCTGTTTACCTAAGATTTTGATCAACTTCGTACTCTGGACCGGCAGCATGGAACAATCTTCCACATGATATTCGCGCTTCATCTTCTCTGGACGTCTTTAACGAAAACTGAAAGCATATTGTTTTAAAGAAGCTTTAGTTTTTAGATCGCCCGTTCTGCGAACGCGATCTTATGTTTTGCGCATGTTTCTTCTTTTTATCTGTCAACTCACTTTCTCCGACGTCCGTCAACCGACATTCTCGAAACTTTTCCACATGATGTGGATTCAGGCCCATGGGAAGCGCTGCTATGCCGATTCCTAAAAGTGACCCTAACAAAAATGAGGGGCGAAAAACTCCTAATTTTGTCAAATTTACCGTATACCGCAGCATATTAAACGCCGTCACTCGAGATGTAGTAAGAAAATAGAAGATCGAAAACAATCTAGTGTTGATCACTGATTATCAGCCTATATATTCACCAAATTCGGTGGGGTCGGTTAAACAGTGGCAGAGATCGACGTGCTAGCTTATACGGGGGGGGGATTTGTTCATACATCGAATTGCCACGTCAAACTGCACAGGACGGGCGATCTTTTTGGTTGGGAACTGACATGATAATTGCCAACTATCCATTGTTACGACAATGCAATGCACGGGCGTCCAGCGCTTATGTAGTCGGCTCACTGTAAATTGATGATGACGATGATGATGATGATGATGGTGAGACTGTTACTGACCGCGGTAGTTCTTTTCCACGCTCTCTTGGTTGCTCCAGTACAGCATGTCGAGTCCCCAGTCGGACAGTTTGACGACCCAGCGACTGTCCACAAGACAGTTGCTACTCTTCAGTCTGCCGTGACAAGAGGGCGATGCGGCCTTTTGTCAAAATTCTATAACCACTTGTTATTGTAATTTGTACTTGACAGTCGACTGGCGACAAGACAGTTGCTACTCTTCAGTCTGCCGTGACACTTAAGCTCGCTGCGATGCAGATATTCCAACCCCTACAGATCATCCTTTACCGTGTATGCAACAGATCTGACATGACCCGATTGACCCATCAGTTAAATGGTTTACAGCCGTTTTCCGCAAAGTCACATTCCCGGAAATACGTTTCAACGAGTTGCGTAGTGTTTGAAACTACCGTACCTGAATGATGTCGGACATGAACGAGCGCTTGAAGTCCTCGGTGACGTTAATGTCCGGATTGTTCAGAATGTTCTACAAGGCACAATTCACTCGAATAGAACTGAACAGTTTGCCACCAGCCCTGCGTGACAAGTTTGTCACTGTACGTTTCAGAGGCGAGGACAAGGGGGCATTTTTAAATTTTAAAATTGCTTTCAGCTTCAGGGGGTTTGCCCCTGACTCCCTGACCAGGCTGCACCCACAGGAGGCATAGCCCCAAACCCCCTCTGTACGCTCGAGCTACCGCGATCTACAGGGTTTGCCCCTGACTCCCTGACCAGGAGCTTTGCCCCTGGACCTCACTGGGGCATAGCCCCAGACCCTCACTATACGCTCGAGCTACCGCGCTCGCCATGACTCGGGGATATAGCTCCCTGAACAGTATATTCTGGCCTCGCCCCTGAAAAACTTTCAAACGAGCTGAAAACACATCTTTTCCGGCAATCACGAACATTATCTGGCTCTGATGTGACGTTTTGCGCCGCGATTCACGTGTCAAGACCTACTTACTTACTTACTTACTTACTTAAACCAAGCTAAAACACAGTCTCTTTTGCGGATATAATTAGACTCCGCCATCGCCAGCAGAAAACTAGCTCGTTGAGTTGTAACTTCTGAACAAATTTGGTGCAGAAGCGTTTTAGTTCACTTACCTGGAGGTTGCCTCGATGACAGAACTTTGTGAGCACGCAAACATGACCGACGTCAAGGCAGAGTCCGACGAAGGAGTTGACGTTTTCGTGGTTCAACTCACGCATCTACGCAACACAGGCCAAGGTCACGCCAAAGACGTCACATGACCTCCAGATGTTACTGGAAAATTGACTACGTAATAGGCTACAATGTATAATATCGGCGTAGCTAAGCAACGTAGTGTACTGGAATAAGTTGCATTCTTTTGTGTTTCAATTTTTTTGCATGTCTTTGTGTTTCAATTTTTTTCGTAATTACTTCGGGTCAAGTCGGATGGCCCAATATCGAACGTAGCGAATGTTTAAGATCTGTGATTTTGTGGAGGTTTTTACAGCCCCAAAACATGAAGTATTTTCGATAGGTAACTGAAAGTGTTCATAACTGCCAATCAAACGATTTGATTTGATATGATCCGATCAACGGTTTGGTGTACGACGTTAGCAGAATACGGTGACGGCACCTAGCGAATGTCAGTCAAGCACAGTTTTGCACTGTTAGTTTTTTGCATTCTTACTCCAGGATTCCATGCAGAGGCCATCGGTGAAGTCTGACTGAATAATTTTTCTACTTCCAAGGCGCAATCCTTCCCGAAATTGCATGAAAGTAGTCGAAAGACAGGCTCACGTCATCCGAGACTGACAGACAAACGCGGCCGAAAACATAAATCTGTTTCGCTGAGGTGAAAACGCACAGCTATATCGTTAACCGTAGTTTATGTTCGTTGCCGTATAGTCCCTGAATACGTCAATACGACATTTAACTAGGCCTATAGTGACACAGAAGTGTGCTAAAATCATCCGTGAAATCGTTAAAAGAGCTAGGTATATAGTCCAATAAAAACAAAGGCGTACATAGCGCTTAATTATGAAACTCATCTCTAAAGCGCTTGTCGGTACAAGCCTATATGGTTCGGTCGCTTATTCCAGTCCCCCTGACGAGGTTCCATTATCAGACTTGAGGTGACGATCTCATTGGCAGAGCATTACCGCCCTTCAGCAAGTACCAAATTATAGCCTACTGCTTTTGATATAGGCACATGTGTGAACTATTTGACAAGGCAGAGGTTAAGTTTGAAGGGGTGTGAAGCCCTACCAATGGCCAGTGGTACGCCGTGACTGTGCGCGTGAGATGATTATAACCATACTATTTTAGTAATACTAACTGGCATTTATCAACTATCTCAAATGCTTCAGCGTTGTATTTTTTAAAATTCCTGAAAACACTGTTTTTAATTTTGGTTTTAGACTGTGATAAAATATATCTGACTGTCGATCATTTCGACAACAGTGTTGTGGCTCTCATGATCTTGACATAAACATAAAGCCATAGCTGGATGTGTGGGAGCTTGCAAATGGGGTGTGGGAACTCAAGCGACATTTGTGGGATCCCAGCTCCCACTGAATTTAACCCCTGTCGCTACGTGAAAATGGACGTGAATCCACGACCTCGTGATCACTAGTCCACTACACTATCGCGCGAACAACGAACGCTGTGGACGGTGCCTAGTACTGACAGCGATCACGGTGACGTGTTGTTGTCTGGTCAGCGTCAGTTCTCGACGCGGCAGTCGTCTGACAAAACACAGCGTGTCGCGGTGGAACGCCAGGTCACTCTCGCCTTCTTCGTCGTTTCGTTCCACCGACCTTCTCGACGTCGCCAGGCTGGCCGTCGTGTAGCTTAACTCGGACGTCGCAAACCCCTATACAGTGAAATCCACTTTCACTGAAATCCGCGCGCCAGGACAAACCGTATCATTACTGGCCCGCCTACACACGGTGTAGAGGGGCCAGACTAGTAATGACCGCTGTGTCTGTCGTCGTCTGTCGGCGTCGTCTGTCGTCTGTCTGTCGTTCTTTTGCATATGCAACGTAACTCACCAGGGGCAGCACGCGGCGGGCCAGTCGTGTTACGTCATGTTAGGGCGACATCTTGTTACGCTAGCCTCGACTAGCGGTAAGCGTAATGCACCGTCAGTCTGTCTCTTGTCCCATCTTTTTTCTAACGTGCGTCATTCTTTTCTAACATTAATACGGCGCGGGGCGCATACTCAACGTGACTCACCAGGACCAGCATGCGACGCGGCCAGCGTACATTTCGGCCAGAAAGTAAGGAGGATCGATATACATGTATCAAACCGTCACCGAATTAGCCTACAACTAACGCCGTCAGGCCTCAGAGACACGGTGAAAGTGAACGACATTCTGTCGAAATTCACAACACATTATCACCGCGTTTATGCCACCATTAAGTAGGTCAGCTCCGCGGAAGTTCGTCCTGCGAAACCTGTGGCAAACGCTAGAATAAAATGTTTCAGAGGCAGGCCGGCTGCTACTACAGACGTCCGACTAAAACACTATCCCAACCGTTCTTTTGACCGTTCTTTTGACAGACATTTAACCGACGTCAAGTAAGTAAGCAAGCGTGTCATTAATAATCACTGGTGCAGTGAGTGCTGGATTTTAAGTACACTGTCATTTTCAGTGTATAACATATTTCAATTGTCGTTTACACAAATCTTTATTTCGTTATTTAAACAGCAATACAACACAGGAAGTAATAAGATATGACAACAAAAATTAATTATTGAATTACCATGCTGGATGCATTCTTGGCAATGCGTTTGACAAATTGCATATCGTCAAAGCGAACTTTCCACGCCTTTATCTCCAACTGTTTATGCAGTTTCTGTCTCCTAAGACAATTAAATTTTACACTTCGAGCATTTAACATATCATAATAATATAATACGCAATTAACCCGCTAAACTGCTACAATTTATAATATTTGTCTACTAAGTAAAGCCTCAGTCGAAAAAAATTATTTCAAATATATTCGAAATGCTGCTATATGACTGCATTTTCCCTCTGAAAATTTGTTTCGACGTTCGAGTAACGTCCAATAATTATATCTCTAACTGCGCTATATAGTTGTAGTAATAAACACTGTCCGTATGAAGTGTTGCAATGCCAATCCAGATTCTGCGTCCACTGCTGCAGTATATCCCTATGTCGTGTGGCTTTGTTTCACTGGCGTTCTTTTCGAATTACTCTACGTCAAGCTGGCGCGGTGGCGCAACAGGTAGGACGTTGGACTCGCGAATCGCGATCAACAGGTCGTGGGTTCAAACGCAGATCTATTAATAGTTCTATTAATAGGTCTGTGGGTTTAAATCCTACTCGGGGCAAAAGCTGCGTGACAACCTTGGGCAAGTTGTTCACACCTACATGTATGTCACCAAGCAGTATAATTTGGTGACAGCCAAGGGGCGGTAATGGTCTGCGGTTGGGAAGGTAACCCCTGGCGGAACATAGCCTAGCACCAGGTGAATGACTTATAGTCACGTGCGGGCTGACTGCCTGTACACCGGAATCAGCTCCGGGCCCAACGCTCGGTAACGAGTGTGGGAAGCCTTTACCTTTGCCAGGCCGCGTCACCGAAAGAGAAACGTACGGTAGCGTTGAGACAGTTTTTTTCAGGCCGGATTCCCCATGGGTGTTATTGTGTTATCGTGCGATCGACACTACCGTTGTTTACCCATTTAAAATGTGATAACTCATTTCTTCAAGTTTTGTGTCTCGCTGCCCGCGCGACGCTATGCTAGCGCGGCACTTGCTGTCATCCGGTGTCTTTCCGTCTGTCTGTCACAAGTCGGTGTTCTGCTAAGACGGCTAAACCTAGAATCACGCAAACAACGCCATACGATAGCCCAGAGACTAGTTTGCTGACGATAAAAATCTGGGCGAAATTCTATAGTGCAAAGATGCGCGTACAAAACAATGCAGGTATAGCGGGATAAAATGTGCATGAAAGTGCTTCTCAGGCTGACACGCGATCTGTTTGCGTTATTCATACAACAGTAAAACAACATTTCAACTGACAGGCCTACAGAGCGTCGCGCGGGTCTCTCGGCGATAGCTGAGCTTCTTGTTTTCAATTTAAAATTTCATTTTCGTTCATTAAAAGGTGTGAATTGTAACTAGGTACTATGACTGCACTGTATGTAAGGGGTAGGTTAATGAGTCGAAACCGACGCTCCGAGGGCCGCTTGCCGGTACGACTGCAGTATGCAGTCGTACCCGTTTGCCTTGCTCACCGGTAGACGACGTTGGCGGCCAAGCCAAGAATGACAGTAAATGCAGTCAATGCAGTGACGCCGATGATGACGGAGTCACGTACTACACACACCGACAACATCGCCAAGAACTCCAAGAATATCAAGATGGCGTGCGGCCAAGATGGCCGTCACGATATGCGGTCCTCCCAGCACGAGCAGCAGCAGCAACTGTATAGGTGAACATGGCAGCAAGTTGTGTCGTAAATTATATAAGGCGATGATGCAGTCATAATGGGCAATGGCGTTACTTGATTGACCGGAGCGAGTTCCGGTTGCTATGGGAATGATGTACACCGAATTACAACTGTCGGCGATTTCTGCTGGAGCGATACTAGTTCGGACATGAAAGAAGGACAGACAGACCGACGGATGGTCAGATACAGCGGTGTCAACGCGTAATGGTACTGGTACTACTTTCTTTCGGAAGCTCTATAACGCATCGGACATAGTGGCCAGTCTATAGCATGAAATCTAATAAAAATTAGCCCCGTACGAAACTGACGGTCGACTCTACGCAAATGACTTTTCTGCCAAGTTCAAAGTCACGTGACATAGAAACTAGGGAAAAAAGTAAAAAAAATCCGGCCTGATTACATCCAGATATTGTGCGTTAGTTTAAGAATCCGTGGTCAGTTGCCAGCTTCCATTGTAAATGGCGGAGGAAATAGCTATTGAAAAAGGCCAGACTTCCAACTTTGAAGGGCTCGTGACCTTGACCTTGACCTTGACCGTGGATCTGGTCATACTGCATACCGTCGTGCATCACTCATCGATCTCTACCTACATGCCAAATTTTACTGAAATCGAAGAAACGTTTTGTGGACGGACGGACACACGGACGGAGGCACGGTGGGACAAATCGACTCTGTTGAACAGTCGACCTGAAAACGGTGGAACACACACCATATAGAAACTTGACTTAATATCATACCGCCCTACATTAGGACGCCCGTTATGAATGTTATTTTAAACGGACAGTGCATCAGCCATCGCGTTCTCCTATAGTAAGTGATGTTCAGCTATTTGAAAACGTTTTCAAATTCGTTATAATTATCGTTAATGTACACGGCACTGCCTACGATGCTCTGCTTACAACAGTCATGATGACAGAAGCTAATACAAAGTCGGAAGGACAACAGTAGGCTACAAAAGTGCTTTTTTTGCGAATCGTAGCCTATACGGCAATGCAATTAGCTTGGATTAACCTCCAGTGAAGGAGTCAGCGCAGGAGGCCGTCTAATTGGAAACGTTTGCGCTACTTCCTAGTCCGCTTGCGTTGTGACGTTTTTTTTTGTCATGTCTGTCGTTTAATTCCAGTATCAACATCACACAAAATACATGTACACTCGCCTCACTTTCAGCTTCACCTTTCACAGTTTCCGGATTCGCCACCATAGGTAGCTAAGTAAGTAAGTTAGTAAGTAAGCAAGTAAGTAAATAAGTATATAGTTGTTTACACATACTCAGAAAAATGAGTAAGATTAGTTCCAGTTGCATCGCAACCAAATCAAATCATGCGTATAGAAGAATCACGCGTAATAGACAAAAACTCCAGTTACCGAAATGATCGACAGGACACTCAGCTTGTCCGACGAGTCCACATTCGGGGGCGTCAGGTGGAGGTGTCCAACCTGTCACCCCCCAATAGCGCAGTTCCTTGACAATGATTTCACCAACATCATCTCCCTGTTTAACAGCGACAGCAAACATAGACACTTACACTTACAGCATGGAAGCGCTTGGAGGGTACGGCCGTGACGTTAAAAAGCTTAAAACCATTGCAGTATAGGACTAATAGGAAATCGCATGTGGTCTGTCGAATATCGCTATTACCAATGACTTTGAATGACACGCAATGGGTCACTTTATCTTTCGCTAACATCAAAGTCTAAAACCTTAGTCTAAGACCAAAAGTCCGGTTTAAGACCTAATTAATGCAAATCGTAAAGTGACGCTAAGCTTTGGTCTGAGACCAAAGTCTAAAACCAAATTTACCGCTTAAAGCAAAGTTAAAGACCAAAGTTTGGTCTAAAACCGAACTTAATTTGAGCAATCCGGTCTCAAACCAAACCGTTGTAATGTATTTCGATAGGCAATATTATCACTAATCTCTTAGAGTTAAGACTTTGGTCTAAAACCAAATCACTATCTTTCGCTTAATCTGAACAACTCGGTCTAAAACCAAGTTTTAGCCGTTCAGATTAAGTTTTGGTCTTAGACTGAGGTTTTAGACTTTGGTTTTAGCGAAAGATAAAGTGACCCAATGTTAAATGTTATAACAAAGCTGAACTACTTACTGCTCAAGATCACAGGCAGTCTGTTCGCGACAGATGAGCATGTCATACGTAAACGTATGCTAAACAAGTCATAATAAGCTATCTTGGGAACATTTTAAGATACATACGCAGACGCAGAACGGGTGTCTCCGTTGATGACCTTGTTCATCAGTGCTCGAATTGCCGGGGACGGGGATCCCCCCCCCACTGCGGTTGTAGACACCATGTAATACACCGCGTCGAAGTCTCAGCGCTTTCGGCGCCTCGGTGTCGTCCCCCACTACTTTTTTCTTGATTCGACCACTGTTGTTCATTTCTGCATAACTGTCATCCGACCAGTCCTGGATTGTATGCGTTGTATGGCACCCCAGTCTTACAAACGAACGATCAGACGCAGTCACTAGAGAAAGTCCAGCGTCGTGCGCTACAGATTATTGTCGGCGACCTTTCTTACGATTTGGCGTGCAGAACACTAGAATTGCCGTCATTGAGTGATAAACGTCGCGAACAATGCGGTTTTGCGTTCAAGCAAATAGTCGGCACTGGCGGATCCAAGGGGAGGCCGGGGTGGGCCATACC
>Ga0209780_1005359_pt1 | contig 10117 bp, 6 predicted proteins | sample WorMetexBAHAMAS2_FD_187384 | JGI IMG/M metagenome (GOLD analysis project Ga0209780, IMG submission 187384) | Marine gutless worms symbiont microbial communities from Max Planck institute for Marine Microbiology, Germany - Inanidrilus exumae... | ecosystem: Host-associated > Annelida > Digestive... | reverse complement strand
CCTGAAAACTTAGCGACATGCATCAAGTGAATAATTGATGAAAAATGCCTGACGTATCGGACGGGATATTGCGATAACAGAAAACGCAAGACGTATTGAGAATTGACGGAAATGCAACCGGACATTTTATATGATAAATTGAATTTTATTAAGTGCGTTTGTACTTAAAACATAAATTGAAAAGTGAGTATCGTGTGCAAATACAACTTAACACAGATACGTAGAATGCAATAAACAGGTAATGCAGCATGTAAAACAACGAAAATAAACAAATTAATATAAGTAATATAACGCTTAAAAATTGATTTTATTGTAACTTCTCTTTCCCCTGTCCAGGCTGTTTAGGTCGTTTCCTCGTCGGTACATGAATATGACCAAATGTCTATATGGCAAAATACGTGTCAAGCGACAGAGATAAGAAAGCGTTCACGTTTTTAAACCAGTATTTTTGCGTTGTGCAATATTATTATTTTTGCCGGTATCAATAGGAGCCTGACTCTGTACGTGCTGGCTGGGCTGACGGCTCGCTATGTCAGGCGAACGAGTTACGTAGGCGGCCTGTCGCCGCTGACATTCTACCTGTGATAAGTTCCCGTCATTTACCTGAACACGACGAGCGAGCACCTGTTTGGCCTTCGCTACCTGTACTGTGTGATAGGCCCATAGCTTTCACCTGTGTTTTCTATCAGCGATGTCGCACGGCAGCCGTCTCACCTGAACGATTATCATCAACGTGTTCATACAATCAATTAAACACCTGAGTGTTGTCGCTATGTCCTATTGTCGAACACGATTGAAAACTCTTCGTATATGAAAATGTCGACAGTTATTCTCGTATCGTGATGAAAATATGCAAACATAATTTATTCTCTTAAATAAACAAGGTGTCGCCCTAACGGGACGTAACACGACTGGCCCGCCGTGCAGTGTAGGCCACCCGACCGTACGACGCGCCCGCCTGCACGCCGGCAGCGTTACAGACGACGACAGACGCCAGTGATCGTTTGCCCCCCCCCTGCACTATGTGTAGGCAGGCCAGTTATATATAACGTAGGCCTAAGAATAGGTTTATCGATTATTATTCACACACAGAGACCGTATTTTTACGCTGTCCGCGTTTAACGGAAAGCGTAATGTAACGGTCTGGCGTCCGTCCGTCTGCCTGTGCCGTCGGTATACTCACCGTGACTCACCAGGGGACAGCATGCGACGCGGCCAGCGTAAATTTCGGCCCGACAATAAGTAGGACCGGCGTACAAGTTTTAGATTAAACGCATTTAAAGAGAAGACTTTTTCGTTAAGTTTTACAAATTAGAATTGTAAATCATGTGCTCGTCCGATTCATATGTAAATACATCGTAGCTAACATGTGTTATATTTTCCAATATTTTATATTTACACAGATTTTAAAGCGCGTGCCCCCGTTTGGGATGAACTCGTTAGAATTTCGAGGCATCGTAAAACAAGATTTCCTGAGCTGTCGTACGGCGTTATTTGCATGAGTCTACGTTTAGCTTTTTTACAATACCGGCGTGTGACAGATGGACAGACGGACGGACGGACGGACACGCGACGACAGAATTTGCCGTGCTACCATAGCGTCGCGCGGAGAAAAATGACTCCACTGATACGTGGGCCAATCGGCGTTCGGCGGAACTAAAATACGCGAATTCTATTGGTCGAAATTGGGACGCGTGGATAAAACAGATTCCCATAAAACTATTGTGTATTTTATAATTAGTACAGTGCAGTACGTTTTAAATGCATTATCACTTATTTCTGAAAATTTAAAGAGGTTATGCGACATGTCACACGCCCGATTTTATTGGTAATCTATCGCGCCTAGACTGGTATGTGTTGTCGTCAATTTGTACAAATTTGAAGCTTCTGGTATATATATAGTGCAAAGAAAAAAAAGACTACCAGAAAATTACAAATGAGGATGACTTAAATAGATTAGGTTCACTAAAGATCATTGGCAGTGCCACCCTTTGGTGAAGCGCCAATTTTCTATTCATCTTTCATAACCATCTTTTGCCATTTCCGAGATCCGATGTCTTACAACATCGCAAATTTTTTCTACTCCACGTATAATTGGCGCCCAAGTTGTGCGTGACTTAATTCGATTTTCACCAAGATCCTTGAAGTCAGAATTACCTAGGCCACAGTGTGGCGTTGATTGCATTGTGATGCGTTCAACCTTCTTGACAGAAGACTGTTCATGACAGTCAGTGGGATTCCTCCTTCCTCTAGTAGACAGCATTAAAGCATTGATAATTGTCCGGGGGTGAGAATGGAAAATAATCAAAACTGTTTTGTGCTGTATTATGTACGACAGTTGTGCAGGATCACATGCATGAACAGTTCTTAAACTCGCTTGCTGATTCAGGTTAGATTTTGTTTTTGTGCTTTTGTTAGGTTTATCATTTAAGCATATTTGTGTTGACTTCGAACGTTACTGGCCCTCTTAATAGGTTAGTATTGTTTTGCATGCTGTCGTCTGTCGGCGTCGTCTGTCGTCTGTAACGCGCATGACCTACACTGCAAGTACGGTTACGTCCCGTTAGGGTGACACCTTGTTTTTTTCCCGCTGCTTGCTTTTATTGTCTTTGGTTTAGTTTCTCCAGTACCAAGCCAAATGATTGGCTGGGAGTAACGTCTCCGAAATGATCTGTTCTGTGTCGAGTGGGACGTAGAACCTTAACTCAATCAGTCAAGACAGTCGGACAGACTGAAAGGCGGACAGATAAACCGTCAGACAGACAGACACCCGGCCATTGCGTTCGGCGATAGAATGTAGGAAATGTTACACGCAAACAGTCTTATGTTCGGATGTTGTGGACCTATTTTCCTACTTTCGTGGCCCCTTTTACCCACACGCTTCAAGTGGACCTTATTTCCTAGTGGACGTTTTTTCCTAGTGGACGTTATTTCCGTGGACGTTTTTTCCATTTGTGGACGTTTTTTTCCGTGGACCTATTTTCCGTGGACCTTTATTCCGAACACCCGGCGATACCATAGCGTCGCGCGGTAAAAATTCTAAGGCAGCAATGAATGCTGAGAATAATGAAAGTGTAGAGTAGCGTTACAAGATGACAGGCGTTAATTGATGATGCCCACTCGATGTTGGTCAATGAATCAGAGCTTAAATTAGGCGAATTTGCATCACTCAGCCGGCATGTACCTCTCGTGCGGTTTGGTGAATAGCGGTTGATTAATATATATGCGGTGGATTTGCTAAGGATTGGCTTTTACGTATGGACGAAGGCTATCGCCATCACTGTACGTACGAATTGCTTCGCGTAACTACGCCCACTGTGTGAATCGAGGGAAAAGTTACTCGTTACGGAAGCGCATTACGTCAACTCATTAACGTCTTAGTTTTCCGCCGAATAGCAGCTGTGTCGACCGTGGCCGAAAGACAGTATGTGCTGACAGGCGAGAAAATGACGAGTGAATTGGTCCGATGAACCCGGCATACGCTCCTTCATTAATGCCCGACCAAGTGAGCTGATGCGGTTTTTTCAGCTCTTCGCCGTCGGCGTTTCCGACGCTGATTAGCTATTCTATGCGCCGACGGACGACGCAATGTCGTTAAACCGACAGCTGCGCCGCCTGTCGGCGACAATCCGAACCAGCCAACCGGGAGCAACCGCTCGCACCCAGGTAATGAAACCGGCGGCCGGAGACGGCGACTTGGTCTCTCCGAAGACTCTCGACGGCCAACCTGTCTTGCGAATAATTTTCGCGCCGTTTTTCTCCCTCCTCGTCGAGCGTCGTCGTCATCGGCTGCTGCTGCTGCGCGTGGCTGCTAAATAATTCAGAGGCGTGCGAGTTCTGTCGCTCCTGATTCATTTCAGTTCGGACCCGTCCGGCTTCGTCCGGTCCGGCTGAGTCTGGCGTGATCCGGCGGCCCGGTCCGGCTGAATACGGCCTAGTTCGGCGTGGTCCGGCATGGTTCAGTCCGGCTGAATCCGGCGTGATCCGGCCCGGTCCGGCTGAGTCCCGGCCTAGTTCGGCGTGGTCCGGCATGGTTCGGTCCGGCTGAGTCCGGCGCGATCCAGCCCAGTCCGGCTGAGTCCGGCCTAGTTCGGCGTGGTCCTGCATGGTTCGGTCCGGCTGAGTCCGGCGTGATCCAGCCCAGTCCGGCTGAGTCCGGCCTAGTTCGGCGTGGTCCGGCATGGTTCGGTCCCTCTGAGTCCGGCGTGATCCAGTCCGGCGTGATCCAGTCCGGTCCGGCTGAGTCCGACCTAGTTCGGCGTGGTCTGGCATGGTTCGGTCCGGCTGAATCCGACCTAGTCCGTCCGGGTCCGGCCTACTCCGGCCAGGTCCTGCATGGTTCGGCATAGTCCGGCCGAGTCCGGTCTTTCGTCGTCATGCGCTTCCGCCATGGCGCCACTCTGTTACCGCCAGAGAAAAAGAACTTTATGGTCGTTTCTTTCGATCTCTGACGTGTTCCGCTACGGTTATTAGCTAGGAGAAAGAATGACTGATTGTAGGTGATGTACACACGTAGCAGATTGTCTTTAAAAGTGTCGGAGGCACCGTCTATCTTTCCGTAATCCCAAGTGTTGATCGTTCCATTTAGCATTGTCACCCGCAGTCCAGTTTACCTTTTAACAGCTTTATTAACCCATTTTCCACGCGGTCACTCATTTACTAAACCTTTTATATAACGTAAGATAGGCAGCACTTAATGTCACGTGAGTGAGGAGCTGTCAAGCTTAACGCTTCTGGTTACATCAACGATTCAAACAGGGCACATCTTGGTGTCCGTGAAGTTCGTATTTTATGCATCCCTTCTGTATTGTCTTTATATTGTTTTTGTTAATGTGTCGGCAAATAAGCTCGATCGTTTGATGGATTGATTGAGCGTCAATTTACCGCCTCTTTGCCGCTGACTTCACGCCTATAGTTCTATACCATACCGTCTTACTCTACGTCATATCATACCAGCCATCGTGTATCTCCATCATCTGTACTGCAGATGACTAGATTTAGGTTGTTGCGACAGTGGAGTTTATGCCATCACAACAAAATGGAACACCTGTACAAAATCTGGAATGGAAATTCGAAAATTATACCACTCCGGATTTTGACTCTGTAGTTGCTCGTAATCTAACATTGTTTGCTATGGCAGCAATTTCGCGTTCCTTTAACGTTTCAACCTATTGCGACATGCAGTACGGTGTATCATTGGATACGGTTTAATCGTAAAAGTTCGACTTTGATGGACTAAGCTGTTATCGATTCAGCGGTGTGTACACTCATGCCATTGTTCAACAGTCAACTCGTGTTGAGTGCGGGATTGTGCTTTGCCAAAAAAATTTCCGTTAGTTTTAAATATAATTTTGTTAAATATTTGTTTTGTAAATAAATTGCAAATAGAACCTGTGAGCGACTGTGGTAATTTAGCCTAATATCATGATATTATGTTGTACCGTAAGCTGTCAGGGGCGTAGGCGGTTTTTTGCTACCTGGGGGTCCAATATGGGTGGTTTGGGGGACGAATTACCCCAGAAGCTGAAGCAGATAGCATTTGTTGCATGAAAAATATTGCACTTTTTGCATGAAAAATTTTGCCAGAATGATTCTTAATAACATTTCAGCATAGAACCACATTGGCAACGGGGTACCTTACGTCAAAAAATTCTTAGTGAATTTATAAAAAATTCACAAGTCACCCTTGTGGTGGCTGGGGGCGGACCCCCCGGCCAGCTATGCCGTGTAAGCTGTCTATTTAAATTAATGAAGAAACCTAGCCATCTCCGTGGATTCGAAGACGGGTGATGCGGTGCAGAGTGCTATCAACCCTTCTTGTTCGTCCTGCGCACGTCTTTGTTAGCCGGCACTCATCCATCAGCAAGCACCTGCCAGTCGGCCACGCACTCGACCAGCGCGCTGCTTCCGGTTCCGTTAGTACGTGGATTCGTCGCCAGGGAGCGCCGGTGCGGCGGCTAGCGCGGTTCATAGTGCACGCTGCCATTAAGCTGACGAGTCGTCGACGGCGCTCAGGTACGTGCCACACACGCCCGTCTAGCTACAGCAATCAGGACCGTGATACACGTGTCGTATTTCACTCCAGTCATTTCACGACTTAGGTTCATAGCCTGCGCAAAAAATTCGTCTTCGATCGCTCGCCTCGCCGATAACGGGAGAGGCTAATAGACCACCAAGTGTTCGTTCAGTGGGTCGTGTTAACTAATCACGAACTGGAATATTCGCAAGAGCTCAGCAATTGCCTGGTTGGCCGACCGTGGCTAAAAGCGGACCTGAATTGTAAACTGTAAATAAGTAAACCAGCAGGAAATTTTCTAACAGGCCGTTTTTTTAGGATTTCGAACATAGGGTGTGAACCAACCCTTGGGGTCCCCCTCTCTTGTCCTCCCTCCCCTCCCCTCTGATAGTTGGGGGTGTGGTCCCAAAACGGGGTGGGTATTAGTGGTGTAAAATATTACTGTGGCCTAGCCATGATTTTTATTGTACTTTTGTGCATTGTCAAGCCCAAGACTAGACTGGTTATAGCTTTTTCCTGCAGTATGCAGCTTTCAACATTCCTCTGCACTTCATTCTTAACGATGTTACGAACATTCTTCCGTGCTGCCCGTGTACGTACTGTATACACAGTGTTCTGTTTATCCATGTTATCCTTGATAAAAAATTGTCCGTGGATTGGGAGACACGCGATCCCGGCACTCCCTCTAGCTACGTCTAGGTCAACTTTTAGGGGACACATTGTAGATTGACACTCGAATTTTTGTTTGTCGATGTGACGTTTCGTTCCGGAGATACGTGGCGTCGAGTGCAAAAGTCGCGCAAAAAGTGGTCAAAATTTCATGTTTTTTTGCGCCTGAATATTTGTTTGGCGACAGCCCTCCTAAATTATTTGGGGGTGGGGGCATTTGTAAATCGGCACCACTTCCGACGTACTGGCCAAGGTTGGTTGAGATCCCGTGGCTAGTCTTTCGTCTATGCTGACGAAATAAAACAAAGAAATGAATGAGAGCGGTAAAATATAACGGTCTTGACTTCGGCGGCCATAACAGGAGTAATGCTAAACTAGAATAGCACTGTAGATGGCTCGTCAGGTGTAAGTAGCCCGGTCCACGCTGTCATCACATTCAATCGAAGCATCGTTCTTTGACTACTAAAGCCCGGTCCACACTAGCAACAATATCGAAGCAACGTTCGACTTTGTCGAAAGGACGAAATTTCAACGCAAAACTCGTTCGACATTGTTGCCGTTTTTGGCAACAAAGTCGAACGTTGCTTCGAAATTGTTGCCAAAAACGGCAACCATGTCGAAGCAACATTGGACATTGTAGCATTCGACAATGTTGCTTCGACATTGTTGCTGGTGTGGACGGGGCTTAAGTAGTCAAAGAACGATGCTTCGATTGAATGCGATGACAGCGAAGTTACAGCCGTCGATCTTTATCGGTGTCGTTAAATTTGCACCGCTTGAACGAGTTGCAATTTAATTAGCGGGTAGCGTGAAGCCACCAAGCGAATGAGTCCAACATCACTAGATTTACGATAATTTCCCATTAAATCCACATTATTAAAATGAAATTACGACATTTAAGAAATGCTAAAACACACGTCACACGCAATTTCAATAAGCGACGACGAAACGACAAATCTCGGCGATTATAATTAGTTGCGTAGAACATCAGCTAGAATTGTTTTAAAATGAGGATAGATGCTCATATTCCATTTTCCATTTTGTGTGAAAATCAAACTAACCACAGATACACGGACGCCAGTTGAGGTCAGTACGTTCGATGCGAACGACACTTAACACTTATTTTCAGTCGGCCCACCCCTTTTCGGCTGCCCATCTTGCCCAGAATATCTTCATCTACGCGCCCTGATTCTTCTAAAGACCTTGGCGCTATATAAGCCATTTACTTACTTACTTACGTACACAATTCATCTATATCGGCTGTTCTAAGTGATACGTCGAACTGTCGAAGTCGATCCCACGAGAGGGCGCCGATGTCAAAGGAAATTGCGTCAGAGTTCCGCGTAAACTGGACGAAGCGTTATTCGCAAACTTACGACGTCATCGGACACGACTATTATACGAGCAAGAATCGACGGTGTCGACGGCTTTAATGACGGGACCACGGTGAACCCCGGAGACGGGAAAATTTGCATTTCGCCTACTGATGTCGCGCCACGGAGGAATTAAGGATGAGCAGAGCGGCGAGTTGAAGTAACACGACATAAAATTTAATGCGAGGAAAGCGTTGGCGACGCTGCGTCGGATGAGGCAAAATCTAAGACAGTTGGAGATGATAAAAGTGGACTCTATAGCGTGGATAGTGTCGTAATCATTTATTACGTGATTTCTGTACAACTATACACATTTGCCGTGACAGAAAAGGAAAAATTGTCACGCGGATGCAACTTAACAAAGTAAGGTAATGAACTATACAAAAAGCACAAATGAAACAAACGTTCAAAGATAGCAGTAAACGATTGTAAACGGGGTTTTTAAACAATAAACAAGTACGTCCGTCTTCGGGGACGGCCGTATATCCACACATGCCGATCCTACGCGTCGCCAGCGCGCTGGACGAATCGGTAAGCGCACCGGCCACGCGTATGATCAAGCCCCCACACAAATTACACACCCGCATATATCCCATTAGGGCTTTTGGGGAGCTTCTAGGGGAGCAAAGTTCCGCAAAATGGGAGATTCCCTGCTCAGGACGCCGATAAACCACCGTGCAAAAATTGACGCCGCTAGCTTTATCCTCGGCGGAGAAATCCGTAAACGCGGCGTAAACGTACAAACAAACAAACGAAATTACAAACAGTAAACGATATACACACACCTTGCCTATTGGCATGTGTGGATAAAAATATTGTAAAAACGCTCCCACATGTTAACAAAAAAACGATAAGCATTCAGTTTTTCGTGCTAACGATGCTGATTATTCACAATGTAAATTTTGTTTAACAGGTTCAAAAACGACTACTTTATAACCATTCTTATACAATAGTCCACTGCTCAGATCACAACAGTATTATACAGTCTTGTCAGTTTTTACCGCGCGACGTGCCAGCTTTCAGAAGAAGCTTAAGACGCATTTGTTTTAGTTTTAGTTTAGGCTTACTGTTCTAATTTTGTTCACGGTTTTACTATTTCTATTGTGCAACATTTTTCATTCAGTCGTACGGCCCCGCTGAGCCGTTCTAAGGGGCGCCTTATTAAGTTTGATGATTATGATGATGATGATGATGATGAAACAATACCGTACGATATAGACTAGGGACTCTAATTTTCTGACGCTAAAAATCTCAGAGAAATTCCGACAGGGTCACTCCCAACTGTGGCGCCAAATAGAGACGGGGTAGGTTCTAATCGGCGATTTTCGACCAATATCTCGCTATATCGCAAAAACGGTTCAAGATAAGGACGTGGTTACTGTGGAAGTCTAATAAGAACTCGTATGCGCTCTATCGAATGGCGCTATTTTCATTGACCTCGGGTGACCCATAACTACCCCAAACCACCTCCATTTCCGCCACAAGCCGGCACTGTACGAAAACGCCTGAGGGATTTTAATGCCCACAATTGTATATCGGGATCGAAAAGAGTCGATAGACGAGGTAAGATCATTGAGGATCTTATTTTAAAACAAAATATTTCAATACTGAATGATGAATCTAACACATATTTGCACCCTGGTACTGGTTCCCTCTCCACTACCGACCTTAGTCTCTGCCATCCCTCTCTGTATACCGATCTTACTTGGTCTGTGTCAGATGACTTATGTGGCAGTGATCATTTTCCCGTTTTTATCAACTGCCCTAATCTTGAATCTACTAATTGTCCTTTTACTTGGAAATTACACAAAGCAGATTGGACTGGCTTTACCGATATGTGCTCTGAGCAACTTGGAGAGGTTGGCTCAGATCTGTCCATCTATGATTTTACTTCCATTCTGCATGACATAGCTACTGCCACTATACCCAGAAACAAGTGTAAACCTAAAAAGCATAACACCCCATGGTTCAATGACGAATGCAGATCTGCTGTTCTTGACCGATGGAAGACTCTCCGTAAGGTTAAAGCCTCCCCTACTGCAGTAAATCTTGAACATTA
>Ga0209780_1005358_pt1 | contig 10117 bp, 7 predicted proteins | sample WorMetexBAHAMAS2_FD_187384 | JGI IMG/M metagenome (GOLD analysis project Ga0209780, IMG submission 187384) | Marine gutless worms symbiont microbial communities from Max Planck institute for Marine Microbiology, Germany - Inanidrilus exumae... | ecosystem: Host-associated > Annelida > Digestive... | reverse complement strand
TTAAACTGTCATTTCCTTATTTTACTCATTGTACCACCAACTACAAGGCAATCAACCATAGCTACGAAACTAGTTTTCGCAGACTAAAAAGGTCAATGGTTGCACTTGAACCTATTTTCAAAACGGTGGTTGGGCCCCTGCGTTTACTACATCAAACCTCATACAAATTCATTTTCAAATACTACAAAGTCAAGTTACAAAAATCAAATACGAATAACCTGACGGAAGTACAACTGCTCACTGCTCAGAAAGCACACCTTTATTATAAAAAAGTTTGAAGACTGTCATAGTATATGTCACTTGTGTTAACAGCGAGTTGGCATAGAAACTAAGCAATGTGGCTCTGCAAGCTCAACAGCTGAGTTCACGTCAACTAAGCTGTTAAACTTGCAGATCAAAGTACTTACTTTCACAGCAGCAAAGGGCACATGGTTCAGGGAACTAAGATAACAATATCACCAGTGTTGGGTAAAACCACTGTTAAAGTATTTGAAATCAAAATTGAAATCTTAAACAAAGTGATTTCAATTCAAAATCAAAATCATTACCGTTAGAGTTATCTGACATCAATATCACCCGGTAAAGTATTTTGAAATCACAGAATCAATAATTTGTCAAACGGTTGGAATTCAGCATTATTACTATGATTATATGCTAATCTGTATTTTTCAGTAAGTTAAGTCACCAAGTTACATTGAATAAGTTTCACCAGTTTGATTTATTGTTTACTGAGCACTGTCAAACAACTATAGTTGCAACTTGCAAGCTACAAACTGCTATTCAGAACAGTGATATGAAATTTATGAAATCTATGACGTGTCAGTTTACAGTTCACTAGTGTCAACTGACAATATGCTGACCTGCATTTTTCAAACTAGAATATGTTCAAAAACGTTTGTTAGCCACGGTAAATTAGCAAAGTTTTGTCAGTATTTCATTGATTATGGTCAGAAGGTCAGTTCTGTCTCTTTACATTTTCATAAGTCCTGTAGTGCTGAACTGGCATTTAACTGACGCTGATGAAGGAATTGGTGTGTTACAGTATAAGAACATTTTCTTCACTGCAGAATACTGTACAACTTCAGTGATAAAATTGCCTATGCAGGGAACATAGTTCACAAGTTCTAATCCCAAGAACGGCCTCTCATAAGAAACTGAACACAGAACACCGAAAGGAATGCACAATGTAGCATAACGTTTGACAAAAATGTTTTTTTTTGACTTTGCTTGTTTGAAAATCAACAGCAGACTGATTTCAACTCAAAATGAAAATCATGACAACATTGATGATTTCAAATCAGATCAAAAATCATTAAAAATGATTTCAAATTGGGATTTCAAATAATTTTACTCGAAACCTTTTCCAACACTGGATATTATGACGTTTTATATCTTAGATGACATCATATCACCTTTCAACTCCACTTATCTGATTATGTAAACACTGGTCACAATGCACTGAATGTGAAACATACCTTTTACGTCACAATATTCATCACACTGAACACAAAAATCTGCTACTATTTCACAACAACACACTGATCTAACTCTAAGTACAAAATGTCTGCACAAGTAGTTAAACCACACAATTTACAAAATATAACTGAAATGACAACAAAAATGAAGAAAACAAGAAGCTAAGCTATCGCCGATGGACTGCACAATGCACTACGTCAATCGAAATCTTGTCTACTGCTCCATAGCTGTATGAAAAATCACATTTGAAAAGGCTTGTGGTAGCAAAATGACCTTGAAGGTTACTCAAGGTCATCAGAATTGTTGCTGTTCGATAGGCCATATATCGCTTCCTATTAGTAGTCTGTAAAGTGGACACTCATATAGCACATTATAACGAGTGCGATACTCATCTCTAAAGTGCTCAGGTATGTCATGTGTTAACAAGGGATCACATAACGACTCCATCTTGCACCTTTCCAAGATAATACCACAAATACATTATACAGAAGTGCCTGTGACCTTTAAGTCCTTCATTTTCAGAAAGACAGTTTAAATTAGACGTCACGTGCACTTTCATATTTATATGTAAACATATCATAGATAATACATATTACATTTCCTGAGGTATGGGAGTTTGAAAGGTTTCAAACAGCAAAAGTGATCTTCAAGGTCACTCAAGGTCATTGTAAAGATGCCATTCAATAGGCCACATACAGCACCTACTAGTCATCCCTTGCAACTGTGTCTCTATCTTGCAACGTTTCCAAGATATTTATTTCACAAGATTTAAAGGGGTCACATGACCTGGAACAACTCCCCTTCCGTATATGTTCATGCATGAACTATCATTCATGCAATAATACTACCGCTCAGTATCAATCAGCACACGAAATTTGAAGTGCCTAGATTCATCGAATCGAAAGATATGATTACAAGACCAAAATATTTGTAAAATGTGTCATGTCCCTGATGATGCCCATTAGGGGATAGTTTATCATCCCAAGGCTGACACTTGACATATTCTACCTGCATACAAAATTTGATGACTCTAGCTTCATGCGTTCCAAAGATGTTTGCAGCATCAAAAATGTGAAATGGTCAAATCCCTTTTAGGGGTGGTTTGTCATCCATAGGCCAGGACTTGATATAGCCTACCTGCGGACAACATTTTGACAATTGTAGTTTCAGTCGTTCCAGAGATATGATTTAGGCCACAAAAAATTTTAATGGATCATGCGAACTGACCACGCCCCTTTCTGGGGTGGCTTGTCATCTGCTGGCTAGGACTTAATACAATCAACCGATGTTTGGGGTGGTTAGGGCAACTTAGGGGTCATTCAAGTTGACTGAAAATACCACCATTCAATAGTGCACACAATTTCCTATTAGCCTTTCATAGTAACTATATCCCTATCTTGCACTGTTTCTGAGATGTAGCGAGATATTGGTTGAAAATGACCAATTTTAACCCCCCCCCCAACTGTATTTGCGGCTGACGCCATTGTAATGCTGCCAAGATCTTAAGCATCAGAAAACTACAAGAGTCCCTGGGCTATCTATCTATCATTGTTTCTGTGATCCAACATTTAACTCATCCTGTTACAATACCAGCTTGTAATAGACAAATGGACGGACAGATGGACTCAAGACGACAGCATGTACTGTCCTAGCATAGCATCACGCGGTTATAAAAATGAGCAACTAGTTCACATAACACGAACAAACAACTTCAAATATACATACGAGCAATAAGCAATACCAGACTCCTGCACAAAACTTGGTGTACACTGTTAGCCACTGCTTTGTAACAAGCCATGATTGCGTCTTTCATAGCAGACACAAGACAGTTCTGGCATGGGGATATGTAGAAAAACAAAGTCTTTCCCGAGCCCATGGGCCCATAGGGCGGCGCTGATCTCCGTTTCCGTATCCCTCAGCCAGACACCAGCTTACGCTGCGAGACCACGGATACGGGGCTAGTGTATCACGTGGTGTGCCTGTAAATACGACCCAGCTTTTGCTGGTACCAAGTTACATTGCTTGGTGACAGAGGCACATGGGTACAAACAACTCGCCTAAGGTTGTTACCTAACAGCGCAGTGGCGGCTGGGAATTGAATCACGAGTCCGCGGCCATCTAGTTGCGAGTCCAACGCCCTGACCACTAGACTACTGAGCCACCCCTTCATGGGTTTGGTGGGGGATGGTTCACTGGGAATTATCGACACTTTAACAGAATATTGTTTAGGTTATATTGCACCTTTATGGTACACTGCCAGGTCGCTGTTTATCCACAGAGGCACATCTGCATCTCATGCTGCCCCCCTGGTGAGTCACGGTGAGTATGCCAGCGGGACAGACAGTCCTATGGATGGACGCCAGACCGTGACATCATGCTTTCTGCTATGGACACAGCCAGCGTAATAAACAGTTTTCCACAACAAAATGTTTCTCTGACATTTTCCTATCTTTGGTCAATTCCATGACATTCCATGATAGATGTCAAATTTCTGACATTCACAGCTTTTTCATGCAAGTGGTCACTCTGACAAAAGTCACTTTCAGTGGACCGATATAAGTGAACTATGACATGTGAATTCTAGAACACAGGTCGCCCCTTTCCGAAATTCTAAACACACTACCAACACAATGCTGTTTGTTACAAGGACGTGATGCCAATGGCTTGATGCCTAGAGTCATCACTTGACGCAAGTCTTTATAATATTCAAACCATGTTACGTTCATACTTAGCATCACCGACGCCAGACAGTAAGCAATTTAAACAGTCTATCAATGAAGTACATGATACACTGTGACGCTGTGGCCGTAACCAAAACCAACAACAGTTTTCCTGTCTGTTCAAGTTGCTCAGTAGGTCACACCACCCAGGCCTCCATGTGTCAAGTATATGCTATGTCTGTCTCAGCACTGTGACAGTTAATACATAGCAGCAAAAGAATAATTACAGTCTGATAATAGACCAAATACGAGTTAAAACAGTACACGATACAGACTCATCACAAACGTCCGCCATATAGATATGTTTATGTATATGTGTGTGTGGATAGATACACATGTTAAATTAGCATTAGAAGCACAATTGTCTAATAATTACATGGTTATCAGTTGACTAAAATAATGTTATGCATAAATTATAAGTACAACTGCATATGATAATTTTTGCATCTGCTTGAACCTGAATTTGCTAGTCTGTGAGCATCTACTGGCAATCGAGTTATTCTTCTTTAAATAACATTAACACCTCTGCAGACTTTCTAATTGTCTGGTGAGAGCACACACTGTCGCCAAACCCTATCCCCTCTTATATAATAATAATAACTATAAAATATGTATAGCACCAAAAAGTCCGAAGATACAGAAGCGCATTTGTTCTCGGCTCTTTTAACTGGCATCTCGTTTGCTCCCAACTTCACATATGATATTATGTTCCTAGACACGTGAAAACACCTTGATGTCGGTTGAACAGCAACAAAGCAAACTGCTCACACAGTTCCCACGTAAATGTAAGATGAGGGGCAGGTCTAGAAACAGATCTGGCGGCTGCACTTGTTTATCTGAGTACTGCAAACATCAGTCAGAAAAAAACAGAAACTGCTCTGAACATTCTTGGGGGCTTTGCCTCTAAACCCAACCAAGGGACCTGCTTGAGGACTTCTCTACTCAGACTCCGTGCCCCCAACCGTCAAATCCTGGCTATGATACGTCAAAGACCTGTGAATAGTTACTCACACACTAATTCGGGACATGATAGAGGTTACAGCTAAAATGTTAACATGATATATTATCAAAACTCCGGGGATCCCATGGCAGAATTGTTAAGTCGCTGACGGCGAAGTTTCTCACTATAGCGCAGGACATCTGACGACTCAAAAGGTTTTGATATCTCGATTACATTCTGTCTGTGCTGAGCTGATGTCACCGAATGTGATGTGGCTGCACTGATGGCAGAAGGCCTGCTTGGCAAGTGACGAAAATCAGCAGCAGTGGAAGCAGGCATAGTAAATACGGATCTCGTGCTGTAGTGACTCGACGTCGAGTAGAAATTACTCGACAGCGTGTGATTTGTCCCACAACAGACACGTGATTCGTAACGTTGGAATGTCGCCGTATGACTGTGACAGCTGGAAAGGTACTGTGATTGGTCACTGACAAACTGTGACCGACCGTCACTGGAAGAAACCTGGATGTAACCTGATGGCGAAGGAGGTGTTAATGCAACTCCATCATTGACCTGAAGTTCGCTGCTGCTGTCAACGGATGTCGACAAGTGACTAGTGTTAGCCTGATATGCACAATGTTCATCATGGTTACTCCCTACATCAGTAGAGGATGACGCGTTTATACTCGTTGATGGACTCACACCATCTGCAAGCCTATGTGGTAGACGTCCACACACGGAAAAGGTTGGATACCGCTGCATTCGATACTGAGTACTAGTTGTATAAACCGAGCTGGGAATATAGCCATGAGTTTGTGTGCCATCACTACAACATAAACAAAATACCTATCATCATCGTTAGTCTTGTGAATCTCTTCAGCAATTTGACACAGGTGGCTGGGCGGCCATCTGGCCTGTGAAAACTGCCACAAATCTCAAACGTTCACTTTTCAGAGACTTGGCCTAACATGGAACATTGCTGAAAAACAAACTCAAAGTAATAAACTACATACCTGAATCAAGGTCTGGTCTTCACCTTTGACTTTTAACTTTTGACTGCCAAAATATAATCAGGTGACGAGTAGGGGCTAGCTAGTGGTTATTCCCTGTACATTTCATCAAGATTGCTCAAGTAGCTCACGAGATTGGGTGTTCACAGGATTTGACCTCGACAGCCTGCTTTGACCTTGACCTTCAGCCTCCATAATCTAATCAAGTAATCAGCAGGGGCTTGCGAATATTCCCCAACAGTCTTATCAGAATTGCTCTAGCTGTTCACGAGATATTGCGGTAACAACATCTGACTGGACGAACAAATGTACGGGACAAGACAGCCTAAAAACATACTGCCTTTGCCGACACCATCAGGTGGCAAAAGCATAAAAATACGTGTATCATATATAACCGCAGCCAAGGCTCAGTAAAGTCACTGCATGACGCCAGATGTGACATGTCACTTTTGACAGGTCATTTATCACGCCTGTAGCTGATCTAACACTGAGTTACACTCGCTATCGGTTTTACATTCATAAAGAAAAGATTTAAAATAGACACACCAAGGAAGACCGCTATTGTAAAAGGTGATGAATGACTGGCTATCCACCACTGCCGCTGGCATTAATATACATTTAATGAGAGTGGACGGAACTCTAGTGTATAAGCACAGATGAATTATATTTGGTCAAACCTGCCCCAACCAGCCTTGGTCTTGTCAGATATATTCACTTCCAAATACTATCTTCTGTGCATGCAGGGGCCTATCAGGAGACCACCCTCATCACTAACTGAACAAAGTTAAGTCTCATGTGATGACCCTGTTATTTTCACTAACAGCCACATAAGTTACTGCTGGCATCCAACCAAAACTACTCCCAACACTCATGTCCCACCATACATAAAAGTATGTTCATTGTATGACTGCCTAAACATGAGAGTATTACAAACTTTTGTATCTTTAGAAAGTTTATCTTATAAATGCACACATCTTCAATTCTTAGCACATGTACATCAACATTACACATGCCAAAATATGGTGTGAATAAGCCAAACGTATTGGGCCTTGAGTTCTCAACAGAATTTTGATACCGGTAGTTGTGCACCACTGCAACAGGAACGGCATCCAGCCTGTGAAAATCGTACCTCAGCAATACCCAAATTTTTCCTTTGGGCCCCAGCCAAATGAGACTTTATTCCTGAGAAGTAGGCCAGTTAAATAACGACAGCTCAGCAACCGTTGGAATGGCCGACAATGACATAGTGACAGCCAAGTCCTACACCTACCATTATATGCATATGCATATATTATACAAAACAAAACAAACAATACTCATACCTATGACAGTCCACTGATTTATTAGTAGAACTGCAGAACATCTCAATGTATAAATGCATTTAGTAAACCACCTCCTGGAGTGGGTCTGCCTTTCTGTTGGCATATCCACTATCCAGACACCCATTTAATACAAGGTAGATGTCCTTTGTGGTAACCCTCATATCAAACAATTATTAATTCATCCTCCTTATTGTTGGGCCAAAATGTATGCTATCCGCATCACATGCTGCCCCCTGGTGAGTCACTGGAGAGATGGACGGACGCCAGACCACTACATTACACTTTCCACTAGATGTAAAGGTAAAAGTTCTCCCACACTCGTTACCGAGTGTTGGGCCCGGAGCTGATCCCGGTGTACAGGCAGTCAGCCCGCAGGTGACTTGAAGCCATCCACCCAGCGGTAGGCTGCCATTACTTTCCGCCAGGCCTGCGGTTACCTTCCCAGCCAAAGAGCGTCACCACCCATCGGCTGGTACCAAATTATACTGCTGGTGACAGAGGCGCATGCGTGTGAGTAGCTTGCCCAAGGCTGTTACCTGGAAGCGGACTGGTAGAGATTCGAACCCGCAACCATTTGGATAGCGAGCGAACGCTCTACCATTAAGCCACACCACTAGATGTGGCCAGCATATAATCCAGCTCTATCGTTTTTGGCGATAAAATACAATAACCAATGTTACACACGAACAAAAAACTGAACACAGTAGAATGTCACAGAATAAGCCAAATTATCAACAACTGAAATCAAAGTTACCACGATGTTGGATAGAAGCACGTAGCCCGTGTGACTGGCGACTGGGACGGTGGCTGGTCACCATGCCGACAGCAGTTGTCAGTTGACTTGCTCTTTGTCATACGAAGCTGCTCCGTGACAGACAAACACCTCTCAGTCTCGTCAACATCATCACGAGCGACCAGGCCATGTCTCGAGTCATCACCAAACGACCAACACAACGAAATGCACTTCTCAGGCATGTCGTCATGGTTACACACTGGATGCTGCTTAGTATCAATTTCATCCGACTTCGTCAAATTCTTAATGTCCTCGCAGTCGAGGTGAAGGCTGGAAGTACTGGAGTAACTTGCATTACCGGCGTGTGACAGCAAGTGATCATCACTGGCTGATCGAACTGCGAGACACGGAACAACCGCTTCTTCCTCTGTCGTTACACACACACGCACAGCCATAAACTGTAGACTGTATATATGCATTATAACACACACTCAGATATACCACACATAACAACATTACTATGAAGTCTACCTAGTTCCTTTTGACAGCCGTTTTCCACGCAAACCTGTGCCAGCTGGTTCCCACTTGTTTCTTTCTCCACTTGCTCTTGAACAGAAAATTTGGGGATAAATAGAACAGGGGCCCGATTTACAAAATAATCTTAGGAAAAATCTTGTAGTTTATCATAAGTTTTTCCTAAGTTTATCTTTAGTTTATCCTAAGTTATAAAGTTAAGATGTTCATAGACTTTTACAATCTTATAACTTACTAAGTTCTTCCTATATATGTGCTGACAATTCTGCGAAGAAATGTTAAGTCATTTTTGAGAAATTACATTTTTCTTATTAAGATGATCTTAAGTTTTGCATAAGTTTATCCTGTCTAACTTGCTGCAGATTATTTTACACAAAGTGGCCCAAAACAATTATCAGAGGTCTCTGCTATTCCATCGCCTGCTACATGCCACATACAAACAATGTGGAACTTTCATCTCAAATGCTTCTTGCTGAACGCAATGCTGGTACATCAAGACAACAGTAGCATGATTACTGACAGATGTTACAATCACCGTATTAAATGATGTACAGACACACACTAAACAAACCTGCCGCATCATCCAAGAACTCATGACTGTCTTCGCTCAAATCTACAACAACACGGCACTCAGAATCTGCAGTCCATGCAAGCAACGACATGATGAGCAAGACAAGCAACAATTCACACAGCCGATAATAACCACCTCTCTACCTACACAATTCATAGCAGAACGTTAACGTAATGAAAGATCAACTAACCATCAACTGAGCTCCGGGCTTTCGTCTCTGCCATCATTCCAGCTTTGGTCCGACTTTCCTGCAGCTTTTGCTCCATTTGCTTCAGCTGTACAAAACAGCAACGCAGTTTAACCACCTGCCACATCTTTTTCTGTTCTGCCTGTCAAGGTCAAATAACAGAAATACTGCAAAGTATGAGGAATGCAATGTTAAGGAGACGTTCTATATGCAACATCATTGAGGAGTTAGTTAGTTAGTTGGAGTTTAACGTCCCCTTTCAGCACAAATATGGCTATATCAGAGACAAAAGGTCAAGGGTGGAGAGCTATCCCTACCCTGTGAAGGAATGCCAGCGATATATTAACCTCAACCCTGGCCGCCTTTTTGTTCAGCAGCCACCCAAAAGGGAAAGGGATCAAGAGGCTCATTTAAATTATTACGCCAGCGCCTACAACAGAGAAAGACAACTATCACACCACAAGACTAAACTAAACCAAATACAACAAAATACCAGAATAAATCTTAACTAAGCAATACAGATAACAATCATAACACAAAAAAACTAAACACAGGTTCGGTCGCCTCCTACGACCTCACGCCTGGAAACGGAGTGGGACTATTCTGGTAGAAAGGGATCGGATG
>Ga0209780_1005357_pt1 | contig 10117 bp, 5 predicted proteins | sample WorMetexBAHAMAS2_FD_187384 | JGI IMG/M metagenome (GOLD analysis project Ga0209780, IMG submission 187384) | Marine gutless worms symbiont microbial communities from Max Planck institute for Marine Microbiology, Germany - Inanidrilus exumae... | ecosystem: Host-associated > Annelida > Digestive... | reverse complement strand
GCGTGGGACTTCGCAGACAACGAGGTCGAAAAACTGAACGACTACCGCATGCCGCCGACAATATCGGTCCACGCGGCGCCGTGACCGCGGACCGCCAGAGGTAAGGGGACTGGCCGCCTGCCGCAGTGACGCCGGCGAAAATATTACATCCCTGTCGGATGCCCTAGTCGCGCGCCATTTTGACGGTTAGTATTACCGCCGTCGCACCTGTCAGGTTTCAGGTCACGGGACTCACACCGTTATTACTCGTGCGTTGTTGCTGGTCAGCGCGAGCAACAACAATAATGACGAAGACGAAGTTCTGTATTGAAAACAGATGTCATTTTGCGCTCTCTCGCGTCCGAAATGAACTGCACTGTACTGGCAGTTAGCAGTTATGACAGGATGCAGTTGGAGACTGCAAACTGCTTTGGTGCTGCCATCTGGCGAATTTGACGAAACATACATGTAGTCTTCGATACTGGCCCATTCGCTCCATTATGTAAAAACATAATGTCGTCCACAAAACCGGAAGTACATAAGGTATTGTATTGCCATCAGAAGATGACGGAGCTATGACCACAGACAGATAGAGAGACAGACAGATACTCATTGTGTTAAACTGGCGACGGTCAGGACACGAATTTTCCTGTCTGTTTATGTAATGTACTCATTAAAGCATTAATCTTATTATTATAACTTCTTAATTATATATTATTTCATGCTACCAGAGGGAGCGTCATGCCAACTGTTTTGGGACGGTCAAAGCTTCGGTATGTGCGGTCATAATGAAATGATGCATTTTATGGCGTCATTAGGCTAATCAAGCTACCGACGTTAACTTAAGAGGGACAGCAAGTACCACAAGCAGGCGGAAACAAATTAGCAATGATCGTATGACGGTCAACTTGCCTTGGCAAAAAGCAGAAAATCAACTAACTTCAAAGTTTTGGACAAAGTTCCAGAGGAAAATGTCATTTATTGGAGATACCTAAATTCCTTTCCCATGCAATAAAGTATAAGCCTTGGGCAGTCTATATGCCAACAAGAGCTCAGCAAGTGCTGAGATAAGCGACCGAGTTGAATTACAATGAATTTAGAGGACATAATAATGCCTATTCACGCCCAGAAGGCCAGTCGTTGCTAGCCTAAGGGCGACAGTTTTTGAGGTCGCGTGGTTTATTAAAACTAGTTGTAACGACCTTAGTATGCGTAAAACTTATAATTAATTTATGGCGATTTGCAATACCGAAGAAACGTGATTGCAACCAGAAATGCATGACAGAGCCTAGCATATAGCGCGCGCGGCATAGCAATGACGTCCTCTAGCGTATAGGTGACACAAATGAGTAGTGATTGCCCCAGAAAACTCAGTACTGATCCCCGCAAGGTTTAGCAGTGGCGCCGCTTAGCCAAATTGCTGACTGACAAGTGTGTGTGCCCTTCTTAAACTCTGGAGTTACTGGACCGAAGTTTACAAAATGTTTACAAAATGTAGACATGTCATCGCAGATAAAACTGTTGAAATCGGAATTGCGATATTTAACTCAATTTAGGAATGGCAAGGCAACAAATAAAGGTAAGTAGGCCGATTTTGCCCATTTTAACCCTAAAATTGGTTGCCATAGCAACGTACCTGAGCGATCGGAAAAGGAGGATCAAATAGGTAATACACGATCAAATATCTACCGTATGGTGAAAATTCGGTGAAAATCAGTCCGGTGGATCCTGAGATAATTTGTCTAAAAGGTTAATTTTAAGGGAAGAAAAGACGGGGTATACGCCTTTCACCCTATGAAACGCCGGAGTCACTGGACCAAAGTTCACCAAATTTACAAACAATATAGACAGATTATCGCAGATAAAAGTTTAAAAATTAGAATTGCAATACTGCTATTCGTTTTGAAATAAGCTACGAATAAAGGCGAATTTTGCCAATTTCGACCCTAAAATTTGTTGCCATGGCAACAGTCCATAGCCATCGAAAACAAGGGGTCAAATCGGTAATTTACGATCGAATATCTACAATATGGTGAAAATTTGGTGAAAATCGGTCTAGTAGATCCTGCGATCTTTTTGCTCAAATGTTTTTAAAGTAAACGAAATCAACGCAAGCAGAACATATAGCCCGCGTGGCATGCATGCCGCGCGGACTAAAAAACGACCGGTATACGCCGCCGGTCGCTAAAACCAACTCGACCCGTTGAGTCGTTTTGACAAAACTCCGACTTTTGTCAGACAGACGAACGAACACACAGCCATAGCGTATACCTCGCTAGTACAGCATCGCGCTGGTAAAACCAAGATTAACTGTTATTCAACAGAGGAGACTGTGTCGCTATGAGAGAAGAAATGGAGCGTTAGAGCGTGGCGTATGCGATCATATCATCTTTTTTCAGTCGCTTGAATACGTTTGAGTTACGATGCTCCATCATCTGTATTTCCCTGCAGACATGCCGCATGCTACGGGCGTGCAGAAGTAATTCTGCATTTTCTTCCACGGTATAGCCTACTTAAAAATATTTAATCTTATACCCTTCCAGTGCAAAACAAACCAATTAACACAAATCTTAAGCTGTTACCGTGAGTTAACTATCAACGAGAGAAAGGTTTGCATGCACCAGTTAACATGAACAGAAATTTGCGATTAAACGCGTCATTAATAAACTCATTTTGTCTAAACGTACATGTCTAAACGTAATAAAATTTTTTATTACATTAGTAAGATAGAGTGAAAGAATGAAAGCGTAGAATTAATCCTATGGCATCAATGTGTTTCTTTCCGTATAAAACTGTGATCATCATCACACACAATCGGGCGTAGATCTAGTTTTCTTGATCCCACCCGACTCGCAGCATTACATGCTTACTTACCTACTTACTTATAAAACGTTAACCAATCCAAAATGAAAACGAAACTCGACCAGACTCGATCTGACCGACTGTCGCATGACTCTTCAGTTGTCGCAAAAATCTGCCAGTTTTAATTGAACAACAAGCTGAAAATTGATGGATAATCGGATTATCATACCCTCGCCTGTCAAATCCTGTTCTTTGGATCCTCTTACTGTCTTTCTGATACGTGATTATGTCGACCTGCATACACCATTCGTCACGAGCTTGATCTAGATAGTGTCGAGATGAAACGGCGTGCCAGTAACTCGGTCAGTAGTTATGTAGATCAAAAGTTAATTGTCCAAACACACACAAACCTGACTGATTGCTTTACCTAAACAACTAAAGTGGTCGGTAAATTTTTTTGGTCAGTCTTTTAACGAGAAAAGTGTCCAGGAATCCCGCCAGGCAGCAAGGCAGCGTCGCGACGTGTTTCAAGGTCGCTGAAGACGCAGTGCAACCACGCGAGCAGCGGTCACTTGGCTGCTGCGGCGACTGGTGGCGGAACAGAGTCGTCTAGATCGCCCGTACATCAAGTTACGTTGATATCAGACGCAGCGAGACAGCAAAGCCGACGACGACGACGACAACGAGATCTATCGGCGGTGTGATCATGACCCATGCAGTAATTGCGACATGATCAAACGGACGGTCGTCGGACCAGTTTGCTTCACCCGATTTTATGCGTGCTCCGATCGTGTTCGGGATTTTATTAAACCATTTTATTTGGGCAGTTTATGTTCGATTTTAAGACCAATTCCAGTCCTCTCCACCCGTGTGTCGCCGAATGTAGCTATGTCATCTGATGCTTTCAATCTGGTGTGCTATATTTTAGTACAATAGCAACAACTAAAAGGTGAAGCGAAGCGCACGTTATTGTTGCTTACTTTAACTCATTCGCATATTCGTAATTGCAAACATCGAAACTTACTTCAAAATGTAATCACTTGTCGTCAAAAGGGTCAAAGAAAATGTAAACGTGTAAGTTTTTGACATGGGTTACCTTATTTTCAGGCATACAGTCGGTGAAATGCATGGCTAGCATAAATGAAGTCAGCTCGTGATGTTGTGCCCTAAGATGTTTATGTGATCGAAGCTGGTACAGGCATCGAGGAGTGGCTAACAGGAGATTCCATCAAAACGCTCTTGACGTGATGTTTGAGCATTTTAAGAGCGGTAACAACTGACGTGTATTGGAGAGATTTACAAAAGCGCAAATTTTCCACACTATGAAAACGCAAAAAGCGCTACTACGTAAGCGCAACAGCGATCATTGTAGGGTACTGCAACAACGGTTTACGAAACCGCAAACTGCATTTTACACGAAACGCGCTATGTACAGTATATCACAGCACCGGCAGTCAGGTGTACAAGTATATAGGCCTACACCATTTTACTGCCGGACAATGTGAAAATGCCAGCTAGGCGTGAAAATGAATTCAGAAGCTAATAAAGGACAAATTTATTTTGTATATAAAGACAATACATTTAGCGAACATTATTGCAAGAAAAAAACTGAAATGTGTGTTTTCGATGCACTGTGAAGACTTGTAAGGCGCGTATTGAAACGAACGACTTTATTATTGTCGCTGAATATGGAGACCGTGATCACTCTGACAATGTTGCAGCTGTTGCGTTACGAGTTTCTTGCAAACGTAGAACTGCAAAATATATCCCAGTTTCCGTCCAAGATGATTCGGACTGTACTATACAGTCCGCTGTCGTTACATCAGCTGACGACCAAGTCACGTCCCGCGATGTCGTGGACTGTCGGGCTGACGTACAGAGAAAGGCGTAAGCAGTGGGTACGCTACCGATGTCTGCATTTGAAACCTTACATATTTTAGGCCTACCAGAAATTGCAATCAGCACGCGGGCTACACGCTGGGCTCTGCCACGCATTTACAGTTAATAGCTAATGTTAGTTATAAAAAGACATAACTTATTAGAAACTTTATCAAACCTTGTAAAATAATTAATAAAAATTAATGATTACGTCGACATTCAAACGACAGGGATAAAATTTTATTTAAAAACAAGGTTTTCCAAACCAGCCTGAGATGGCGTTATATATCGCAATGCAATTGTTTGTAGTTCCAGTCGTCGTCTTTTGTTCACATTTATTTTTACCGTAACAGAACTTTCTATGACGTTAGGTTTACTTCCCATGACGTTAAATAAGTACGCAAGACGATTAATCGTTCGAAGCATATTTTAATAATTTAACTTTTAACCGTTAATCTCTGCAGCTCATTACATTGCATGACAGTGATCCATAACTGCAGACGTTTCTAATTAGTCTATGCCACATGGAGGGTTAACCGTTCAGACCAGTTCGATAAATCAGCTTCGATCATTATCGCCGTTCATTACCTAGCAATCAATGGATCGATCTTCTGCGGCGGCCGGTTTGCATCCGCAACCGGAACCACGCGGCGAATCCACACCGACTCCGGATCAGTAACTCAGTTACGTCGATCCTTTGACCTTTCCAGGCCGCCATCGGCTCCGGCGGACTACTCTTGTGTCGTCACAACATCCGCAGCACTCCGCAGCACTCAGATTTCGTGGTCGTTGCTAACGAGCTCTGCGCACTCGTGGTAGATCTGCCCGTAGCACTATCGCTCGTTAGAGCTCTGATAAACAGCTAGTTAGGTCGAACCGCAGTGTAAACTAGATGAAAACTACTCTGAGAGAGTACGAATCCCCGCGAAAGCGTTTTTGTCGCCAACACTTCGCAACACTTGCCACACTTACTATTTTGCGGCCCACTAGTTTCGAATTTCCCGACGGAGCTATTTTGTAATCAATGGCCGGTTTACGGAGTTTTTTTGACCGTTGCTTTCACATCCCTCTACCGATCGTAACAAAACACGAACTTGGTCTTCTCTTTCACTCTAGGAACCTTCGCATAAAATTTGGTGCAAATCTGTCCACAATTTGTTTAGTTATCGTGGTCACAGACAGACAGAGAAACAGACAGAAAGACACACACACAAACCAACGCCGGCGAAAACATATTCCCTCGATTTCGCGGGGATAACAAATCCGCTGTACTTATGGTCATCCACATACAATGTAATAAATGTTCATTTTTACCTTTCACCTGAGCGACACTTTGCTGGCGCGGTAGGCCTATGAGCTGTTGCGCTGTGCCTGTCTGTCCGTCTGTGCATCACAAACCGGTGTTGTACCAAAGTAGCTAAACATATGATCACAAAAACAACGCCGCACGATAGTCCAGGGAATCTAGTTTCATGACGCGAAAGATCTCGTTCTATGGGATCAACCTCAACGGAAGCGCTAAATGCATGTTAGGTAGGTAAAAATTGCGTCTTTCGACAGGTCGAGAAGTCTCCGGCTCAGACGCCTTACCGCCGAAAATTTATGTCCATCCGCCACGGTGGTCCGCGTCCACGACGGTGCGATGGCGGAGGAATACGCGGTGTCATCGACAACGTTGGTCGACGTGGAAGTTTGTTTTATCACACGTACGGCTCACTTCAGCATTACATGTAAGTGTCACGGATCATCGCATGCTCGCTGTGCGATAGTTGAGTCTATTGCAACGATGCGTGTACAAAACTATGCAGGTTGCCGAATAAAACGTGGCAGTTGCTGAAAATGCTCCTCAGGCTGACACGCGATCTGTTTGCGTTATTCATACAACAGTAGGACAACATTTCAACTGACGCAGAGCGTCGCGCGGGTCTCTCGACGATAGCTGAGCCTCTTATACTCAATGGATGAGTGAACACATGTGTCGACCGATGTGCCGCTAGAATTATGGGCGACACGCGTACTTTGTTGCAGCCGTCAGTTTGATCCGTATAGGCGTTCAACCACATACACCAACATTACACACGCGCGAGCATCCATAGGAAAACCCACGGCCGGCTAAGGTGACAGTGTAACGCATGTTCAGAGTCGGACACGGGAATGTTGATGACGTTGTGTATGTTACGTGACATTAGTCGGGCGATGTCGGTTTACGACCTGCGACGTCGCGCGACGTCGATCAGCCGCTGATTTACGGCAATGCGTCAGCGTCGATTGAGTGATCGCGTGAGCGCTGGCCTCAACTTCCGCTTCCGGTCCACGCGTTCTTCCCGCGCGTTCGTTATCATCGCCACAAACAACGCTTCATCTGTCGATGCCGTAAGCGGACAACAGGGCGGACTAGTTACTACAGAACACGAACTAAAAGAAGCCAGTACTCATAAGAGTGTGAATACCCACGCTGGCACTTGACCTTTGACCTTTTGCCCCAAAATAAATGATTTTTTCAGGACTCATCATGGAACGTTTTGTACGACGCGTTCGATGATCCTGGCTGCATCAGTTTTTGAGATGTTGTGCGGAAAAACAGACAGACACACAGACAAACGGCGGTTAAAACCGTACCCGCCCTGAGTGAACGTTTCACTGGCTAGAAACCTGTCCGGGACCAAAACGTCGGCAAATACAGAAGAACATCATAAAAATTTGCGCCGCTAAAACAGACAGAAGTCGATTATGTGATGAGTTCGGTATTAATAAAAATGAAATAAACGACAACGTAGATTGGTATACAGCTTGAAGATGTATTCAGTGTTGTACAACGACGAAATAGCACAGTGTGCACAAAAACAAAATAGATAGCATGTCATGGTCATCTCAGGCAAGCCTACATAACCGTACGAACTGATAGGCCTAGGCATAGTTATTAAGTAGTGTAATTACTTGCCAGTCAATGCTGAGCGTTTCTACATGTATTTAACGCTGGTTGTACGTTTATGCGGTCTTCGGTTGGTCCCATCGTCCGTCCGGGCAAGTCGTATACTTGTCGGAACATTTAGTGACGTCGTAAGTCAGCGTCCGGACCACAACTGCGGCGACGGTTGAGAGGCTATGAGGCTGGGCGGGGGCGTGTGTCGGTGTTAAGAGGAGCGATCTGGTGACGGTCGTTTATGATTCTCATAGCGACGACTTGTGACTGTGTCGGCGCCTTTAGGTCGTCACGTTGCATTGCCATCATCGCTGTCCCGCGTGCATCATTCCGCGTAGTAAGCGTTCGCCAACGACCGCGCGTACGACACGATAATAAAACGATCGCCCAGTAGAACCGATTTCATTTTAGTCTACGCGTGTGATGAAAAGTATACGGAGTAGTAGCGCTGAGAAAAGAAAAGGTTGAAGGCGCGTACACATCTACAAACTTTTACCTTTGCAACGCCATCTATTTTCCGCTAAACTTAGACGGCTTGGCGGCATTACGACGTCACCGTTATCAGCAACTTCATAAACGTAACATACAAACAGAAAACATCGAAACGCACCCACAGGAGTTAAAAGCTCATGGAGGGAAGCCGACCAAATTAAAAACTGAAAGCAGCTTGAAATCGCCCATAAAGCCTGAAAATTTTGTAAGAATCGCACAACGGATACACCCTACGAGGCGATTATATTCCTCAAAAAAATAAAATTTCCAATTTTGAGGGTCCATTACTTCACCCTTTCTTTGATCAAGATGAAATCTAGCGCATCTCACGTTACAACAACAGCTGGACTCCGCGATCTTTAAGACTGACGCAAACGGTTCGTGTATTATTTACACGATGAAATCTTAGGATTTGTGACCAGAATAGCATCCTTTACGAGTCGGCGAGGCTCCAGTTAGAATAAGTACAACATCGTTAGTGGTCCGCCGGACTTGGTTCACAATTACCACTAATTTCGTTCGGCATCGACGGCACAGGACTGGCCGCGGCGCAGACGCTGTCGTCGCAAGCAGGGAATACGTTGATAATGACTGCCGGAGATACACTCACGTTGCTTGCGATCGGCCGCCTTGGACGGCAACGGCCGCGTGAACGAATGGCGACATTGCGCAGTACGAGTGCGTCTTCATTTCATCCAACAAATGCGCTCTCAGATGCGATCCTGTTCGTTCTAATATTATTCGCCTACAGTGCAGCTGCTATACAGTAACGATGTTGTTGTAGTTTTGGCGGAGGCAATGTTTTCAACGCCATTTGTTTGTTTGTTTGTCTGTCTGTCTGTTTGTGAAGAGTAACTCAGTAGGCTGTGGGTGGACTTCACGAAATTCGGGAAATAAGTATAGATTGTGGATCATATTCTGGATTTTTGTGGTATTAATATATAGTCTGGTAGTCGATTGATATGAAAGTGACGATGGAGTTGGGAAAACCAGATACGGCTCAATGCTGCCGGTAAATTTATTCCGATGTACCCTGTTGCACGCCGGTAACGACACTGTGTCGATTTCATCGTGACGTGGTGGTGATGTGCGCTGTACCTGGTTCCGTGTAGTTTAATGATATTTCTATCTTTTGCGGTTTTGTCCTCGGATTCGCATTGTGGTCGTTGCCCGGAACTCGGTGCCTGGGGATTTCCTTTTCAAGTGCACATATAATACGTTCCTTCATTTAGTAGTTCCATAGGTCAGCGGTTAAACTGAGCCGGATCGACCGCTTTCGGACCCTCCCATCATAACTCGGAACAACTCTGAAACAGTGAAACTGAAACTGTTTTAGTGTTTTATTTTTGTTTCGTTTCAGATGTGCGAACGTCTGAAACTGAAATAAAACAATTTCGATGAAAAGCGCCGCAGACGAAGCGCCGAAATGTAACTGAAATGAACGAGGTTTATTTCGCCATGAAATAAAACAACGTCGACGAAACAGTGCGCTAGTTTTCTTTCAGTTTTATTTCAGTTTTAGTTCACATGTAAGAGCCGCGTAAGGCCGGTGTTTCAATCACTGTAGAGACCGAATTCTGACCACCAGTTCAGAGGACAGAAACAATGTATTTGACGCGTTACATTTTACGTAAGCAAGTTATTGTAAGCCGATGATTGCAACTGGGTGTACGTTACTCGGCAGAACTTCGCTGCATGCTGCGAGTACTCTGTGTTCTGGGTTAAGTTATCACTGCAAATACATTCGGTAGATGGCGACTGTGAAACGTCGTAAACAACATACTGACGAGTACGACACGACATTATACGGGAACGGGAGTCTTCAAGCACTCATCGAAAATGTTGAAGATAATTTAGATAAAATTAAAGAAATAAAGTGATCTGCATCGAACGCATAACATAGGCTACGTGTAAAGTAGCCCACGTACGTATGGGCGTTAAGCTTCCAGCATAACGCCTACGCGAGAAGCTATTGAAAAACGAGCGGATTCTGTCATTTTTGCGCACGTAACTTTTCCGGAAAACTGTTAACGTTTTCTGTTC
>Ga0209780_1005355_pt1 | contig 10118 bp, 4 predicted proteins | sample WorMetexBAHAMAS2_FD_187384 | JGI IMG/M metagenome (GOLD analysis project Ga0209780, IMG submission 187384) | Marine gutless worms symbiont microbial communities from Max Planck institute for Marine Microbiology, Germany - Inanidrilus exumae... | ecosystem: Host-associated > Annelida > Digestive... | reverse complement strand
GTTACTGGCAGCCGAAAAGTAGCTCCGTTTTCAATGCACAGTGGTAGTGACCCATGTCGTGGTTCTAGCGCCACCCTCTGTATATCATGGTGCGGTGTTGCATTTTGTATGTACTTTCTAAAGATGAAATGTGTGGTATAATTTCGTTCCTTGATAGTTGAATTGCTGACTGTGTATCGTCCTTGTATGTGTGTGTATGTCTGTGTGTGATGCTGTTTCTTAACTTATTTTATGTTGTACCTTGTGTACAGTGTCATAATAGCGTAATATTAATAATAATAAAAACAGTAATAAACTGGTAGATATGTTGAGTGCTATGTTTGATAAATTGTGAGTCCTGTACAGCAGTATGTGTGATATTGTTAATGTGCGTCTGATAGACTGGTTGCTGGTTTCTACTCCTCCAGACTGTACAAGACTCTGCGTGGCGCACAGTGGAAGCAGTCAGCACTGCTGGTCAGTATCAGTGGTGGTACATAGCAGTTGTAGTAGTAATACTGTATTGAGTTATGGTTTTACGTCCCTCTCAACACAAAAATAGATCGGATCAAAGACATTCTTCCCAGCTAGACACCGAGCTTCATACTGAGTAAACTAAATCTAACACAGTAAACCAGATGTGTGAAGATACTGTAACACAAAGTAAACATCAAACAGCTACATCCAGGTTTCGTCAGTGGTGGTCACTTTATGTGACTGGCCTGTAAACAGAATGACCTCCTACTGTTACTGCTGGCCAGAATATTAGTAGTGGTAGTAGATCATTAGTGGATGAATGCATAACAGTCAACAGTGATGGGAGAAACACTGCCACTGGTGTCATGGCACCGAAGGAGTGAGAGAACAAATAAATAAATAAGTAATTTAATATGATATAGTGTACGACAAGTCAGCAACATCTTATTAGGAACAACAGTGTCGTCAGCGAGGTTATGCTATTCTCTGAGTTTGTTGGTTTTGTCACTCAAAACAGTAGTGAATGAATTTTCATGAAATGATTGGATTGGCCTCAACAGAAAAACAGTCTATTAGATTTAGGGGTGATCTGGTGTCCTTTTTTGGGAACGTGATGTGGTAATAATTTTACCAATAAAGATGGTTTGTATCTTGCCTGGAGTTGGAAAACACTTATGAGTATGCCATGTCTCCGCTGCAGCATCTGCAGTACTCAGGCGTTCACTTTTGCCAATACGTCAAAACTCATTGTCGCACAGTCTCTGCAGCTCAGCTAATAGTTCAGATAAGTTTCAAGTTTATCAGAATTGTCGTATGTATTATAACAAACCCAAACCGTGTACTGTATCAATTGCTTCCTCAGCGATCTACCACAGCTCACAACCTTCATCCGAGACACCACGACATAACATTACCGGACAAGCAAACACGTCTAGACATAATAGCAGTTTTATTGTAAGAATACTGTTTAAAGATTGTTATTAGTCTAACTTACTTATTTTATCTCATTTTGTATTTTTTTATACTTACACCATTCACTTGGTTGTTTCAGACTTTTCCTTACTTTATATGTTCAATTGCATTCTGTCAGCTTTGAAATTAAGCGAATGTGTTATGTTGTGCATAATTGCAGAACACATATATATATAAATTAAAGTCTAGTTACTGATTTATTTGTCTGCGTGAGACAGCAGATGTGTTGTGTTTTTCATCAGACTGCAATGTTGTATCCGTCCGTTCTCTGCGGCTGTTGCTTTGTTCTTAATTTCTTCATTATGGCCAAGGGATCGTCTGGCGCGGTCAGTCATCACGTATTTGTTGTGGTGTATATTTCAGCCACGGGCTTGTTCAGTTCTACATTGATTACTGTTTACCTGGATGTCGATCGTTCGTTCGTTTGTTTGTTTGTTTTTTATGGGAAGGGGTCCAGCCTACTCTGGACCCCAGCGCTGAGACCTTATGTAGGTCCAATGCGCTAGCCCAGGATAGAAGGGTAATTGCTTGGTGTATGCATGACGTGTAGGGTGAAGGAGGGTTAAGTAGGAGTGAACAGCTTGTTGGGTATTTTTATAACGCGCCCCTCTAGGCATGGCCTATTGTCTGGCTATGCCCCGTCTGACGCTTATGCAGCGCCAACCACCTGACTGGCGCTTATTTAGCACCAGCCAGTGAACTTGCCACTTTTATCTGCTTTGGCTCTCACGTCGGCGCGACTGATATCTTGACGTTGCTAATCAAGGCATCAGCAACGGTCACAGTTTATAGAGGACACCATCGAACCCTCTTTTCCTGCTCAGGATTATCTTCCTGTTCATCATGTGTGTAGGAATTATTAGAAATAATTATTTGGTAGGCGGACGCGCTTGGGCTGAGGTTTGAACTTTGAACCCCAACCACTGAGCTCATCACGCTTTAGTGCACATGGCGCCTGAGTGCTTTGACCACTGGGCCACATGGGCAGGTCTTATTTGGAGGTCAGTGGCTGATTTTTTCTGGTAGAGGTCGGTAATTTGAGTTCCATTCAGTGTGTTGACATGGTTGGTTGGATGACATGAAGGGTATCCGCCCCGTACGAAACCCACGCCACTTATCCCAAGGGATTCTCCTCCACACCAAATGGGGGAACAAAACCATGAGGGACAGACTGACTTGGTTTCACCTGGTCCATTTATGCCAAATATTTGCAAGAATTATGATAATTAATTATGTTTAAGGGCTGGTTTTTTCACCACAAATTATTCTTTCATTAACGTTAATAAGAGATTGAATCCCATCAATTAGTATGAGTTAGTCTCCCATTAACGTTAATGGGAGATTAATTTGCGGTGGAAAAACCGGCCCAAAGTGAATATCTGCTGATGTATATGTTCTGTAATACTGTATTTGAGGTAAGCATTGTTTAACGTTTGTCATTTCCAATGAAACAAGGCCTTGATGGCCCACGCGGTGAAATAAGCTTACACGGTTTAAGATCATGTGGCCACCCATTCTTCAGTTGTGTTACACATTTTCTGCTGAAGCTTTCTTACATTTAATGTTTATTTATTTTGGCCTGAAAATTGTGCAGTCAGTGGTGTGTGCAGTGGGTACTTTCACTGGACTTGAACGTTTTAAAGAAATATTTTCACTGAATTTGATGTTTCTAGTGCCTTATGATATTTAGGTCGACTTTTCAACAGAGTCGACCTAATAAAGCTGGTTTCAGATGTTTATTTGTTTGTACGTTCGTGCATACGTACGTGCGTACGTCCATCCGTCCGTCCACAAAACGTTTGTTTGATTTTAATGAAATTTGGCACGTACATAGAGGTTGATGAGTGATGCACGACGGTATGCAGTATGATGACCCAGTGCAACGTCAAGGTTCAGGTCACGAGCCCTTCAAAGTTGACAATTTGGCCATTTTCAGAAGCTATCTTCTCCGCCATTTACAATGGGAGCTGGCAACTGACCACTGATTCTTAAACTAGGGCATAATATCTAAATTTGGTTGGGCTGGATTTTTGATATTTTTCCTAGTTTTTGTGTCACATGACTTTGAAGTTGGCACGATCTGTCCGTTGCGAAGAGTCGAGCGTCAGTCCTGTATGGGGCTAATTAATTATGAGCCCTGACATAATGGTCCAACAGATAAACACAGGGTATTGTTTACTCTGGTGACCTTGACCTATTTAATTGATGCGGAGTGTTGCATACAGCAGAGCTTTATTTACTTACTTATTAGTGTGTCATGCTTGTAGGTTCCATTTGTCACGATGCTTGCACTGCTGTGTATGTGGTTGGGCATCTCAGTTCCGCTTACATTTGTCGGATATTTCTTCGGCTTTCGCAAACAGGTGACTGACTGCTTTGTTCCCTTGAACGTTTATGAAGTGAAGCTTTTGCAGATTGTTGGAATGTAATGTCTACAGGCTGTTTGCCCAGCTAACAGCATCATAGCAATTTCTTCCATTCTTTATGCCACTAGTGAAATTGCTGAATTGAGTTAGGAGAATAGATGTTCACTATTTCAGATGATTTTAATATACAGATGATGCGATTAAATATTTGAGTAACTAAGCAGGACAGTTTGTATCATGTCTTTTGTTTTTTCTTGCACATGTATATGTGACCATCCAGTTTATATTTTGCGTTAAAACGAGAATGACTGTTCATTAAATAAGTATAACAGATGATTTGATACTTGAATGATGGCAGAATATAATACTTAACCAGTTAGAAAATGCAGTTAGTACCATGCTTTTTTTCTGTAGCTTACTGTCTAGCAATTGTCACAGTTCAGTCTTGTGCCGAACCATTTTAGTGGAAAGCACATTCCGTTGACAGTGCATTAAAACACGTTTTATGTAATTGTGTCATAATAATAACAGCGACAGTGTCAGCTATTTATGTTGGTGTCATCCTGACCAAGTCCATTGCAAGAGATTCATGTGTTGATTTTGGCGCTGTATAAATTGTTTGTTCGTGTGTTTACTTAACTTCTTTCCTCACTTTCTTCTTACTTTTTTCTTTCCTTCTGCTTTCTTTCTTACTTATTTACTTCCTTGTTTGTTTTACTTCCTGACTTATTTATCTACTCCTTCCAGAGTAGACCCGCTCCATTTCCAGGCCGGAGGTCGTAGGAGGTGACCGAACCTGGCTTTAGTTTTTTTTGTGTTCATTTTATGTCGTATTATATTTTGTTACGGATGCATGTTTGCTTTTGTTGTGTTTATTTTAGTTTTTCAGTACTAAGCCAAGAGATTTGCTGGGAAGAACGTCTCCAAAATGACATATTTTGTATCATGTGGGATTTAAGACCTTAACTCAATCAATCACTGCATTCGTTTGATGAATACAGACTACAGTTTGCTGCAGACCCTAAAGCCGAGTCAGCTGACTTGGGGCTGTGAGTCTACCTGTGGGCTGCTGTCGTCCACATCCACCATTGTCATTTATTATTATTACTCACGCTGAAAGATAATACTCAGGTTACTATTTCACGGAGGATGGAAGGCTGAGTCGATCTAGGCACTGCAGTAAGGCTGTGCAGCCCGTGCTGAGGGCAGTATGTCACAGTGTCTGTTGTGATAAACACAATGCCAATGGCGTGACTTGATGCTGAATTCTCTCGCACCTCGGTCAGCTGTGCTATCACCAGACTGCTGAGATCTGTTGCTTACTTGCTCTCTGGTGTTGGTTGCAGCCGTTTGAACATCCTGTTCGTGTCAACCAGATCGTGCGCCTCATACCTGAGCAGGCCTGGTACCTCAACACGTTCGTCTCGTGAGTCTTGCGGCTTCGTCTCGACTGCTGCTATGTTTATTAATGAGAGATAGAATGCACTTGATGTCCAGTGACCTCACGTTTCTCAACATTTTCTCAACATCAAAAACATTTTCAATTATACGCCTGGCCAAAATTACGAAATATTATTTAAAAAGTCAACTTACATGATAAACTATAATTTCTTTAAAAAAAGAAATCTTACGCAAATTGTACTTTTTAGTTCAACTCTTCGACAGAGTCGCCCTAATAAAGCCGGTCTCAAATATCAGTCCGTCCGTGCGTACGTACGCAACGTGCGTACGTACGCAACGTGCGTACGTACGCAACGTGCGTACGTCCGTCCGTCCGTCTCTCTGTCCACAGAAGTTTCTTTGATTTCAATAAAATTTGGCATAGGTAGAGGTCGATGAGTATGCAGCATGACCCAATCCAAGGTCAAGGTCACCAGCCCTTCAGAGTTGGAAATCAGGCCGTTTTTAGAAGCTATCTTCTCTGCCATTTGACCATGGGTTCTTAAATGAGGGCACAATATCTAAATTTGATCAGGCCGGATTTTTGATATTCGTCCTAGTTTTTGTGTCACGTGACTTTGAAGTTAGCACAAAAGTCAGTTGAAGAGTCGACCGTCAGACCCCGTATGGGGCTAATTTTTCCACTAAATAATTTATTTAATTTTGATTTACTTATTCAGTCTAAATCTACTGTTATTTATATTATATTTTTCAGTTATCTTACCCCAAGAATTAATACTTATTAAATTTTAATGTTTATAATATATTTCTCCTTAAAGCACGATATGACCTGAATTGTGTTGAAAGTGCTGTTAAACTCCAACCAACCAACCAACCAACCAACCTTTCTCAACGTTTTGATGCATGATTGGATGATAGGAAGAGCGTAGAGGCCACAAAACATGCCATTTATTCCACTAAGGTTTCTTCCAGAACAGATGAAGTAAGAAAACCAAGTGGGAAGTGGATAATCCGCGTTTACCGGGAAATATCCAGTAACACGGCGGTGGTGGTGATGGTGGTGCTGGCAGCAGTATCATCCGTGGTGCTGTGAAGTTTTCCACTTTGTGATGCTTGTATACAGATGATTCACGACGAAAGATAACTAGGAATAGATGGGCTGAACACTGTGATAAACCTGTCAAGTTCTGAACGCTATTTAGACGTAGTTGATTACAGTGAACAACGTGTAATTTTTAAGTGTTATGCATGCAATGAGCGATTTATCTGCACATTAATGCAACTGGTAAATGTAAAAATCAGAACTGTTTCAGAATAGTGCTAAAATTATCTGTATAAAAATCTGTATATTTACAACATGCTGACAAAAGAATGATGCATGACTACTCATGTTACTCATAAGTAAGCCTGTGTGAGTAAATAGAGTGAAACTTCGCTCACTTTTTGACTTGTTTACATCTGACTTTATTAACACAGTTGACGTTGATTATTATAATACCATGGTATGTGCTGTCATCGTGTGTCCATCTGACTGTCCGTCCATCTGACTGTCACAAGCCGGCACTGTACCAAAATGGCTAAATGCAGGATTACGCAAAAAATGCCTACGATAGTCCAGGGACTCTAGTTTTCTGATGCCAAAGATTTCGACGAACTACCAATGGGGTCACCCCCAACGGGGTTGCCAAGTAGAGGTGGCGTAGGTTACAATCGGCGATATCTCAGTAACGGTGCAAGATAGGGACATAGTTACTATGGAACGCTAATAGGAACCCGTATGTGCTCTGTTGAATGGTGCTGTTTCCAGTGACTTTGAGTGACTGACCCTAACTAACACAAACCCTTTTAATGACATTTTGTGTCTCCTTTCATATCTTTATAGTGAGTGGAGATAGAGACTTGAAGGTAGCAAATGCTAGCCCATGGATGGCAAACTATCCCTGAACGGGGTGTGGTTAGGTCACGTGTACCATTTACATTTTGGTGGGCACCAACCATATCTCTGGAACGGCTGATCGTTTCAGGTGCTGTCAACTTAGGTGGGCAGTCAGTGTCGTAAACTGGTGGCCGTCATCGGTCACCAGTTTATCACACTGACCATGGACAGCACGGTGGTATATGCGAGGCACAGCGTCGCGCAGGATTGTCAGCAACATTGGGACTTGTATTGTTCTGCCGTTTGTTTGAATATTTCAGAACGGCACTTGCTGGAATTCTGCCCTTTGGAGCGATGTTTATCGAACTGTTCTTCATACTCAGTGTTAGTCACGAATACTTCTGTCTATATCTCAAAATGTGCAGAGTAGCGCAAGAATCGTTCAGTTAACCACTGTAAGATGTCACTACATCCTTTCCCATAACCTCCATAAGCTGACTGGTTTTCAACGTTATTTCACGTGAGACGTGGCAATAAATTTGCAGTACATGAGCAGTCAGTTAATGATTGGTCAGTTTGAGTTATGTTCCGTACTTGCATACTTACGTTTTTAATACTTTCATTGGATTACGTAACCTTGGTAGTTTTGCAAGTAATCAAGCCTAAATAATAGCTGAAGACAAAAAAACTGAAAAACATCACACCGACTTTACGATACGATACGGTAGATTAATGTGCGCTCAAAAGCTGACGAGATGGCCAGCTTAATCTAGCGCACGGTTCAGAAACGAAAAATAAGGAAAAAAGTAAAATCAAAAACGGTCCGGGCAAAAGTCCACGGAGGCAGTCCGGGAGAAAGAAGTTTTGTAAAAAGACATACATTTTAGCTGTTGTGTAAAAATGTATACATCTGTGTATGTGCATATTTGCTAACTTTGGCATAATAAACAATGATGTCATTTAGTTGTGGCATCAGAGAGCCAGAGTAAAGGGGGCATCACACATTCTTCCCGGAGTCTGGCACTAGATCAAGAAAGGACGCGCCCAGTGGGTGATTATGATTGTGATTGGGGCAATTGCTCTGAATTCTTTTCAGTGCATTAACACTTGTTTGGTTAGTGATATTTTACTTCAGAAAAAATTGTTTCAGTGTTTCAGTTGTTAAATGTCAATGTCAATGTCAATCGTGGATTTTTATAGTGCATAAATGCAAAGCCTCTAATGCACTGAATAGTCAGTATTGGATGGATTAATTTCAATTTTGTTTTATATTTTTAGTTCTCTATTGTGCAGTAATTTTACTTACATTTTAGTTTCAGTACTCACATAATTTTTCTGCTAATTTCAGTTCTGTAACTGCATAAGGATTTTATCTATATTGTGTCTGCATAATGATTTTACTGACAACTTTATTTTCAGTTAAGAAATATTTCTATTTAATTTTGACTCTTCTTCAGCGGCAATCCATACGTTTAGCAAATCAGTTATCAAATGGAGTGATGAATCTTACAGTATGTGCACAACTGAACATGGTGTAATTTGCTGGTAAAACTGTGTGATCCATGTCTGAGCGCATTTGAGGCGCTTTGCATTAAACTGCGCTATACAAATGGACGCATACTTTACTTTACTTCTTAACGGCACGTCATTCATTGCCGGTGTTTGTAGTCAATCTGGGAGAACCAGTACTACTACCTGTTTGGATTCCTCTTCATCGTATTCGTCATCATCATCGTGTCGTGTTCGCAGATTGCTATCGTCATGACGTACTTTCAGCTCTGTGGAGAGGTCAGTCAGTTATGTCGCCAGCAACATGACCACTCGACAGCTTTTCATCTACAACAGTCCCGCTGAGCCACTAACATTAAAAAATATTCATTCGCTCACTGCCTTACCTTATGGTTATTATCCAGTGTGTGTGCGTGTGTGTGTTGATTTTGTGTTGTGTGTAATTTTTAGTTAAGGATGCATGCTTATTTTTGTCTTATTTGATTTTGTTTAGTCTTGTTGGTAGTAAGTAGGAGTCGACCGCCAGTCCCATACGGGGCTAATTATTCGTTGTGCAGTCACTGGATGTGTATGCATTGCAGGACTACAACTGGTGGTGGAGGTCCTTCATTATCTCCGGTGGATCAGCCTTCTACATGTTTCTCTACAGCATCTACTATTTTATGACCAAGGTTTGCTCCCGCTGCTGTTTCATTACATCAGCCTCTCCTCCCAGACATTTTTTGCGTTCATGCAGCTGCTTTCTGTTGTGTTTTGCGTCAATAAATGCGAGGGTTGCAAAAGCGATGTTGACAAGGCCGTGGATTCTATTGGGTGGTCAGAGATATGGTCTTTATCCAGCATGTCATAAATCGGCGCCGTTGTGTCGTTTTTGTGATTCTGATGCTGTGTTATGACCTACCGTACATACGGGATGTGACAGTTGTTAGCCCATTAACGGCGTCCTACGTTGACAAAGCAGCCACCAACGCCGGTACAGTGGCCGACTGTTAAACCCGGAGATGACAGAGAGACAATATATTTATTCCAACACATTTCTGTCACGATTCCGCACTTCAATTCCAAGTGTATTTGCTTTAGCCACACCAGCGCGGCCAACAACTTAACGCTGCTAATCAAGGTGTCAGCAACGGTCACAGTTTATGGAGGTCATAAATGTAATTCTTTGGTAGGCGGGCGCGTACGGGCTGAGGTTTGAACCCCGGCTCCCGAGCATGCTCTACTGCACATGGTGCCCGAGTGCTTTGACCACTGGGCTACATGGGCAGGTTCTTTTCCACAAAATAGGGAAAACTGCGGGCGCCTGCTACCCCAGGTTCACTTGGAAAACAGTCCTTAAGTAGGAGGAGGACATTCCCCCTCCCATCCAACAGACAACATCTGAGCTATGGTGATTGTCTGGAGGGTAAGAGGGGAGATTATTTGACCAGCTCTGTGCTGCTGTGCATCATAATTGTGCACATCATATGCACACCTATATAATGAGCAGTTCGTACACGGTTGACTGGATTGGGCTTTGATCTTGATTGGCTTAGCTG
>Ga0209780_1005353_pt1 | contig 10120 bp, 3 predicted proteins | sample WorMetexBAHAMAS2_FD_187384 | JGI IMG/M metagenome (GOLD analysis project Ga0209780, IMG submission 187384) | Marine gutless worms symbiont microbial communities from Max Planck institute for Marine Microbiology, Germany - Inanidrilus exumae... | ecosystem: Host-associated > Annelida > Digestive... | reverse complement strand
TGAGCTACTCGGTTTTTGATTTTTATTTTTTCATTATTTTTCGTTTCTGGGCCGTGCGCTAGATTAAGCTGGCCATCTCGTCAGCTTTTGAGCGCACGTAAATCTACCGTATCGTATCGTATCGTATGCAGTCTGTGCCTTCGCTATGACGCTGGTCACTCAATACAGTGCAGGGTTGTCAGAATGAGTTAAGCGTTCTTTGGATAAGCATAATTATAATAATAACATCGTACCGCAAACCACGACACCACAACCTCACCATCTCTGTTTAAATGGTCGTTTGGTTTCCATTTGATTCGCACGAGAACGTTTGAGGATAAAATATGACCACGACACAACTGGGTAAGCAGTATTCGCTAAGCGGACCATGCAAAACATTATCAGGCGAATATTACTAGAAGATAATAATAAAAAGAGCTTAAGAATACCTATTCAGCGTCTATCTGTATACGGAGGCCGTCAGATGGCTTCGTGATGGCTAAGTGATGGAAAGAACGTAGACTGGATTGGCGCAGTAGCAGATACTTAATGAAAAATGGTGAAAATCTCTGTGGTGTGTATGTTTATTTAATACGATGATGCGTATGAGTGTGTGTGTCGGTGATAGATTTTGTCCAAGGACTCGGTGACCGTGGCGGTCGACGCTGTCGTCTACTATCGCGTGTCGAACGCCACGATATCGGTTTGTAACGTTGAGGACGCGGCGAGATCGACAAGACTGCTCGCTCAGACGACGCTGCGTACCGTGCTGGGAACCAAGAACCTCTCGGAGATCCTGTCAGACCGTGAGAACATCAGCCACTTCATGCAGGTGCTCTGCGTACGGTGTGAATAGTTATCCACACATGCCGATAGGCAAGGTGTGGATATATCGTTTACTGTTTATGGCCGCCGAAGGCAGGCCAATATATTTTACCGCTGATTTTTTTTTTTAAAATTCGTCAGCATAGATGAAAGACCAACAATGGGATCTCAACCAAACTTAGCCGGTAGGTTGGAACTGGTGTCAGTTAACAAATGCCACGTAACCAATTTTTTAAATGTTAGTCCTCCAATCACGTCTTTGGAATCAGTGAAGCTAGGAGCTTTAAATTTCTTATGTTGATTGATACTGAGGAGTGCTAGTGCATGCATGATCGATTACCCCCAAAAGAGATGTGTTCAGGGTCACGTGACCTTTTTACGTTTTGGGAAATAAGTGATCAAATCTCAGAAACGATGCAAAATAGTTGCGATGGAAGACTAATAGGAAATCGTATATGGCCTATTGAATGACACCATACCGGAGACCTTGAATGATCTTGAAGGTCACTTTTTGCTGTCTGAAACCTTTCTAACTTTCATATTTCGGGATGTCATATGTATTATGTACGATTATGTTTACACATGAATTGGAAAGCACACCCGGCTTGTGATTTCAGCTGTCTTTTCGAAAATGAAGGATTTGTCAAAGTCACAGCAGTCATAGGCACAGTAAATATCTTGGAAGCGGTGCAAGATGGAGTTGTTGTTACTACAGACCACTAATAGGAAGTGATATATGGCTTATAGAATAGCGGCAATTCCGATGATCTTGAGTGGCCTTCACGTTTATTCACACACTGCGTGCATTTTAAATGCATTTTCGTACAGCTGTGCAGCTGCTGACATGATTTCAAATGGCGTAGTGCGTCGCGCGGTCCCTCTGCGATGGCTGAGCTTCTTGTCTAATGTCAGTTGCTGGTATCAGGATTGTATCATTAGCTTTACTCTGTGCCAGTACTGTGCGCTATAATGGCGTTAAAGACGTTACTAGAATTTTCTCATTCCGGCATCATAGTGTAATCGGAAGTTGCAGCCCTGATCTTTTAATGGAAATATCACGAAAGTTCTCTGGAATAAACATTGAGCACATACGCTTGCATTTCATTATACTTTTGCTTCTTAAGAATTATTGTACATATAACATTATTTGTTTATTTGTGTTGTAGGCTAATCTTGACGAAGCAACTGATGCCTGGGGAATTAAAGTCGAAAGAGTTGAGATGTAAGACTGCATAGTCATTTACATAATTATCATAAACGTTTGTATAAAGGAAACTGAATACATTCAAGGCTCCTAGCAGTGATTTAATGCAATCGTAGATATCAAACTTCGCCCACGGTGTACAGTCGCAACGTCAACTCTATATTCCTTAACCGAAGTCCCATTAACGCTAAATTCACTTCGCTTTCCTACGTCCATCAACATTTATATTTGTTTCTTTGCCATCGTACGCCGTTACCATGACATGACAATGGCGTCGTGCGTTTCCGTAATTCTTCCCATTAGTCGTCAAATTTCTCCGTTTCCTGTTTTAGTTTAGTTTGCGAGTAATGTCGAAAAGTTAGTCACAATTATGCCCTTTAATATTAGAAATTGTATGTCCGACTTTACGGTAAATAAGTAAATTGAAGCCAAATCGGTCCTCCTTAGCGAAATTCATACCGCTATTCGGCCCACACAATGCTTGTCAGTGGGTAAGAAAACCCCCAAAATTGCCTCTTCCCCTTGGGTTTGCGTCATTCCGCCGGAGGAGGACCGAGCCACGGCCATAGGCAACAGGCACAAAAAATTGGGTAATGATCGCGCGCGTGGTTCGGGAGATATGCTCGCGGGCAGACAGACACGCACACAGACACACAGACGTGCTCATTACAATACATCACCACCGCTCCCGCGGGCGAAGTAATTATGAGACTGAGCCAAGACCGAGACATGAAAGACACATCACACGGATCTCAACTTCTCAAGTGTCCGTCACTGGCAATTCATTATGCTATTCTTCTCAGTTTAGAAGTTGACACTGTGCAGTATTGAAGTTACGTGTTTGATGCGGCTGCTGCTGTTAATGATGGTGGTGGTGATGGCGATGGTGATGCTTGCAGTAAGGACGTGAGACTACCAGTTCAGATGCAGAGAGCCATGGCTGCAGAAGCTGAAGCAACAAGAGAAGCAAAAGCTAAGGTTTGATTCGGAATTATAACTTGAAGCATAATTGACTACAATACTTACTAATTGATTAATTCGTGATGAGATTTATACATGTGTACATTGCACCGTTACCACCCACACGTTTAGACCAATACCGTGTGGACTACATTTGTGGGGACAGTTTATGTTTCACCATATTCCAATCATTACTAATGATGGTAGCCTGCTGTTGCGAGAGAGACCGCAAAGCCAATGATACCTTACGAATGTTTCTTGTTTCTCAAAGAACGTCCCCGAAACGTATGTCAGTGAACTGTCATAATTTTCCCACATTACGTATATTTTCAGTAGAAGGTTTGCTAAACAAATTTCTTTAAAGTGCCCGTAAATATCTATGAGAAAAAAATCCTAAATTTTACCATTTTCATGACGAATCACTATACATTATGAAATTTCATTTTACGACACAAGGGGATGAAAAATGCAAAACACTAGTGATAAGCAATGATGATATATCTCTATATTGTCACCACATTTTCTTGGATCAAACGAAAACTTATTATATAGCTTAATGTGCATTTGTGTGACAACTAACATGGGGCTTTTTTCCTGAGTAAATGTGCTACTGCAGTCAGCTGAAAATAATGTATTGAAGACGCTAAAAATTTCAAACTTAAAACTCTAACTATATTTTATAACACTAAAACTGTAGCTATAAATGACATTTACAGACTAACTAAAACTGAAAACAAACTTATTACTGGTTCGCCTACACATAGTGTATGGGGCAGTATTGTTTTGCTCATTGGCATCTGTCGTCGTCGTCTGTAATACTCGCATATGCAACATAACTCACAAGGGGCAGCACGCGGTGGGCCAGTAGCGTTACGTCCTGTTAGGCCGACGCCTTGTTTAAGAAGCTCGAAAGCCCTCCTCGGGGTCGCATCACCCAATTTTAGCAGCATTTTAGCAGACCATGGTAAATTTTCAGCCGACTGTTACTTATTTACATTTTTAAATTCAGGCCTGGTTTTTGGCCACGGTCGGCCATCCTAGCAGTTGCTGAGTTCTTTTTTTCCTCATGTGACCATGGACTTTGACCCATGACGTTGATCTTCGAGCTTGATCTGGGTAGTGTTAAGATGAATCAATGGTCAGCGGTCATCTGTGTTCATTCAAAAGTTATAGTGTGGACACACACCTTGCACACACCAGACCGATTCTCTACCTGGACCACTAAAGTGGTCGGTAACAAAATGTCAGTGTTTCCATCACCGTTGAAGCTAAGTCCTTGTTAGCGTCTACGAGTAGTACAGTGGTACGGTGACGAGAACTGTGATTGTGGCAGGTGATTGCGGCGGAAGGCGAACAAAAGGCGTCGAGGGCGTTGAAGGAAGCTGCCGAGGTGATCGCCCAGTCGCCGGCGGCGCTGCAACTGCGCTATCTGCAGTCGCTTAACATGATCGCCACCGAGAAGAACTCGACCATCATCTTTCCGCTGCCGATGGACCTCGTGCGCGCCTTCACCGACAAGTGACGCCGTCGAGACACCAGCAGCACGTCAGCTCGCCAAGCCGACTGACTGTCACACTGACTGCTGCTGAGACTAACGCACTGATGATGATGTTAGTTCCGTTTTCGTCGCCAACAAGGGTTCATTTGGTTAATCGCACTTCACCAACATTGTGAACAGTTTTAGGCCACATCACATGCGGCCTGTTGCGACAGATGTCACACGTAGCGTGGTCTGTGTGTCTGTCTGTCGGTGAGCCGTGCAAAAACGGCTGAACCGATTGAGGTGCCGTTTGAGCGGCTGCTGACTCGCGTGGACCCAAGGAACGATGTCTTAGATGGGAGTCGAGATCCCTTCACGGGAAGAGGCAATTTTTGGGGGTTGTCCGGCCCATTGAAAAGCATTGTGTGAAGTCTCCCTGCGCTATACGCAGCAACAGACATCATTCAGTAGTCAATAACGGCACCACGACATGTGATGCGCCCTTTCGTCAAAGTTCTTTGACCACTTGTTCGTCATGACCAACCAAGGCGTGCGTGTTCTCGTGATCGCCTGCTGTGATGCCGTAGAGGCCACCAACGGCACCACGAGAAAACGCACCTGTCGGCTGTTGGTGAAAAACGCTGCTAAATGTAGGCGGAGCCTGCTTACGAACTGGCACAGGTCGCAGAGATGCACGCGAGTCTTTGTTGTCACGTCGCAAGCAAGTCTCAAGTCTTAGTGGAGTGGCAAATCTCAAGTCATGTCTCAAGTCATTACGGCGAGTCTCAAGTCACGTTTTAAGTGTCATAGCTCATGTCTGAAGCAGCTTTCACATAAAATTGCGTATTTTGTACCAACCGCTATCCCATATAAGTACGTCAGTGGGGACTGACCTATATCCACACATGCCGATACTACTTCGCGCGATATATTGCAACGGTGTGCGTGGCTCGCGCTGGCCGATTCGCCGGCCGATATTGGGCTTCTGTGGGAGTAAAGTTAACAAAAATGGGAGATTCCCTGCCTTGGACGCCGATGAACCGCCGTTCAAAATTTGACGCCGCTAGCGTTATCCTCGGCGGAGAAATCCGTATCCGTACAAAAACACACAAAAAACAGTGCACGATGTGATCATCACGCCCATTCACGCGCTATGCTTAATCATTGAATTGTCAAAGAATTGAAATGCATCACAGCATGAGCATCTGAACAAGTCGCCAGTCGCCCAGCATTAGGGCTGCCGCTATTGAGTAGTTTACTACTCGAGTACTCGATCGAGTACCTTATCGCGTACTCGAGTACTCGAATAAAACCAGAAGTGGAAATTTGAGTAAGTAAATGGCCAAGTTATGGAGTCATAAGTACACGTATACAGTGTCCGAAATGACAATATCAGTCGCCAGGCGCTAATTTGTGACGCAATTGTGAGCATAAATTCGTTGTTCTTAATAAAATGATAGATAAATTGGCGGAATGGTGGAATGCTAGTACAGGCTAAATATAACTATAAAATGTTCATTAGCATTTTACAAAAAACCGCAAATAACTGGAAATAGATGACCGGAAGTGGAAATGATAACCGGAAGTAGAAACTTTCGAGTACTCGAGTAGTAAAATACTACTTGAGTAGTTTACAGTTACTGCTCCAGTAGTACTCAAGTACTCGCGGCAGCCCTACCCAGCATGATGTATCAAGTCTTTAGAGTCAAGTTTCAAATAAAGTCTCAATTCAGTACAAGCAAGTCGCAAGCAATTTGCAATTCCCAAAGTATGGATTGGAATCACGGTCCATGTTTCTGACTGACATTTTGCCAACGGGACCCTCGATGACGATGAAAACGGAATTTGTGAACTTAACGCATTTCTCGCTGCGGCTTTTCAATGTCTGCAGCTGTTTTGAATAGTTTGGCGTCGGCAGTGCTTATACACCCATGATAGCTATATTTTTATTGTAGCTTTACTCGTGTCACTTAACTACGGGTTGTGGCCAAATAGCAATCTCTGTATGACTTTGCAGATAAGTTTTACCGAAACGAAACTTTTCACGCGATTTTACAGTTTGTGTACACAGACTGCAGAGTTTCACTTGGCTATCTTAAAATTTGACAAAGTTATGTGATTTGAAATGCTGGTTGGACACACCTCGCGGTTTTAACGTGTTCAAAGACGTCCATGCAGCTAAACGGCAGCTAAACATACATTTGATATAGTAATTTATCGTTTGTTAGCTACTAGGCTACTAGCAATGATTAATCTACATTGTGTGCACAAAGGTCACTGAAAACGGCACCGTTAGCGAGGTGCAAACATTTGGCCCATTCTGTGTAACGAAATGTACATTACTTAATACTTTTTGTTTTGTCACTAGTGTACCCTATGTTGTTAATTATGTGCAAATAAAATTATGTAAGTTGGTAATGATAACGCAGTGCTGACAATCTGGAACATCACTATGAACAGTAATGTTGTAGTGCAGTGTATTGACGTGTATAGTGCCCAGTCTCAGTGGATCGATTTGTTAAGTGGTTGTGCGTTGTGCCTTGACCGTACACATGACGTTGTAGCTTTTTTTTTGGTGACGTGCACACATTTGAGACTGACAAACAAAGTACGGCGTCGATATTGTGAATCTTTCTGTATGCTGCACAGTGTTGTAAATCAAAATATGTTACGGGTTAACATAACTTATGTTAATTTAGGCTCGTTGACCACAATTTTCTGCTTCAGTTAGATAAGCTAAGCAGTATAAAATATTGTCAAGGAGACCACTGACACGTTATGTATAGTTTATTACTACGTTAGCAATTTACCGCATGTAACAATGACAGTGACTTGTGGCGGTTTGGCGTAGTGGTAACGCGTTTGTCTCGAGGTTAACTTACGCTGAGCCCGGTTAGTACTGGGATGGGTGACCGTGTCCGGGTTCGACTCCCGGGGCGGCACTTTATTTCGGTATGTAACCAGCCACCCAGGTCGACTCAGCCTTCTACCCTTCGTGGGATGGTGAAATGAGTACCAGCCAAAGGGCGGCGATGCTCTGCGGCTGGGGAGTAAAAGGCAGGCATGGTGTAATTTGCAGGTATAAAACTGTGTGATCCATGTCTGAGCGCATTAGAGATAGTTGGTAGTTACGACGATGCGCTATACAAATCGACGTATACTTTTTCACAATCAAGGGCAGGACAAATGACCTTTAGGCCTATAACTCGCAGTGAACTGTAAACAATCGGTAAAGATAACCGGTATACTCAAAGTCCTAACGACCGTATAAGGGCCCGTGCTGATCCCTACAGGTTCTGAAGCAGACAGCCCGCAGTTACTAACTTATTTACTCATAAACCAAAAATTACTTTCTGCCAGACTCGGAATTACCTGTGTGGCTGTGTGACGGCAGAACGGCTGCATGGATATTGAACCTGCAAACTGTGAACGCGAAACAGTAATACCGTACTTTCGTGTAATTTGATTCCTCCGAATCAGTCATCATATACGGCACACCGAATGGAGAACAATGTTCAGACTGTCGTCTGTCTTGGTAGAGTTGCATGTCTACCGTTCAAATCATCACATGCACGCACACAGCTGCCTGTGTGTAGTCGTTCTACCAGTTTAGATTGTGATTTATGTTAAAACATGTCTCGAAGAAGTAAAGAGAACTGGACGGCACTCGGTAGAACGCATACCTCCAAACAAAACGGCCAAAAATCGATGGTTGGACGTATAGTTACCGTACGCCAAATATGAAGACGGGCGTAGGCCTAAGCGTACGTCGAAAAAAGGTCTCGGCGTATTCAGTTGGCAACTTGGTATTTCGCAATACGTCAGATGGATAAGTCTAATTTTAGAAATGTACGTATTTAATTGCCGGTTATTAATTTAATTTGCTTTTGCATTAAAACACCTATCAAAGTTGAATGCATACAATTCAACGTAAACAATCTCAAAATGTTACAAAATTAAAAAGTAGACCCCCTACAAGGCCTACACATCATTTATACAGATCTTCGCTGGAATGAAAACACACACAAATTGCATGGTGCAACAGGTGCATACGGCAAAAATCATGCATCTGGCGTACTGCTTATGTCCAAAATTTGACCTATATGCCTAGTCGTAACGTACGACGTACGACAAAAACTATAACACCTGTTTCGTGTGTATACACCAGCTTACGAAATCTTAACGACAGCCCCGCATATGTCAAAAGTGCATGCAACGTTGAAATGAAGCAAAATGACTAAATACAGTAAATACACTGTTGTTGGTGGCGTGGCACAGTGGTAGAACGTCGGTCTGTGGTCGGCGAACTTTGCCTGTCCTGCGCTCGACCTGCAGCTGATGCATGGCCGGTGACCACTTATGTGGGTAAACCGTCCGCTACAGGTCAGCCAACTGGGCCAACTCAGCCTTTCATCCTTTCGAGGTCGATAAATTCAGTAGTAAGCTGTAATCGGATGTTTGCTTCCTTGCACGGGTAGCGACATCTGGTGAATGCTTACGGGGTGATCGAAGGCCTGGTGTGGTTGATTGGAGCGGTGTGTTTGCTAGCTGCATAACGCGGGTCCAATTATACGTTAAAGCGCGCGATTGGATGACCGCAGTTTACGCTGCAGCACCACTGGCTCTTGCCAATCAACTGCCACTTCCGAGATTGTAAAGCGCGCTGGTCCGGCCATCGCAAGGGCTGCGCTATACAAGAATCCGACCTTTACCTATTACCTTTACTGCGCGAAACGTCAAATAACTGAAAATGTAAATTTTTCTCAACGATGCTCCTCACACCTTCACAAATAAAACTAGAATGTTGGCAATTAACGTGTCAATTTCCAACCTGAAGATGGCCCGTCTAGTGCAGTTTTGACCGTGGCAATTCGATGTATGAACAACAAACATGAATGCTTACACTTGGCTTACTGACAATGCTGCTCAGTCAGGTGTTCATCTATGTTAAAGCTCCTATACATATTAATTCACATACCAAATTTCAGCTTGGATTTTCAAAATTTCAATTTTTCAACGGTCAAAACGGTCAAAAGGGTGGAACTGCATCACTATGCCAAATTTCGTCGAAATCGCTTGAATTGCGACCGAGATATGGTGATTTTTCGATTTTTTAAGATGGCGGCCGCCGCCATCTTGGATCTTTAAAATTTGAAATTTTTAACGTTCGGAACGGTCAAGAGGATCGAACTGCGTAACCATGCCAAATTCTGTCGAAATCGCTCTAACGGCGGCCGAGATATGGTAATTTAGCAGCATAGCAGCGCTTTTTCGAGTAAAGCCACGTCATGTATGTGGAGAAGTTTCGAAAATGTCGGTTTGCAGACGTCGGAAAAAGTGAGTTGGGAAAAAAGGACAAAAGCCTCAAAATTTACAAAAATTGGTATTTGGGGCGGTTAGGGTCGCTCAAGGTCATTGGCAATGTCACCATTATTAGACCACACCTCTGATTTATATTAGTCATTAGCAGCAATGATAGCTAGGTTATCTTGTACCGTTACCGACTACCGAGATATACCGCGCTATTATGTCAAAAATCGCAAATATGTTCCAACCCCCGTATAATCTAGCACGTCGATCTCCGTCACTATTTAACCGACCCTTACCAAATTTGGTGAACATATAGGCTAATAATCACTGATGAACACTATTGTTTTCGATTTTCTATTTTC
>Ga0209780_1005352_pt1 | contig 10121 bp, 7 predicted proteins | sample WorMetexBAHAMAS2_FD_187384 | JGI IMG/M metagenome (GOLD analysis project Ga0209780, IMG submission 187384) | Marine gutless worms symbiont microbial communities from Max Planck institute for Marine Microbiology, Germany - Inanidrilus exumae... | ecosystem: Host-associated > Annelida > Digestive... | reverse complement strand
GTCACCCGGCAGATTCTCATTATATATGTACTAAACATCAATAATCAGCATTAAAAAAACTTTATACTCCAAAACCACGTCCAGCCCAGATATGGGGTTTGGCTGCCGGACTAATTCAGCCGTTTCTACGGACAGACAGACAGACAGACAGCAGACACCGGGCCATGACGTATATAGCGCGCTATGCGTATGCGTTGCATATGCGTCGCGCGGTAAAAAAACTGGACGGTCACAGTACCAGCCGTGCATGAATTTGAGGAAAAGTGTAACAGATTCTGTACCGGCGACATCTGCGGCGGTGGTGTCGTCGTCGACAGGTAAATCCAGGTAAACTATGCAACTGCTGTCCGCAATCGAACTGCGCAGCGTCGTGATTGCGTGCAGCGGTAGCGTAGACACGTGTGGCTTCGACCAGTGGTCGCCGGAGTCCACCTTCTCCTCGTACTTGATCCATCTGATTCCAGCAGCAGCAGACCGAATTCTCACCCGTTTCATAAAGTGATGCTCTCTCTCATCAACTCGCCGTCAATTCACGGCAACAACAGGGCACTCGAGAAAGCCACGGGAGCATCAGCCTAAATTTTCCCGCACTACGCCGTAACTATGTTTCCTTAAAACTCACTTTTTTCAATTTTCACATCAGTCGACTACTGGACTGTCTATATATAAGGCAAAATATCCGTAATATGTTCCGAATCACTTCCAAAATTCTTCCGAAACTCTTCTCAGGTCCATAATCCACCTATTTCCAAATTTCAAGATCAGTTTTAGAGCTATTCTGGTCACAAACAAACAAACAAACAAACAAACAAACAAACGGCATAGACTGAATCTTTAAACTTACTTCTGCCAAGCTGTAATTATCAACAGATCACGTTGATACAGTTTTAGCGTCCATAAGCAACAAGGTTGCAACTCGCTTGAACATTATTATTATTATTATGTTATGACCTCGGGTATACATGCCCAGAGGGCTAAACAAGAAGCTAAAACCAAAAATTGTGGTGGCTACAGGTCCGGATTTTCGTCGTCAAAACTGAGACTCATAAATAAGGACGGATTTTAGCCACGAATCAAGATTGAACGGCGCTGAAACAATACTATTAGTATTAATGTATGGTCATAAACGTTAGAGAAATGGGAGCGAAACCTGGAGATTTCTTTCCAGGCGACGTCTCCGTCCTCGAATTCGCACAGCAGGTCCATTTGACGGAAGACGCTGCGCTGGTTGAACAGCAGCTCGTCGTCGGTGATCTGCTCATTGTTGTTGTCTTCGTCGTCGATATCTCTGAGCTCACTGCGACTCGACGACAGCAGACGCCTTGTCTAACCATGCACAACCACCCAACCTTCATGTCTGCTTAACCATGTCCCTGTTCAACCCCGCGCGGAAACTCGCACGTCGTCTATCGTTACCCTTTCTCGACCACCTGGACAAGCTACATCATCCTCGATTCACCAATTACAGATTACTCCTGTCGATATGCATCACCTTGTCTCTGGAATTAATTTCTTTGTCAGGCGGTCCTGCAGAATAGCGGTCCCGGTGTTATACCCTATAAAATTCCATGAAGAAAAAAAGTGTAATTTTCCATGGAGACTCCACAGGATTCCACGGAGCCTCCATAAAGTTTTCCTTTGTTTGCCTGTCCGTCTGTCTGCTTTTTGTTAGCTCGCATATCTCAAAACCACACGTCCAAATTTTACCAAATTTTCTGTACATGTTATCTGTGGCCATAGGTCGGTCTTTCTTTGACGGCAATGAAAATGTTCTGCATTTCCGGTTTTGTGGATGACGTCATGTTTTCACATAATGGAGCGAATAGACCAGAAACAAAGACGACGCACAGGTTTCGTCAAGTTCGCCAGTAAGTGTGACATCGGGGCGAAGTTGTACTCACTTTATAGTGTGCGCAATAGCAAAGGGTCGTGTAAACTTATGCCTCAGAGCTGTCACAGATTACAATCGTTAGCCACGTCGCTCGGTGGCATACAGACCTGGATAATATCGGCCTACGCGCGATGTTCGACTGCAGATTTTCGTGACAGAAACGCGCCTATGCGTTAAGGCGTGTTGACGTTGTCGCGACCGAAATGAACTACACTGTGAGTCAAAAAGATGCCACTATTCTCTTCTGGCACATAACTTTATGAACTGCTGATCGGTTTCCAAAATTCTTTCATTGATAGACTCAGTAGTAAATTTGCAATAAAATCGTTAATAAATATCCCACCGCATCTTAAACACGTCACTACACTACCTTGTAAAATATTTGTAATCAAAAAATCGCCAAGCTCTAGAACTGAGTGAGGCAAACTGCCACGGAAGACTCAGGCACTCAACATCCTTGAACAAGTAGCTCAGCTGTCGCTGACAAACCCGCGCGACGCGCTGCATGACGACAAACAGCAAAATTTGAAAACAGTAACGTGACTATAACCACGCCCCTTTTGTTGGTGATATGTTATCTTGTTGCTAGAATTGATATAGCCTACCTGTGTACAAAATTTAACGACTTTAGGTTCAGCCGTTTCAGTGATGTGATTGAAGCCCTCAAAATTTTTAATCGGTCACATGACCTGACCACGCCCCTATCAGGGACAGTTTGTCGTCCGTAGGCTGTGATTTGAACATTCAACATGTACATCAAATTTGGAGTGTTTGCGATCACCGATTACGAAGATGCATAAAGTAACGTAAAATGTAGAAAATAGAAATTGAGGAGGTTAGGGGTAACCCAACATAACCATTCGATAGAGCGTATATACGACTTCCTATTCGAATTTAATAGAAACTATGAGGCTATCTTGTACCGTTTTCGAGATATTATCGCTTATTTTCCGAAAGTTAAAGAGGTCGCGTGACAGTGACCACGCCCCTTTTCAGAAACAATGTGACTGGGACTTGCTATGTTTGATCCACATATCAAATTAGAATTGTCTACGATTACCTGCAACGAAGAAATGAAAGGCAACGCCAAATGTAAAAATTCTCGTTTTTAGCCACCCTTTGGTGGACTTAGGGGTAACGCACAGGGTTCATCTATGGCTTGATGGAAAGCGCATTGTCGACTTCCTATTAGCGATAATTGAATTGTTTGTTAGCTCTCATGTCTGCGGCACTATTAAGCGAAATCTGTTGGCGTTTTCTAGAGGGGGGGTCAGTTTGAGCGCAAATTTTAGATAGATGAGGACGTCGCCCGCAATCCATCTATGGACCGTTAGATAAAGGAATGATGTAGCTACGACAAATGCTTCTCTCGTGATGCTGGCTCAGTTGGTCCCAAAATTGAAAAGGTCGCGTGACCCTGAATATACCCCCTTCGGAATAATCTACCATACATGCACTATTACTCCTCAGTATCAGCTATCACACCAAACTTGAAGTGCCTAGCTTCTCCAGTTCCGAAGATATGACTGAATGTCCAAAAATTAAAAAATGGGTAACGTGACTCTGACCACGCCCATTAAGGGATATTTTGTCATCCCAAGGCTAACTCTTAATACAGCATACCGGTATATAGAACTTGGACGCCTCTGGCTATGCAGCCATTTCAAAGATATGATTGGGCCGAAAATTTTTTATGGTTACGTGACCTGACCACGCCTCTTTCAGGGACAATTTCTCATCTGTACCCGGTATGCTAGAACTTGCCACGGTCAATCGACCTACCGAAGTTGAAGTCTCTATCTCCAGTGGTTTCAAGGGTGATGCAAAATGTGGATAATGTGGGTGCTTTGGGTACTTACGGTCACTCAAGGTTCTTGAAAATAGCCTCATTCGACACAGCGCATATGAGTTCCTCTTACCTTCCCATAGTAACTATGCCCCTTCCCTATCTTGCACCGTTTCTGAGATATAGCGAAATGTTCGTCAGAAATCGCCGATTTTAACATACCTGGCGCACCGTTGGGTTGAAACCATTAGATTTTCGCCATTATCCTTGGCATCAGAAAACTAGAACCATATAGGGCTACCATTGGGCGTTGTTTGAGTGATGCTACGTTTAGCCGTTTTGGCAGAACACCGATTTGAGTCAGACGGACGGTCGGAACGGAAAGAGGCTCATGGCATATATTGCGCGGTTAAATTGGTCAGTATTTGGCGAAGTTATGGCAAGAGTTCGGTTGTTCCTTTTTGACTCACAGTGTAGTTGTGAACATGTTCAGTTCAGCGGCGGCGACGTGAAAGAGCCTTTAAGTCGCTTCGCGTCACGGCAGACGGTGATGGCATTTGTCAGTCACGGAGCGGTTCTGTCGTTGTTGCTGCGTCGTCCATGTTGACAACAAAGAGAGATCAGACAACCGTGACTGACAACAGCCAAAATAATCGATCACCCAAGCGGAGGCATCACTCTCAGTGGGGTGGCCCCATTACCGAGGGTCGCCTTGATTTGTGACAATATATAGGCAGTCAAAAACCATTCGGTTATAAAAGATGATGTCACATACCACTGCATGCAGTAGGCGTATCTTTGAAAAGCCGTTGGCATGAGTACGCTGCCTCGCCGCGCGCCGCAAACGTAACCCATTATGTCTTCTGGGCTTTTAGGTGATGAAATGTTTATGAATCACCGGTCCTCGTGACATAATGCAGCAATCTCAGTAAACGCAGTACTAGGTTGTGTCGCCCCGAGTTGTTCAGAACCCAGTGGTTTTTGGAAAAGCAGACAGGCAGACGCACAGACAGACAAACGCCTCTGAAAATCCTACCCTCGCGACTGTTGTTGCCGTGGGTAACTACTTTTAACTACTTTTTCGAAATGTAGTTATTGACTACTGTTCAACTATCGCCTAGCACTTAACTCTTAACTACTTTTTTACCTCGCGACGCTATGCTAGCACGGTATATGCAGTCATCGTGTGTTCGTCCGTCTGTCTGTCTGTCTGTCTGTCTGTCTGTCCGTCTGTCTGTCTGCTTGCCTGTATGTCTGTCACAAGTCGGAGTTCTACAAAAAGGGCTAAACCCGGAATCACACAAACAACGCCCAGGGACTCCTAGTTTTTTATGCCAAATATACCGGCGAAATTCCAACCGGATTACTCCCACGGGGGCACCAAATAGAGGTGGGGTAAATTCAAATCGGTGATTTTCGACCAACATCTCGCCATATCTTAGAAACGCTGCAAGATAAGGACATAGATACTATGGAAGGCTAATAGGAACTCGTATGCGCTCTATCGTATGGCGCTATTTTCAATAACCTTGGGTAACCCCTAACTACCCCGAACCACCGCATTTTCCACATTTTGTATCCTTTTCGTATTTTCATAGTGGCTGGAGATAAAGACTTCAAATTTGATAGGCAGGATGATCGTAGCAAGTCTTCGCCCTCGAACGACAAGTCACCCTTGAAAGAGGCGCGATCAGGTCACGTGAACCATTTAAATTTTCGTGGACACCAGTCATATCTCTGGAATAGCTGAAGCTAGAGTGGTCAAATTTTGTACACAGACTATATCATAACCCAGTATAAGGATGACAAACTACCCCGAAAAAGGCGTGGTAAGTGTTATGTGACCCATCTTTCAATTTTGACGCCCGCGATCATATTTCCGGAACGGCTGAAGCGACAGTCGCCAAATTTTGTCATCAGGTAGAATATATCAAGTGCTTGGCTTCGATAACAGACTACTCCCTAATGGGCGTGGTCAGGGTCACGTGACCTTTTTAAAATTTTGCCCCAATTATATTTTTGGAGTTGGTGAAGCTAACCACTTCAAATTTTGTGTGTTGATTGATACACAGGAGTGCTAGTGCACGCATCACGCGTTACCCCCGAAAGGGATGTGTGCTATGTCACGTGACCTCCTTAACTTTAGGGAAACAAGCGATAATATCTCGTTAACGGTACAAGATAGAGTCACAGATGCAATGAAACACTAACAGGAAATCGTATGTGACCTATCGAATGGCACCACTGCCAATGCCGATGAATAACCTTGAAGGTCACTTTTGCTGTTTGAAACCTTACTAACTCCCATACATCATGAAACATTGCTCGAATTTACTAACATAGCGCGTTGCGCAGTCCCTCTGCAGTAGCAGAGCTAGCTTCTTGTCATATCTTGATGGAGACTTCAAATTTGGTAGGCAGCGGTGTGGTCAGGGCCACATGACCCGTTTTTTAATTATTGCCCCAATCATATCTTTGGAAATGGTGACACTAAGCACTTCAAATTTCGTCTGCTGATTGATACACAGGAGTGCATGCATAATATATTACCCCCAAAAGGGATGTGTGATGTGTCATGTGACCTATTTAAGTTTTGAGAAATAACTGATAATATCTCGTCAACGGTAAAAGATAGACATAGTTGCAGTGGAACACTAATAGGAAATCGTATGTGGCCCATCGAATGGAACCATTGCCATTACCCTTGAATAACCTTGAAGGTCACTTTTTCTGTTTGAAACCTTTTTAACTTCCATATACCGTGAAACGTAGCATGAATTTACTAACATAGCGCGTCGCGCGTTCCCTCTGCAGTAGCGAGAGCTTCTTGTTAACTACCTACGTTTGTTACAGCGGTATTCTTCAATTAGTCAACGACAAGTATTAAAGATTTTAGAACTCCAATGTCACATCATGCAAGAGTGTTTAACCACCTTTCAGATTTAATCAGCTATACATGTAATCTCTGTCGTCAAAAAATAGTATTTGCTGGATTTTGATTTCAGTTTATTAAGTACATAAACGCAGTACCATGAAAGGGCTGTCTAAAAATAAGAAGTTAGTCATTTTGGTTAAAAATTAGTTACAAAATGTAGTTAACTACTTGTAGTTAATCAGTAATCTTCAAAGTAGTTTAACTACTAGTTACTGACTACTATTTTTCATTCAAAAGTTATCATCAGGACACACACACACAACAGACCAATTGTTCTACCTGGACCACTAAAATCGTTGGTAATGATTTATTTTGCTTGAGGATTGAGTACGAGCTATACGGCTGAGACGGCACACTGGCTACGGCGGGTGTGGCCGGTTGTTTTTACGAGCATGTAAGATGCATGCGAGTGACAGGTGTGAACTGTATCATCCGACGACAGTAACATTTACAGATAGCGCGCACGTGCCACATCTAAGCGATAATGAGAAAATGCTCTGAGGTGCTATAATAGATGTAAACTGTACGGTACTAGCCACCTTCTACTTCGCTTTTAGTAATAGAGAGTTATATTTTTAGCTCACGACGCATATGCAACACATCTGCATAGCGCGGCATAGTGCGGTATAGGCCTACGCTATGGACCGGAGTATGCCTTGTCTGCCACAAGCCGGCGTTATATCGGAACGGCTTAATGTATACAGTTGGTTAATGTATACAGAAAGGCTACATTCTGGTTAAAGATAACGTCATTTCCGTCTGTAATCTTGTTTCAGATCCCGAACTTAGCCAAATTTTATTTGCTATTTCGCAACTGTCTCCATTTAGTTCGATCATCGCAAGTTTATCATACGGAACGACCACCTTTGTTTACAACACTTGAGCGAATCGCACGTCTGCGACAGCTGAAACTTGTACCTTTTGCACGGCTTCTGACGACGGCGAGCGTGGAATATTTCCTCCGGCATCCGACGGTTTCAATAGTCCGGCCGTTTCACTTTGGCGTTCGGTCGTCTTTTCCCCGTCATGACCAGCATCATCTGCAAGCATCGGTCCACTGCTCGTAATGATCAACTCTCGAACGCAAAATCATCAGTTCGTAGACATCTCACAAACCGCGTGCCACGTGCACTAGCAGAAAACTACTCATAAATATCATTTTACAGTCATCGAATCCTAATTCTCATGCTGCTAGATCGAAGAGTTTGTATACGTCAAATTCGTCATATTCGATGTGTGTGTGTGATGTAATGCCTCTCTCGATCTTATCCTGTATTAATACAAAAATAATTTCTATCAAAAACAAACTGAAAAGCAAAGTACATACATTATTACAAGAAACTGTCCAACACGTCAATAAGATGCGGCAGATGAAAGTGGAGCATGAGTAAAGTTAGAACTGAACAAGATGGGTTGCAGTGTATCTGGAGACACACTGCAATATAGGCTCGAAAAGAGTGTTTCCCACAGGCGTACTCGACAGGTGACACAACTGTTTACTGACTTACTGACGCACAACCTGTTTAGTTCCTGCATTCGACGATATCTAGTGTCACGTGCCTGCGACTGAGTCATGCCAGCGTTATCTGCCGTGTTACTTATTTTCAGTTTCCAATTCAGTCTGCTTTTCTTTAGCATATCGCTCGCTAGGCCTCCCTCACCAGCACTGCGGGGTACTATTGGTTTTAATACGCAATATCAGACATCGAACATTGCCGAAAATTTGGATAGGTACCTTTCTTGTAATAAACGTACATCCTAGGGGTAAGACTTGGAATTGATTCTAACGGTAAAGTGGAAATTAGACATCCCCTAGAGGGACCATTTGGCCGTGAATTTCCGGCGATCTGTAATCATTACGGCCTGAAGTCGCAAGACCTGGAAATTTTGTCAGCAATTTTTGCGTTTTTTGAAAAAAGGATCCCTCTCAAACTATCGCTACTGCACTAATCGCGCCCAAAATCTACCAGGGCCAGCCCCACATTTGGCTCACACTGTTCCAGATTTGAGATTTCATCCAAATAGGTTCACTTTCGGCGGAGTTATTGCCGAACGCGTGAAGACCGTTTTTGCCCCGTACAGTATTTCCAATATAGGCTCTTTGAGCCTATAAAGTTATGATATTGTGATTTTGTTGTTCACGTGTTGCATAAAATTGCGAGTTAAATATAGTCTGACTTGTATAGTGCAATACAATAACGTTATCTGCGTTGCAATTGCGCTGCGAGCTAGCGATCTACTATTGTCGGCTCGGCGAGAAAATTACTTTTTACCGTTAACGAAAGTGAAATGTATTGTATTGCGTGTTGTGAAATAGAAGATAAATTACATGACCTTTTAGCACACGCCTAAATGGCTAATGTATTTCGGAGTCAATAACCGACGTGCGATTAATGTACCGGTAATATAATGCGGCAACACAAAAGCATACATGTACTATGTGCAATTAGGACATGACGGTGTCCAAATTAAATAACGCCCACCGCAGCCCACTCATTCCTCGTATACAGTATACATATTCCATCAACGTGCTCCGCTCTACCTTATAAGGACCTCGTCACATTTTGCGTCAATGACTCCCAACGTCGTCAACTACTGTCGTCATCCACCATATCTAGTTTCTACCTTTATCTGTCGGACAAGAACACAGTTCGCTTGGAACAGTCACCCTGCTACAATCATGCCGTATCCCGACGAGCACTAAATGCATTATTTTTTAGCATTGCTTTTACTTTTTAATATCTCACTGGCATTTTGTAATTCACAGTCGATCTGTTTTATGTATGACTGGGCACTATAACTTTTACTGTATTGTATTGTACTATATTGTATAATTTTGTATTCCCGTAGGGGCCTAATTATGACACTTTCATTCAAAATGTCATCCTCGTCAGCTACTGCCAACCACAGCGTAAACCTGCAGTACCGGTAGGTTGCTTACAGGGAATACAGGCGTAACAAAATAGCTGCAGGTAATCACATGGAGGCCTAACGGACATCCGCCCAAGCTGCAGGCAGCGGGAAAAGGCAAAAGGTGCAAGTGCGCATCAACAGGTGAACTGGTTTCTCCGATTAGCGAGCAACAACGCCGATGCTGCTGTTTTGTGGAAGATTTATCGGCACGCCCCCACCGTCGGGCAGACATGTCGAAGAACCACGCCGTGTTATTAGCAGCCGCCGAGCCCTCATCCGCACCATAGACATCCTCGCTGATTACCGTGTGGCTAGGCTATCTTTAAGCTGTCATTTATTATTTGAGCCGAATGCTGTATTGTGAACATTCGACACAATACAGCCATCTAGTTTTCAGTCAGTAGCTAATGTTATTACAGTTTTCACGATATCTCTCCAGGTCTGCTATTGTTAGGCCGCATCGCATGAATGCAGTATATTGTCTATTGCCACAGACGGAGTAGCATGGTTTGACAGTGTGTCTGTCTGTCTGTTGGTCACGTTCGTGAGCCCGGCAAAACGGCTGAATCGATTGAAATGCGGTTTGGGGGTGGGGG
>Ga0209780_1005351_pt1 | contig 10122 bp, 4 predicted proteins | sample WorMetexBAHAMAS2_FD_187384 | JGI IMG/M metagenome (GOLD analysis project Ga0209780, IMG submission 187384) | Marine gutless worms symbiont microbial communities from Max Planck institute for Marine Microbiology, Germany - Inanidrilus exumae... | ecosystem: Host-associated > Annelida > Digestive... | reverse complement strand
CGCGAAGTTATCGCCTGTCTGTCCAGCCAAATGCAATGCAAACTCATTGTTATATTGTGTACCGAATTTATGGCAAAATAAATTTGATTTGATTTGATATAATATCATGTGACCAGGTCTGCTGAATAAAACTGAAGGAATTTTAGCCGTTGACAGACTTCCAAGTCATTCGGACCTTTCGGACGACGGAGCATATTTGAAAATACTCGTGCGCTGGCACTGTTTTAGCCAGTCAACGACTAGCGCTTAATGACGTAACACTGTGTAAAAAGAAAGGTAAAGGCTTCCCATACTCGTTACCGAGCGTTGGTCCCGGAGCTGATCCCAGTGTACAAGCAGTCAGCCCGTAGATGACTATAAGTCATCCACCCGGCGGTGAGCTGACATTACTTTCCGCCAGGCCTGTGGTTACCTTCCCAGACGCAGAGCATCACCGCCCCTTGGCCGGTACCAAGTTATACTGCTTGGTGACAGAGGCACATAAGTGTGAACAACTTGCCCAAGGTTATTACGCAGCTTTTGCCCCAAGTAGGATTTGAACCCACGACTTGTCCAATGCTCTACCCGTTGCGCCACCTAACACTACATAGGGTGGGCCCAAAAAGTTACCCCCACTGTTTCTGATCAAATTGTCCGAAAGTATGTGCCAGCAAAAGCTTGTCATGTCAGATTTGAGTGTGACACATAGTATCACATTCTCACGAGGATATAATATATCAGACTATTATTAAATATTCTATGTATGATGTAATACTTGACGCCAAGTTGAGAGTGGTAAATAAATAAAGATAATAAAATTTCTAATTGAAAACTTGGGAATAAAGGAATAGAGGGGTGCTGAAATAATCAAGAAACAGTGGTCTAGGAGTGTACTTTAACATCTTTTCAAATATAGTCAAGATTTTAAATGGAGTGATTTTACACTCTGTAATAGACGATAATGACTCATCGTGGTTTCTGCCAGTGTGACATAGAGTATTTAATATTATAACGGTAAGACAATCTGATTACATACTCTTGTTTGTTAAAAAGTCAAAATACCACTAAAACCACTGTTTTTCTTGCATATTTAGTGTTATTAGCAGCATAAGAGTGAAAAATATGGGTCGCTTTTTTGGCCAACCCTGTATGTCACTTCTGACGCAAGCATTTGTATACCAGTACTTGAAGCTAAAACAAATCTGTTATTGACAGAATAGCTCCGCCCCTTATGTGAAATAGTTATTTCAGTGCGCACGGCCGCTAAGTTATGAAACGACATTGTTTAACCCATATAATCACAACCTAACAGTAAAAAGCCTAATCCAGCGTTTCTTAACCTATATACATGCACTCAACACCTGAGTCCAGCCACATAAACAACTCTGGCCTACGAACCAGAAGACACCAATAGACTGAATTCCCCAGTGATATCTATATTCATTAGAAGCAGGCTTAGTGTCCGTGACAACATGTACGTATTTCTTAGCAGTAGACATTTCAATACCGCATTTTAACTTGTCTGTAAGTTCAAAACAACAATAGCGTGCCCACTAATTTCACGAATTCACGGCACGTTAGTAATCTTGCTCACAGTGTTGTGTGACGTCATTTCTGAGACTTTTCTGTTTCATTCTGTTCCAACAGTTAATAAAGATGTCGTCGCTCAAGAACAGTCTGGTTTCTGGACCAACCTGTACAATAGAAAAATTCGGAATGACGTAGGCTTAGATTACGTTCTGGTTCCGTTTACTTGGCATTCAGCTATCGTCGTCATGAGGTATGGGAACAATGATTAGAGTGAGGTTGAGATAATCTCGATGCAAACTCTGTGCTTCGGTCACCCATAACCGAGACAAGGCTTGTTTCGTGGACAGTACTAGGATTGTGAGTATAGTTATTCTCCCGAAGCGAAGCATAGTTTCGGGCGATTATCGAAATACTCTACGGGGCAATAAAACGATGCTCCCGCGTTTAGCTATAACTCCGCCGAAAGTGAACCGATTTGGATGAAATCTGGAGCATTATGAGCACATTGCTAGGGGCTGGCCCTGGCAGATTTTGGGCGTGATCCGTGCAGTAGCGACAGTTTGAGAGACAGCCGAGTTTTTTGTCAAGTAAATAATGCACGATTACACCTATTTCTGATCCGACAAATTTTACGACATTTGAACATAACAACATCGATCGGTGTCGCCACGTGAACTTTCGGAACAAAATTTTGAAAATTTTACCATAAAAGTTTCCAGATCTTGCGACTTAAGGCCGCCATAACTACACAATGATTACAGATCGCCAGAAATTTACTACCAAATGATCCCTCTACGGGATGTCTAATTTCCATTTTTACCGTTAGAATCAATTCAAAATCATTCCCTGGGCTGTACGCTCCGTACAGCAAACGTACCTACCCAAATTTCGGCAACGTCCGATGTCTGACACGCCGCAGTGCTGGTGCTGCCTGGCGGGAAGAAAAGCATACTAAATTGGAAACTGAAAATAAGTAACGCGGCAGATAACGCTGACATCACTCAGTCGCAGGTACGTGACACTTGACATCGTTGAATGCAGGAAGTAAACAGCTTGTGCGCGGATAGCGGACCGCTTTGTGCGAATACTGTATTGTATCATTCCACACAATACAGCCTTCTAGTTACTGATGTCATTTGTTTATATTGTAATTTTAAAACGTAAAGAAATCGTACTGCCGTTGGTTAATTCTTAACCTTTCGTCGACATAAACCAATCCTATTCTGTGAGGAGAGTAAGTCACTAAACAACGGTGGCACCGCGGCGATCGTCATTAGACCTTCGTACTGACGGTTCAATCAAATTATCGTCGAGCACCGAGCGAACTAGTCGTGACTGTTCGTGTGTTTTTCTCTGCTTGGACGCCCCGCGCAGCGCACAGCACCAAGAAACAATCGCCTTAACATCCCGCCTTTATTGCATGCAGTTGCAAACGCACGGTTGCTGGACCGAAGTGGACGTAAATTAATTGCTAAATAAATGGTAACAACTGGCGAGTCTACAACTAAGTGTAAGCGTGGAGTCGTAGCTCTAAGACAGCAAATAGGCCCATCACTTTGACAATACTCCATCTAGAACATCAAGCACGCCCTTACCAGCGACGTCGTGTTGAAAATCGATGTGGTAAGAAAGTCTTAACGTTCCAAGTCTATTTACTTCGCCTCTGATATGGCTGCAAAGTATTGCGATCAGCGCGTCTGTGTGTCTATTTGTCTCCCTGTGTGTCTGCTTGTCTGTCCGCTAGCAAGTCTCAAAATCAGCACATACAAATCTCACCAAATCTTTTGTACATGTTGCCTGTACTGTCGCGAGCGAATTGCTACAAAAATTTTACACGAGAGCCCTCTTTGCCAGGAAACCTCCGCTGGAGTCATCGCTTTGAATTTTGGCATGGTTTTCCGACACTCAACTTTGCCCACTGTCCATTGACTTGGCTGACTGGTCGCCATTACAACAGTGCAAGCACTACCCATACTCAGCTGTAATTAATGAGTCGGCGTGTCTCGAAGCGACTCGGTCTATGGCAGCTTTTGCGGTTCTGCTGAGATATTTTCGGCTCGTCAGCAGAACCATAAAATGCGGAATGTAATTCTGATTATATACTGATGACTGTTTTTAAAGTCGTGATCACGCATATAATATGTTTACGATGCGAGTACGATATATAGATTTAGAGTGACTTGTCAAATGCTGGTCACTGTGGAAATTACGAATGCGCGCGAGCACACGTGCACGCGATAACTATCGTGTAAACGTTTACAAAATTAAAGAATAGTGTAAACAAATATGGCTACAGTGTTCGATGCTAAGAAATTAAGAATTAGCTAAAGCAGTCGTCAGCACGGCGAGAGATTTCTGTAACTTGCATAATTAAGAGATTGGATGAATGAATTGCATTGAAGGCTACCGAGCTGACTTCACCAGCGGCTGTAGTACTAGCTTACTGACTGTCGTGATTGAGAATCATCTGCGTTTTATTACTGGCCGCCGTACTGCGTGTAAACGTTTAGTAAATGATTACGAGTTACACGTTGACTAAATTAAACGATAGGCGCGTCCCGAGGAGTGTCCGACATTTCCCCTCCCATACATTCCCCCTAACCCAAACCATAAACCTAACCTTAACCCTAATACTAACCCTACTAACCCTAACCCTACTAATCCCACTTTTAACTCTAACCGTAACCGAGCAGGGAAGGGTGAATGTCCGAGGGAGAATTGTCCGTTTCCCGTCCCTAGTGGAAATTGGTATTTGGTAACGATCGGTGTTGTTTCCCTACCCGGTACTTTGATAATATTTATGTGGGCATTTTGCTCACGAAAAGTTGATTGCCGTGTTAGTTGATGTTTTACAGCACTAAATGAGTCGAAATTACTCAACAACGTGCGCTCTGTCAGACAGTTCATTGTTTGTACTCTGTAACTTGACGCCGACATCAGGCGATGTATATATTCATCTTTATTTCACCAGTTTAGGCCTAAACGCACCTGTTTTGTTTGTCGTCAGGTGCTCATTATAATCAAACTTGCATAGTGCATCTTGCAAGTAATAAGTAATTGCTGAACTTAAATAAGTAAATAAATAAATAAATAAATAATACAAAGTATTTATAGACGTTGAAGGCATAGCCGTAACGCAGCCGATAAATACAGCTAAAGAAATATCTGTGATTGATGAGAGTTCAAAATCATGCAAAAAATCGCCGAGAATAAATAAATAAATGAATGAAATATTTAATGGATAAAACCATCAGACAAGAAGGATCAAAAGACCACTTGCACTTGCCCTTAACATAGCAAAACATACTTAAAATACACAACAGATATAAACACACAAAAAGGTTGAAAAACTAAAACATACAATATTTAACTGAATCAATACGATCCAATGGTAGCTCAAAGCATTTGAACTGGAGGCGTCTACTACTTGAAAGTGGATTGAAATCTGACATCGATATCGACTAAAGAAGGGGCTAGTGATTTTAATTTTGAATCATAAATCACTCAATTGCTTTCGAGCAATAATTTCAATTACTTTAACTGAAATATTTCTCAACACTGCTAACTGTGAACGTTTCTTTTTTTGTAGAAAACTCAGATGTTAGATTTCGATTTTCGAAGGAGCGTCGTATTTTCAGCTGGGTGTTTACTGTAGACTTTGCGGATGTTGAAGAGGCCGTATTGTTGTCTAGTTGGCCTATAATGTTGCGCTGTCTAATAAACTGATTAGCACTGAATGGACTTCTAGTTGAACGAAACGCATATCTTGTTACAAAGACTAAGCTAGACGTATTAGCCGTATCTGCGGCGGATATTAATGCATTGCCAGTATTGCATTGGCGAGCGCGTTGATGTCTTTTGGGAGATAGATGCCTGTAATATTGTGGCCATTCGAAACAGACGACAGTGGCTGACGATAAAAGACTGAACACAATAATCCAACGCTGTACGAAGACTCTTTTCTTAGGCCTCCGTGCATGCTCCCAACTTCAGTCCGAACGTTATAAAAATCGACGGCAGAAACCTGACTGTTTTCAGTTAAACACGTCGACGTGCTTGATGTATTCGCCATTCTGCTGCATCAACCATTCGAGATGACACAGCCCTTCGTGGATGCCTCGCGCCTGCCAGAGTTTCCGCATCGCCTCGTTACAGACGAAACCTTACAACGTTTGCCGCTATATCAGCAGACTGTGGACTGCTTCCGTCTTCCCATCTCTCGATATACTGCTGCTTTCTATTGTTATTCGGCTCGAAGTTAGGCTTCAGCTGAATATTGGATTCACTTTACGGTGGGTTTCGGCGGTGTTCACGCGTTCGGCTATAACTTCGCCGAAAGTAAACCGATTTGGATGAAATCTGGAGCACTCTGAGTACATTGTCGGGGGCTGGCCCTTGCAGATTTTGGCCGCGATCCGCGCAGTAGCGATCGCTGGAGAGCCAGGCGAATTTTTATTTTATTTTGTCAGGTAAGCAACGCACGATTTCACCGATTACCCGTCGGCCAAATTTCACAAAATTTGAACACACGTCGATCGGTGTCGCGATGAAAACTTTCGGAACAGAATTTTGGAAATTTTACCGTAATGCGTCGTTTTCCAACTTTCTGAAAAATTTTTACGTCTTGCGACTTCAGGCCGCCATAACTCCGCAATGAATTACAGATAGCCGGAAATTCACTACCAAAATAACCCTCTACGAAATTTCTAGTTTTCCATTTTTACCGTTGGAGTCAACTCAAAGTCATTCCGCTGGCCTATACACTCCGTGCAAGAAACCTGCCCAAATTTTCTGCGACGTCCGATGGGGGTTGATAACACGCCAAATAACGCTGACATCACTCAGTCGCAGTCAGCCAGTCACCATCGACTATTGAGTCACGTGACACTAGGCCTCGTCGAATGCAGGAAGTAAACAGCTTGTGCACAGATAGCTGAGCGCTTTAAGCTGAATACTGTGTTGTGGGCTTTCCACACAATACAGTCATCTAGTCTTCAGACTGATTCTAATTCTGATTATGCCGAAATTCCCGTAACAGTCATCGAAAGCGAATGCCGGGTTGTTGATTTTCACTTTATGAACATAGAGTTAGGCCTAATAGTTGTGCTCTGGACATAACGGCGTTGAAGTTTGCCAAAAATCATCCAAATTGGTCAAAGCGTTTTGAAGATGTGGGCAGTCTAAGGCAGTGGCCATGTTTTTCCACTCTGTAGAAATATAGATTTATGTGTTAGTCATGATAAGATATCACGTACAATACAGCTGGATAACGAAAAGCAAAACCCGCAGTCTAGTGTCTGTAGGACTACTCTAAATAGCTGGGTGAGAGGGAAGGAGGAGAGGGAACTAATACCTCAGTTGAAGTAATTTAACCGCTTATCTTAAGTAAGTAAGTAAGTAAGTAAGCATATTTATAGTCAGCTTACGCATTGTAAGCATCTTTTGGAAGTTCGAGCAACAGAACGTGTACTAAACGTATAGGTTCATAAACGTTGCGTCTTGAACAAGCAACAGCGGTGGGGTCAGCGACGTGCCGGACGCTAAACGGCGAGCCGACCTTATAGTATCACGACCGATTCAATTACGTTCGATTGACAGCACTGCTAACAAGGAAATACGTCGTGTAGAGCAGATAACGCCGACCGGCGACCACATGCGGAGGAAACGGCGGCGTGCGGAGCGGACACGAGACTGAACAACTACGGCGAGTGATGCACAGCAGGGAGTATAGAACACAGCAAACGATCGAACGACGTATGGACGAACGTTACAGATAAAATCGAAACGGTTCGTTGTTTTCGCTTGTCCCACAAGCTAGCTCGGATAGGAAAGAGGGCTTGAGTGAGCTTATGCTTGCCGTGACTGGCGCCATCTCGTTGCTAGTTGGCCTCTGATTCAGCAGCAACAGCCTATACGTCACTCGCTGTAGCTTGAAACTCAAACGACATTACGAAGTTGACGGTACGTTCTGGTGTCAAATCCGCGGAAGAGAAAGAGGCAGTAGCGTTCGATAATTTACTGAGGCTAAACTCGGTTTTTCACCGACGGGCATCGTCGTTACACGCGATTGATTGTTTGATTTGACGAAGTCCATCCCACAGAGTCTCGCCTTTGTCGCTGCCGTACCGGGACGTCGATTCTTGTCGATCCGCCACGTCCAAGACCGTCTCATACGCGTTCAACGGCACAGGTATTACTCGTAAATGAGTTGCGATGCTCCTGCGCATCGCCGCCCACAAAGAACGATCGACACGACGATGACAAATCAGATGAGTGCGACAGACGGACGGACGAACGGACGGACGCGCACAACCAGTTTCGATCGCGCGACGACGACGAGCCACCGACGTTTACGGTCGGCGCAAATCGACAGTGGTGGCTGGCTACCGACGTCGCGGCTGGATCGATAAGTGACGGTCAGCGGTCGGGCCGGCGGCGTGGTCGCGGCCGCCTTGACGCCTTGGCGGCGACAACGCTCGACCGACGATGGCGCGATACGTTCGTTCGACGACGCCGCCGTTTCGTCTCGACGTGGCGGCGGCGGCGCGATGAAGCGAACGGTCAATGCCGACTGACCGGCGAACTTTGCCGGCGTTCGTCGCCGACAGTCACGCTATAGCAGCCGCGACTATACGTCCAGCCGCCGCAGCAGTCGGCGTTTCGCCGAATGATCGGCTGCAGGTGCCTCCCCCTCCCCACGCACCGGGTCAAGATTTGCGGACGAGAATAGCTCCGAGTCTCGAGGCGAGGATTAGATAAAGAATAGAGCGAACTCTGTCATTTCGCTGCCTGTCATTCACCGCCGAGTATTACTGCCTTTTCTCTGTTCCGGAGAGACTTTCCGACGACGGACCTGATCAGAGCCAATTTGGTGCATCTGAAATTAAAACGCCGCCGACATTATTCTCTCTCACTTCTCCATCTCTCTCTCTCCCTCTCTCTGTATCTCTCTCTAGCTACCATGTCGTCTTTGTCGAATGTTTCGGTCTTGCTGAACCTTTAAGCTTTCAGTTTCTGCTTGTGATTGTATTTGCATAATTTATAATTTATGACCAGCGGACTAGCATCTTTCGAGCTACAGACACCTACAGGTCACATTACGTATAAACATTGTTATTATTAGTGATAAACTATTAGAGGCAATGGTCACAAGTACAGGTCTAAATAACCAAGCATATGGTAATTAATGAGAACAAAATAAAAATAAAAATTAGCCACGTACGGGACTGACGGTCGACTTCTACTTACTGCCAACTTCAAAGTCACGTGACACAAAAACTAGAACTAAAAAACAAAAATCCGGCCCCGATAAGCTTTAGGTATTGCCCCCTACTTTAAGAATCCGTGGTCATTTGCCAGCCCCCATTATAAATGGGGGAGGAGATAGCTTTTGAAAATGGCCGAATTTCCAACTATGAATGGCACGTGACCTTGACCTTGACCTTGGATTGGGTCATACTGCATACGTACATCACTCGTCGACCTCTCCTACATACCAAATTTCATTGAAATCGAAGAAACTTTCTGTGGACGGACGGACGGACGGACGGACTGACGTACGGACGGACGGACGGACATTTGAGACCCACTTTATTAGGTCGACTCAGAGTCAGAGGAGTCGACCTAACTAGACGGCACTCAGTAGAGTACATACCTCCAGCATGTCGCGTTGAGTCGAAACAAGGTCATTCATTACAGGCTATCAACAGGTGCATCGGCCTCAATTTTCCAGCCCTGCGCCCTGACTGGTTTTCCAGACTTCGGTTTCACTTTTTACAGCAATCGACTAGTGGACTGTCTATTAATAATACATAAAACTGCAGTTTAAACGCCGGCAGCTAAAAAACCGCAAAAATTATCAAATTATAAGAAGGTGATATTAGACACCATCACATCGCCTGAATGTCAGTGTGATGCTAAGTAGTATCACCTTCTTATAACTTTTGCTGTTTTTACTTATGACATCGCCAGTAGGTCACCATTGACACCGCATTTGTAGCCAATGCACATGCGTCATACCATGTGACCTGTGTGTAGGAGCAATTATTAGACATATATTAGAAATCCCTTAGCTTGAATTGTCTTTCACTTTACAACTTTCTCGATATCAAAAATAGCGCTTAACTGTGTTATAGGTCATACAGTCATACAGTCATCTGCGCATGCGCCAAGTCACGTGATCTGTGAACAGCGGGTCAAAAACGACTACATATTTGGAATTCCCGACCCCACTGTGCCTACATTATAATCTTTTGTGGGGATACGATGACAATTAAGAATCGTTTACCGATAAGACCTTCAGTATAGGTTTGGCTCGAAAATGCTTATTCACGCTCCCAAAATGAGAGTTTTGAGGAATTTGGCCCCTAAAAGGGATCAGTACCATGAGTCTCCCAAAGGACACATTCTTGTGTGATTCCGCATCGTTTGAACCATCACAAGCAAAAATCCGTCAAGGAGTCTGGCCTGCAGAGGTGTTTGAAAATAAATCTATAAATAAATAAATAAATAAAGTAGACGTGCTGCATGTCCGACTAACTGACTTGCATGCAGCACACCAAAACCTGCCTTTCCCGCCTGATCGAACCCTTCCTCTAAAGCAATATCAATACC
>Ga0209780_1005350_pt1 | contig 10122 bp, 7 predicted proteins | sample WorMetexBAHAMAS2_FD_187384 | JGI IMG/M metagenome (GOLD analysis project Ga0209780, IMG submission 187384) | Marine gutless worms symbiont microbial communities from Max Planck institute for Marine Microbiology, Germany - Inanidrilus exumae... | ecosystem: Host-associated > Annelida > Digestive... | reverse complement strand
TTTTTCATCCATGGTTTGGGGGGGGGGGCATGGCCCCGTGGCCCCCCCTTTGGATCCGCCCCTGAGTAGGTCTACAAAAGGCTACAAGCGTTCATTCATGGCGCTGAAAGTTGGCAACATGTCGTCTTCACTTCAGTGAAAAATTCGATCGACTCCTTCACACCTTCGCGACCAGTGCCCGACGATTTCTTTCCGCCGAACGGCATGTGAAGTTCGCGAACCATCCAGCAGTTTATCCACACCGTTCCAACCTGAAGCCAACAGTAACCAAGCAACTTCGCCATCATAAACGGATCGCACGTCATAGCAGAGGCAAGACGCATGCGCGGCTACGATAAATATAAATGCATGTTACAGGTCGCCGCTAAAGACCGACGCGTTTCTGTCCCATGGATATTTTCCCATGCACCCATGGGCGCCGAGAGGTCAGGGTATGGGGAGGCGATTCCCTCATTCTAAGCCGACTACGGGGTGTGGGCCAGAGCATCGTAAGCTACACCAGCAGGGTTTGCGGCAAGGCGAAATTTTAGCAACTTAAACATAGCCTATACTTATTTGCAATTTCTTTTTAGTGCACTAGAAGGTGATGTCCGTAGGGGCTACGTCCACACACTTTTAATTTTATAAATGTTGCATGTAGGCGCTGCTGTAGGGCGTGGGACTTGCGATTGACAGGTCGCGGGTTCAAATCTCAGCCGGTCCGCTTTCATGTAACATAGGTCAACTCAGCCTTGCATCCTTCCGGGGTTGCTAAAGCGAGTACCTGCTTCGGCTGGGAATAAAGGCGGGATTCATATCTTTGCAGGGTGGTAGGTAACACTGTGTGATCCCACACAGCATGTAAGTTTCCTGTAGCGATGAAAGCTTTACTTTACTTTGTTGACTCAGTGATTGCCCCCACGTACTCGGCGCCTATGCTTCCACCGCTATGGCGCGTTGAAGTAAAGTAAAGTAAAGTATACGTCAATTTGTATAGCGCATCGTCGTAACTACCTCTAATGCGCTAAGACATGTATCACACAGTTTTACCTGCAAATTACACTATGCCTGCCTTTACTCCCCAACCGCAGAGCATCACCGCCCTTTGGCTGGTACTCATTTTACCGTTCCACGGAGGGTAGAAGGCTGAGTCGACCTGGGTGGTTGGTTACATACCGAAATAAAGTGCCGCCTCCGGGAGTCGATCCAGGACACGGTAACCCATCCCAGAACTAACCGGGCTCAGCGTAGGTTAACCTCGCTGATCGAAACCAACGACGTTACCACGACGCCACGCCGCCACACACTAGCTGACAGCGGCCTGTTGCATAGCATCACTGGTGTCCACATTACAACAGCAAAACGCTTTCGCAGTAACTGTGGCCGAAAAGTGGTGTTGTGTTCGAAGTATTCGACGTTCAAAAAAGCACGTCCTTTAAAACATTGTGCGCATATTGCAGCTGCATACAGACAATCGGCTTTTTTCAGTGTGCACGGTCTCACAAGGCCGGATTATGGCATAGGCATTGTAGGCTAATGCCTCGGGCCTACGACGTCGGATGGCTGCAAAATATTTTGAACATAGGCTAGCCAATGAGTCACTAATGTTTCATGCATTGTAAGCACTAAACTGTCGATGTTTGCTCTAAAACATCAATTTTACGAAATAACACGTTAACTGTTTAAGTCACTAAAAACAAACAAGGCGTCGCCCTAACGGGACATAACACTACTGGCCCGCGTGCTGCCCCAGGTGAGTTACGTTGCATATGCGCCGGTGTTACAGACGACGACAGACGACGACAGACGCCAGCGACCATCACTAGTCTGGCCCTCGTACACAGTGTGAGAGGCGGGCCAGTAACAATTTAGCATTGCATAGCGGGTGACTGACAGGTGAGGGACGGAGGGGTCTACGGTTGTGCAGTGCCTATAGGGCCTATGCCAACCTTAATCCGGCCTGCTGCATGGAGAGAAATTAGGTTCATTCGAGTAATCGAGTTCATCGAGTGTGTATAAGTCAGCTATCTCCTACACGGCCGTACCTCGAGTTTCCTGGCAATACGGTGAGCCTTGTTGATGTCAGAGGTCCAGACCGTGGCACACAGTCCATACTTGACGTTGTTCGCTCGCTCCACAACCTGGCATGACATCGTACGCAGCATCACAATTAACACGTAGACTAGACGAAGTAAGTAAGTAAAACATCTATAAAGCGTCGTGATCATAAGTGAATCGGAGGCGCAGGGTTAGCCGCTGTGGGTTGTTAAAAGCAGATTGAAACCAGAAGAAGCCAGCACTCACGAGAGTACAAAGACCCACGCCTGCAATGTTTTTGTGACTCGTGACTTTTGACTTTTGACCCTAAAATAAATGGTTTTCTAGGACTCACGGTGGAACGAACAAGCACGCGACTCCACTCACCTCAGCCTCTGTGTCGAAGGGCACAACACAGACAACAGGTCCAAAGATCTCTTCTTGCATTAGCGGCGAACTGTCGGCAGCGTTGACGATGACCGTCGGCTGAACAAAGTATCCCTGCAACAGTAGCCGGCAGCGTACAGCGTAACGTCAAACGCACAGCATTAGCCCTCTTAACTAGATGAAGCCACGACCCACATGCACCGGCTATGTTTATTGTGCTTCGTGGCCTTCACCTTTGACCTTTTGACCCCAAAATAAATTGGTTTCCAGGACGTGAAACATTTCTGTGTCAAGTTTGGTGATCTTAGCTGCATCGGTTTTGAGATATCGTGTGGAAAAACAGCCAGACAGACAGACAAACAAACAAACAAACAAACACAGACGCCACTGAAAACTCTGGCAACGCGACTACCGTCGGCACCGGTAATAAGCGTGACACTTGACAATATTTCAAAAATATTTCTGCGACAAGCATCATTTTTGATGGATGGAGCTGGGTGGGCCCTCTTTCTACAGTTCCTAATATGGGCTATACTACTTTGCGTCGCAGTGTTACCTTCTGGAACGCAGCGTTTAGAGCCAGCTTGTCGACGGTTTCCCCGCAGCAGAATTTCAATCCTTCGTCTTTGGCAATCTTGAGATAGCTGCGGACTTTCTCTTCATGTTGCCTGCTGATCAGCGGTCCCATCCACGTCCCACTGTCACGTGGGTCACCGACCGTAATCTTTCTATATACCACGTGCAGTCATATTATTACCGAGTACTTTAGAGAAGACTCGTCTACTCAAAGAACTAAACAAGGCAATCGACTTCGCCCGCGGTATGCAACCGCACCCTTAGGCCTAACTCTATTATCTATATACTTCCTTAACGTAAGTCCCATTAACGCTAAATTAACTTCGCTTTCCTACGTCCATATATCAATATGTATTTGTTTCTCCGCCAACGTACACCTTTACCATATGTAACAAATAAACAATAGCAGCGGCGAAGTTCGTTTCGGTAATTCTTCAAATTTTGCGTCAAATTTCTCCGTGCCTGTTTTAGATCCGTTTGCTGGGTAATTTCGAAATAGTTAATCAAAATTATGTCGTTTAATATTCGGAAATTGAATTCTGTCCTCTTTACGGTAAATAAGTAAATTTAAGCCCAATCGGTCCTTCGTAGCGAAATTCATACTGCTAACTGCTATACGGCCCATACAATGCATTGGCACAAATATCTGGTAAATATCGCGCGTGTGGTTCGGCATATATCCTCGCGGACAGACAGACACACAGACACACACAGACGTGCTCATCGCAATACTTCGCCACCGCTCTCGCGGGCGAAGTACAACCTAACGAGACAAAAAGTAACGTCACTCGGAAATGCAATTCATTTACGTGCTTGGACATCAGAAGTGTGATTTTATCAATGGTAAAGTAAACAGGCCATTTGTATTGTATAGCGTCTTATAATGAGTGAGATACTCATCTCTAAAGCGCTAAGGTATGGCATGTATTAACGAAGGATCACACAGTTTTATCCACGAATGGAATGAACCATCCTGCCTTTACTTCCCAGCAGCAGAACATCACCGGTACTCATTTCCCGTTTGGCTGAGGGTAGGAGGCTGAGTCGGCCTGAGTGGCTGGTTACATACAGAGGTGGTATGCCCGCCCGAAGACGGTCACCCATCCCAGTACTAACTGGGCTCGACGTAGAGTGTAACTTCGTTGATACGCCCAACGTCGTTATCGCTACGCCAAGCCGCCATTTCATCATTTGATTTAGTGCTACATTGGAAGCAAAATAACGCGACTGCTTGCATAGACAGAGACACATGGGGGGGGCTTTACGTTACCGACCGCGTTAGTCAGGAAAGCAAAGCAATCGATACCATGCGTCTGTCCGTCCGTTTGTTTTCGCTCTATTTTTTGAACCGACTGACCTTTGAACTTAGGTTGTGGTGTGTGTGTATGTGTTTGGGTCATAACAATAGCTCGCCTGGGATTGAAAGTCAAGGTCATAGGTCAAGACAAGATCAAGGTCAAAGGTCAATGTTCAGCGCGTATGGGCGAGGTAATGCAGTAACGCGGTCCGTCTGACCTCGATCGAGGACAGAATTTCTAGCCTTACTTTGTCGCAGCAACGAATTCTTCCAAGAACTTGTCAAAGATGGCCGACTGCACAAACAGACGACTGATGCATAGACACACCTCGCCTTGGTTCAGAAAAGACGACCTGTACATCAGCGACAACCAGGCATTCATGTACAAACGCTGTGAATTTATAGGCATAATGTCTGATTGACACTTAACTACAGTACTGTCATATGTTACAGCCCCGATGACCGACACGATATCGCTGAAACTTCAGGATTACACCCATCATTTGCGTACGGGTCCGAGTTCGTGAGGCCTCGTACCTACGACCTGTTGACGGTGATTAGTTGTAAATGCTATTCAGAACTTGTTTACCGAATTTGAACTTTCTGGGCCTTCAATTTTTGTGTTCCAAGCTCAGACGTGTTGGAACGACAGACAGACAAACAACATGCGTATTCCATTATATACCTTATACACCGTAATGCTCAGCAATGTGCTGTCTGTCATTCAATACAAGAAGCTCAGCTATCGCGAGAGACCGCGCGACGCTGTATGTTAGTACGTTCATGCTATGTTTCACAAGGTATAGCAGTCAGCAAAAGTGACCTTTAAGGACATTCCGGGGCATTGGCAATGGTGCCATTCGATAGGCCACATATGATTTCCTATTAGTCTTCCATTGCAACTGTCTCTATCTTGCACCGTTGACAATGTATTACCACTTATTTCCAAAATGTATAGAGGTCTCGTGACTCTGAACAAATCTTTTTTGGGATAACATATTATGCGTGCACTAGTACTCCTGTGCACCAATTAGCACTCGAAATTTCAAGTGCCTAGCTTTACCAATTCCATGTTTAAGGGCAAAATTTAAAAAACCGGTTACGCGATCCAGACCACGCCGAAGGCTAGCACTTGATATCTTCCACCTGCATACAAAATTTGGCGACTCTCGCTTCAGCCGCTTCGGAGTTGAGTCAACGATGATATAGCGCCGCGCTATATCATCTTTGGTTGAGTTATGACTGCGGGCGTTGAAATTGAATATAAGTCATGTGATCCTGACCACGCCCTTTTAGGGGTGGTTTGTCATCCAAAAGCTAGGATTTCATACAGTCTACCTGTTTGCAAAATTTGACGATTCTGGCTTTAGCCGTTCCAGAGATATCATGAAGCCTTAAAATTTAAAGTGGGTCACGTGACCCTGACCACGCCCCTCTTAAGGGTGAATTGTTATCCTTATGCTGGGACTTGACATAGCCTACCTGTGTACAAAATTTGACGACTGTAGCTTAAGCCGTTCCAGAGATATGGTTGGTTCCCCCAAAATTTAAATGGTTCACGTGACCTGACCTAGCCCCTTTCAGGGATGGTTTGCCGTCGGTGAGCTATGATCAGCCTATCTACCAAATTCAAAGTCTCTATCTCCAACCACCATGTAGATATGACAGGCGATACAAAATGTCGAAAATGGGGTGGCTTTGAGTAGTTATGGGCCACTCAAGGTCACTGGAACTAGCGCCATTCGATAGAGCGCGAAGTACGAGTTCCTGTTAGCGTTCCATAGCAACTATTTCCCTATCTTGCACCGTTTTTAGATATAGCGAGATATTGGTCGAAAATCGCCGATCGGAACCTACTCCACCTTTAACTGGCGCCTCCGTTGGGGTGATCCTGTCGGAATTTCGCCGAGATTTTGGCGTCAGAAAAATAGAGTCGCTGATCTATCGTGCGGCGTTGTTTGCGTGATCTTACGTTTAGCCGTTTTGGTACAATACCGGCGTGTGACGGACGGACAGACGGACCGACACACGACGACAACATATACCGCGCTAGCATAGAGTCGCACGGTAACAATCTGCACTCTGTGCATGGATGTTTACCAACCTGATACACGTCGGAATGCATTTGCTGAGATCCGCATCGGCAAAAATGATTCCAGCATTTTTCCCGCCCAGCTGAAACAGATTTTCCAGCTGTCTGAATTAGAACGAAATAAAGTAAAAATACGTCATATAGTTGTAAATATGGTTGATATTTAAAAGAAAAAGTGTCCAAAATAATTTTTAAAAAGGCCGCATCACTGACTTGTGACTCCACTCGGATGGGAATGGAATCGTCCGATCTTGACCACCATCTAACACATTGTTCCTTGGACTCACATGAGTCAGCCCCCCCCCCTTCCCGGTCCCCCAAAGTGCAACACGATCACAGACACACAGATCGACCACGCTACTCCGTCTGTAGCAATAGGCCGCATCTAGCTGTTGCTGCGATGCGACCTAAAACGTGCAGACGTCCTGACATGACGAAGGAAGGGGGGTAGACCGTGCTACGTCACTATGTGAATTTGAGTCACATTATCTCACATGTAGACGAACAACGTGGTCGTCCTCGTCGTTGTCGCGTAGTCAGCTGGGACCGTTGCGTCACCCCAGAATGACCTCGAAGGACGGCGTATCTCCATAGATCACCACGCGAGAGGGAGCTTGTTGTCTGATCCAGCCACTTGTTTCTTGGTCGGCCTGCCGTTAACACTCGGAGGAAGCGGGTGCGGTTTCATCAAGCCTGACTACATGCCAATTATGTCGTTTAATGATTAGGTCCAGAAGCGGAGATAGGCCTACGCGTCTTGCAGCTTCGAAGTTAGTAATGTAATGAAACCACCGCATCCTGAGGACATGTCACTGGCATTTCATGTCAAAGGCTTGCACAAAACAACGCAGTCGACGAATTCGCAACAAGTATGTCGGTCCTCTTTATTGTCGGGCCAAAATATACGCTAGTCGCGACGCATGCTGCCCCTGGCGAGTCACGGTGAGTATGCCGACGGGACAGACAGACGGACAGACGGACGCCAGACCATTACATTACGCTTTCCGCTAGACGCGGCCGGCGTACTAACCGACTGCTTCAGTTAACACGCAGTGAGAAATGTGCTAAACGTTATTGACATGTTGGTTCATCATCATCATCATCATCATCATCATATTTAATTTGAAAACCAATAAACGGAACAAACTATAAATACAACACAGGCAGCAATGGTTCACTGCAATGATTGACAGTTGAAGACTTTGCGACAGAGTGACTACACCGAACGATCAGAAAAGCGCTGATATTAATACCTCGAGAGAGATTTTCTTGCAGAACGGCGCCGACGCCAGACGAATCTGGCGCGCAGTGGCCGTACTGCCAGTGAAGCTGACGATATGAGTACCCGGATGAGCGGTCAGTGCTTGTCCCGCTTTCGCTCCGCCTCCGAATACCATGTTCAGCACACCTGCCGGCACACCTATAGCGACACAATGTACACCTATCAACTGAATGAGAAAGGTGTGTTTATATTAGTTGGTAATACTCCGAAGTCGACGCATGTCAAGTTATAAGCCACAAGAGCATTTTTTCAGTCTTGATCTTGAAAATGCCCTTTTAACGATCACGTGCACCTAATGATCTTGAGAACCGTGCTATCTGAAACAGAAGGTTATGATTGTTTGTGTTTGCTTGTGCAGCGTGCAGCGAAGCACTGTTCTTGACAACAACGTCATGTTAATACGGTAACACACGCCTGCTTGACAAATCAAATCAAGTCAAATCAAAATTATTTGCCAGCAAGTAACAGAATACAGTAGGCCTATACATCACACAGACTAGTTGGCATGAGCCAAAAAACAATATGGTTCATAACAAAATTAGCCCCGTACGGGACTGGCGGTCACTTCAGAACTGACGTTTCTGCCAACTTCAGAGTCACGTGACACAAAAATTAAACCGAATATCAAAAATTCGGCCGGAATAAATTTAGATATTGTGCCCTAATGTAAGAATCCGTGGTCAGTTGCCAGCTCCCATTGTAAAAGGCGGAGGAGATAGCTGTTGAAAATGGCCAGATTTCCAACTTCGACGGGCTCGTGACCTTGACCTTGACCTTGGATCGGATCATACTGCATACCTTCGTGCATCACTCATCGACCTCTACCTACACGCCAAATTTCATTCAAATCGAAGAAACTTTTTGTCGAAGGACGGACGTACGCACGGACGGACGGACGGACATTTGAGACTCTGTCGAAGAGTCGATCTAAAAACGAGTTGATTAACAGGCTCATTGTACGATACAGCGGGTAACGGGCAATCACTGGTATTACTGATGACAGATTTCAGCCGGCCAAAGCCGTTTTTACCACATGTAACCAGAGTCGGACTGGCGGCGTTTAGGGGCTGTGCCATCAACAGCAGTTTAGGGGCACCATTCTAAGTGTATCATATCCTTCTGTAAAGGTGCGTTGTATAGGGGGCGCCTGTGTGGGGGCGCTGAAAATGCTTCCCCTCGTCGAACGGGGGGAGGGGGCGCCATGGCACACTGGCACACTGGCCAGTCCAAGTCTGCATGTAACAACTATATTTTTCCATCACATCTTCATGTTAGAAAATACTCAGTGAAGGTCCCACCGATCACTTTAGCAACGTCTTCCTTCTGTGGCCTTGAACTCTGACCTATCACCTTGACCTACTAACTTGACCTAGACTTGACCTTCTAGTCAAGAATAGCCATTATCCTAAATATCTAGGTCAAAGGTCATTTCGGACACAGATACATACACACAACTTTCAACATGGCCACTAAACTAGTCGATAACAATGTCCCGTGGTGTGGGTAGGTGTTTATGTGCCATTTTTGCCGCGCGACTCTGTGCTAGCGCGGTACTAGCTGTGGCCCTGTGTCTGTCTGTCTGTCTGTTCGTCACAAGTCGGAGTTATATCAAAACCGCTGAACGGATCGAGCTCGTTTTTGGCAAACAGGCTTCCCTCGGATTATCCGGAATTCGGGTATCTCCAAAAATGGGTATCCCTCTTTAGAACTTTGTCACAAACTCTGGACTTTAGAGAAAAATTTCGCAACTGCACGTCGACCGTCATATGTGTTGTCAACCTAGGTGGACGCTCAATGTGATAAACTTGCGACGGTCGTCGGTCGACAATTTATCACACTGATGAGCGTCTCCTTTGTGTTTAGCACTACTGGCGTTAATGCAGCGCGTCGCGCGGTCTGTCTGCGGCAGCTGAGACTTGTAGTCTTTTGTAGAGGTTAACATAAGGGAATAACTGCTCTTGAATCTTGAATGAATGAATGAATGAATTTATTTGCTTGACATACAAATAACAATATCAGTCAAGCAGGACGCCGTGGCACGATAACTGCGTGCACTTACCCACTGGCGGATCCAAGGGGGGCCGGGAGGGGCCATGGCCCCCCTCGCCGCGTGGGCAAGCACCCAGAATGCACTAAAAGTCGCCATTTTCAGACTCAATATCGAAAAAATTTTCTGGGGAGGGGCAATGCCCCCTCCCCAGACCCCAGCTAGTTTTCCTTTGCATAAATTTAATCACAACGTAGTCTCCAACACACTTGTCTTGTCGCCTAGAGCTATCTGCATACACACAACAGCAAGTTTTCCAACAGCAACGGTTTCTTGCGCCTAAAACGCTTTAAACAGTCCATGGAAGACTGAACAATGAACTGTAAGAATAGCGCCCAGAATGCACTAAAAGTCGCCATTTTCAGACTCAAAATCGAAAAATTTTCTGGGGAGGGGGCAATGCCCCCTCCCCAGACCCTCCCCAT
>Ga0209780_1005349_pt1 | contig 10122 bp, 3 predicted proteins | sample WorMetexBAHAMAS2_FD_187384 | JGI IMG/M metagenome (GOLD analysis project Ga0209780, IMG submission 187384) | Marine gutless worms symbiont microbial communities from Max Planck institute for Marine Microbiology, Germany - Inanidrilus exumae... | ecosystem: Host-associated > Annelida > Digestive... | reverse complement strand
TATGCAAATCGGTTCAGTGGTTTGGGAGGAGTTTGATCACATACATACATACATACACACGGAATCTGGCCATTGTAGCTGTCAGTATACGCGTAACGCTCAATACCAAACCTGCTTCGCAGGTTTTGATAACCAAACTGCTGTTGGAAATATCGCTTTAGTTTGTTCTGTTCTGTTTTATAGCCGTCCTCGATCCAACGTTTCCTCGCCTGCATGCACCTGGCATTGTTCCTTGCATTATCTCTTTCTCCAAGCAACTTCTTTGTTTCCTCGTGTTGTGACCATAGTACGCTAGCTTCCTTGCTTTGACAGTGTCTAACAGTTCCCTCTTTACTTCAGCTTTGTTAAGAACCCACGCATTTGTTTTCTTTGCTGTCCACGAAACCTGCAGAATTTTTCTTAGCCCTTTCCTCTCAAAGGCGTCAAGACGTGTTTCTTCATTCGTTCTGAGTGTCCAGCTTTGACAGCCGTACACTGCTACAGGACAACCGCCATCTTGAAAAATTAAAAATGGCCATATCTCGGGAATATTTGTCCGAACGGCACGAAATTGCAAAACAAAGTATGCATACATTTAAATTGGAGTGTAGTAAGTAAATAAGAAGTAAGTCAATTACACACACATGATAGATTCCACTCGTCTGAATCGACGTAGAACTCGTAAACGTCGCTGGAATGATCGATGGTGATATTGAGGTGACTGTCTTCCAAAATCCACGATTCGAAGATCAGGTTGCATGATTGTGAATCGAACGGATACCAGGTTACATCGACATAACACAGAGAGGCCGACAGATCGTAACGAGGTTCCCAGATACATTGTCCATCATCCCAAATTTTTACGAAGTCGGAATGCGGCGTAATTTCGTTATCCTCGGTCGGTTTAGCGCTAGACTCAACAACCACACAACAAGCATTTGCAATTTAAACAAGAAGAACCGAGAATTTTTTTAAAAATTTGTTTCAATACGAAAATCTTGCTGCTTTTCTGCTTTTCATAACACAATAACCGCACGCTGTGTTAAATATTCGACAGCAAAATTGAAATGCAGCAGTGCTTCTTCTTGTTCTTGTTGTTCTTGTTCTTCTTCTTCCTGTTCTTCTTGTTCTTCTTCTTGTTGTTGTTCTTCTTCTTGTTCTTCTTGTTCTTGTTCTTGTTCTTGTTGTTGTTCTTCTTCTTCTTCGTGGCGCGCTACATCATCTTGTCAACTGCTCACAACTGTATGTATAAATCGCATTTTAAAAGGATTGCATTAGATGCATGACCCTGAGTGTCACTCGTGGTCATCACATCAATTCCTCTTAGTAGTCTATTGTTACCCACGTTGCTGCCTTGCACCGATTCCCAGATATTACTACTTTTGCAAATGCAATATACGTAACTGCCCGATACCTGCAGTAGTCTTTCAGTTACGATACGACATCTGAAATTACTAGTCGCGTACGTTTCCGATTAAATTATGAACAGATCGTAGCCAATACGTGCTATATAGTTCGAAATATAAGGTTTAGAAATGTTTCGAACCTCTGACATAATATTTGAGGTCACTCAAGGTCACTGGTAAAGGTGCCACTCGACAGGCCACGTAATTCCGGCCTATAGTGAAGTCCAAATCCCACCAAAACCGAAATGGTGACACAGGAGACCCTACCATTCTTGCCTCACTAAAACATGTTCACATCCGACCTATAGTTTTGCCGCTACGGGGCGCTGAAATTTCTTTGGAAAAACGCACCACCTAATTTTAAACCTTTGTAACTTCGGAATCGATTGTCACTTTATTCAAATAAAATCGAATCAGTAGGTTTAAGAGAAGCTGAGTGCTAGCGCCAAAAACAAGTACGTCAGTGGGGACTGACCTCTATCCACACATGCCTATCCTACGTCCACACGCCGTGCGATATTCCACGAACGGCGCATCTCTAGCGTCGTCGCATCTCTATCTTAATGTTTACATGTGGGTGGGCGTAGCCCGCACGTTCTCCGAGTCGCCCGACCTCAGGCTTCTGGAGGAGTAAAGTTTACCAAAAATGGGAGATTCTCTGCCTTGGACGCCGATGATCCGCCGTGCAAAATATGACGCCTCTAGCTTTATTCTCGGCGGAAAATCCGTAACCGTACAAACAAACACACACACTAACAGACAAACAGTAACCGATATATCCACACCTTGCCTATCGGCATGTGTTAATAATGAAGAAATTACGTCACTGTCAACGTATGTATACTCGGTTTTTGTTTTTATTCATTTGTTTCTGTGCCGTGCGCTAGATTAAGCTGACCATCTCGTCAGCTTTTGAGCGCACGTTAATCTACCGTATCGAATCGTATCGCAACAAGCGCTTTTGCCTATCGGTAGGATATGGGAGAATGGCAAAGGCAATCATGAATGCAAAATACGAAGACAATCGTATTCAGGACGACTTTCGTTGTTAAATAATAGGCCTAAGCCCTGGTAATGTAATTAAAATTCTTAAATTCTTACGTGTTATTCAAGAGCAAACCCGGTGTCCAGAGCTTTGCTGAATGAACGTGTATCTCGGAAATGTTATCGTATTCGCTTTTGTTCCACTGCAGCCGATAGTCGATCCACTTCTAAATATATTAATAACAAAACATGATCATCAGTTTAACATTTAAGTGTAAGGGTCTAATGTTTTTGCCATCCGATATATAGTTTCGCCGCTGACGGCGCTGAGAATTTTTGGGAAAACGCAACCCAAGGTTAAATCCCGTAACTTTATAACCAATTCAGCGAATGCAAACTTAGAATATGAATAGTTTATGAAACTGTCCAGAAAGCCGGAAAATGTTGTGAAAATCGCGCAACGGATACGTCATTGGGTCGCTTGTATTCCCTCATTTTGTAAAATTTACAGTTTTGGGGGTCTCGTGACCCCACCAATTCACCATTGCATAAATTGGAGTGAAATTGGGCGTAAGAGTGCACCAAATTTTACCATATTGGTGGTACGACGTGTCGCTACCGCGGGGCGACCAACCCCATTAGCGACCTCCGAGTAAGGCCCCGTCCACACCAGCAACAATGTCGAAGCAACGTTCGACTTTGTTACCAAAAACGGCAACTATGTCGAACGAGTTTTGCGTTAAAGTTTTGTTTTTTCGACAAAGTCGAACGTTGCTTCGACATTGTTGCCCAAAACGGCAACATTGTCGAAGCAACTGGCAACAAAGCTCCCTGTTGCTTCGACAATGTTGCTTCGACATTGTTGCTAGTGTGGACCGGGCTTAAAGTAAATACCGGCTTTTGCCATGCGGGCAATCTTGTCGGTAAAACACATCTATTAGTAGAAAACAAAAACGCGTAATCATATTACAAATCACAGCGAAAAAGTCCTTCGTCGCACGTCCTGACAGTTATCACTTGCTTAAGGAAATTGATTATAGCTATAAACGGTAACTTGATAACATAATAAATGCTAAAAAGAAACTCAGCTATCGCAGAGAAACTGCGCGACGCACAATGTCAGTTGAAACCTTGTCAACTGCTGCACAGATGTACGAAAAAAAATCACATTAATTTTGCCAAGGCTTGCAGTAAGCGAATGACTTCGAAAGACATTCAAAATCAAGTGAACTGCCGCTATATGATATGCCATATATCACTTGCTATTAGTGGTATTGAGTAACAACGACTCCATCTTAATACGTTGACGAGATATTGCCACATTTACAGTGTGAGTAAAATTACAAGCCACATGTGCTGTCCCATTTATGCAGATATACACATACGATACGATACGATACGATACGGTAAAATAGCGTGCGCTCGAAAGCTGACGGGATGGCCATCGTAATCTAGCACACGGCCCAGAAACGAAAAAAATAAGGAAAAATAAAATTAAAAACCGAGTACCTCACAAGAAACGGTCCAGGCAAAGGTCTGTGAAGGCAGTCCGGGAGGAAGAATGTAGAGCTGTATAATGCATATGACACTTCCTGAGGTATGGGAGCTAGAAAGGTTTCACACAGCAAAAGTGGAGTTGTGGTCATTTAATGTCACTGGTAATGGTAATGGTGCCATTCGATAGGCCACATACAATTTCCTATCAGTCTTCCCTTTAAACTATTTCTCTATCTTGCGCCGTTTTTGAGTTATTATCACTTATTTCCCAAAATTTAAAGGTCACTTGACCAAGACTACATACATCCCGCCAGTGAGCTCTGGCGGATGTTTTGCGCCACGCAGGATTCAGTTCGAGATTCAGTGGCTTGAGATCGTTTTTCACAGTAAATAGCCAGGAAGTCGAGGGGCGACCGGGACGTCGTTTCCATTCAGGAGACGGTCTCTGGGGGTGCTGCCGTGACAACTCTGTTATGAGGCCCGGGCTACGTGTCCAAGTTACTACAACCGCATGTATCTCACCAATTCCGATAGAGATTCACAGCACGTGGTATTTTTTCCTTCTGCATTAGCTACGTGCCTGTTGTAAGGAATTTTCAGAATCTTCCTAAGGCACCAGATGTCGAAAGAGACGAGTTTCGTAAATAAGAATTCGTGTCATTCACTATAAGACTCGCTCCCATATAACAACAGAGGAATGACGTATAGTCTGTAGAGACGGACCTTGGTTTGAACTGCGATAGGAGATCGCCAAATGTGTCTGCCTAACAGAGACAGAGACAGAGAGCCAAGCAATTCGTGGTCACAATAATTTGTCGTGAAACGTTTTGTTCGCTTCCATTATTGGAAATAAGAAAAGATACGATAAAGTATATTTACGTGCGCTCAAAAGCTAAAAAGATGGCTAGTATAATCTAGAGCACGGCACAAAAACGAAAATAAGGCAAAACTAAAAACAAAAACATGTTCGGGCAATAGTCCGTGCAGGCACAGGCAGTCAGGAAGGAAGTTCAGCTACGGTGGGTAGGATATGTGAAACAGGTAGGTTTTAAGCCGGGCCGGGAGTGAAAGAGAGAGGGAGTCATGGATGAGCAGAGTGGTGAATCAAAAGAGGAAGATGGGCGAAGAAATAGGTGAGTATGAAATAAAGGAACTGGTACCAGAATAAGGTTGAAGAAATAGAGGGAGTTGGTTCCAGAGACAAGGTAAAGCATAACGAAAAGAGCGATCAGTTATTTTCAGAGAGAATAATGTCGGTGGCCGAGCAATAGTAATGACGGATGAAGAACGAGTATTTCGAAAACGCTGAACAGAGATGAGGTTATGAATGTATGGAGGTTGGGTAGTTGTGAGAACTTTGTTACACAGCTTTTGTCACAAGTAGGATTTGAACCTATGACCTGTTGATTGCAAGTCCCACACTCTACCGTTGCGCCACCGCGCCAACTGATAAACGCAGATATATTGTCACTTATTTCCCAAACTTTAAAGAAGTCGCGTGACCTCGAGTGACGTTGAAGGTCACTTTTGCTGTTTGAAACCGTTCTAACTCCCATACCTCGAAGAATATACGTGTACTATCTACGATGTGTTTGTAAATGCATCGGAAAGCGCACCTGGCTTGTGACTTCAACTGTCCTTCTAAAAACAGTCTAAAATAGAGTGGTTGTTATTACAGACGACTAATAGGAAGTGATATATGGCCTATCATTAAGCTGTAGGCTTTTGTTGTCTGCTATTATTATTATTATTAGCGGCAATTCGTATGACCTTGATGACCTTCATGGTCGTTTACCTAATACACGTCTTTCCACATGTTATTTGTTTACACTGCTGCGTTGCTGTTGACAAGATTTCAACTGATACTGCGTCGCGCGGTCCCTCTACGATAGCTGAGCTACTTGTTAGTTTTCATCGAAATCATCTGCCATCGTTACGAAATGAATGACAGTTAAACATACTTACAAATTTCAAATAGTACTGCATTTTCAAAACGCCTTCAACTTCTTCCTACAAAATACATTCTCGCTGTAAACACATTAATTCAACGCGTATGACTATTTTACAAAGAATAATCGCTATTTTGCGATTGCTAAGGAAATGCTTACAGGAACGCCTGTCATGACTCATAAGTCGTCGTTATATGCGCTGCTTCAATCGAGTGATATGGACATTAATAGTTCCAAATTGGGGTGTAACAAAAGAGCGAAAAGGAGCGAAAAGGATCGACCTTAAACCTAATCGTAGGCCTGTTCCTAACCGTAACCGTAACCGTAACCACAACGCTAACCCTAACCCTGACCTGACCCTGACCCTACTTATTTTCGCCCCTTTCGCTCTTTTTCAACTTTTCTTCGCTCCTGTTCGCTTTTTAGTCACATCGGAAAATTGCTTTGCATTAACATAATATATTTATATTTACCGCCTGTAATTTGTGTCAATAGGCCTATATCCAGTGACCTCGAAATGATCATCTAGGGTCGTTCTGCATTATCGCTGATTGAATGCCCATCTAAGCGGGGTTTACAAAATTCATTTTAGTTCCAATGCAGTCATTTGGCATGTGGCACTAGTCAACAACCGGCAGTAAGATCCTCCTGATCAGCGGTTACCTTCCCAATCGCAGATCATCATTGCTTTTGGCCACCACAGTAAAAATATCCGAGATATAGAGAGATATTCGTCGAAAATAGCGAATGCGCATTTAACGACTTATTTGACGGTGAATTTGTTGACATTCCGCTGATAATTTTGGTATAAACTACGTGAAGTACTGCGGTACAATGCGGTAAGTATATTATGAATTAATGTTGGACGATACGTCCAACCGTTTAGACACAGTGCACACGAGCAGTGCGGATAAGCATAAAAACAGACCAGTTTACGACAGCATTGCGGCTCTTGCATAGAAATCCACCACGCAGCATTAAAAGTGGTCATGTGTCTACTGGTATAGTCGGTTTACATTCGTTTTAGCAAATCGATGATGGTTCTACAAAGCTGTTTATGCGAAAATGTAAAAACAACCGAAGAGTAAAAGAAAATATGTCTTTACCAGGTCAAAGATCTTCAAGATGTAGATTGAAAACGTAATCTGCATGACATTATTTGGGTTGGCAACTGGGACTGTGTTAAGGTTGTGCGGCGATGAGTCTATTAAATCTTTGAGTAAGCGATCTTCGGCTGGACTCGAACTTGACCCTGTGAAGTAAAAACACAGACAAGTCGTAAATGAACAGCTATAATGATTACACTATCAGAAACTTGTCACTGCTAAACTCGTAATCACAAGTATGATACAATACGAATGCGTCATGAACACTTTATGAGAATACTAGCTCGTACCATTCTCATACGATTCGCGTGTTATTTTCTGGCGAGAGTGTGAACTTTTGGTGATATTCCTGCTACGTCGGACTTTGGCCGGCAAACTTTCCGTGTCATGCCCTTGACCTAAAGCTGACAAGTGACCACTTATGTGGGTAAGCCATTCGCTACAGGTCAGCCAAATAGGCCAACTCAGCCTTTCATCCTTTTAAGGTCGAAAAATGAGTAGTAGGCTGTAATCGAATGTCTAACGCAATATGTGCTTTCGTTATGTATCCGTCCGTCTGTCCGTCTGCCCTTCTGTCTCCCTGTCCCAAGTCATACCTCTGGTAAAGCTAACAATAGAGTTGTCAAATTTTGAATGCAGATAAACTCTTAAGTCCTATCCTATTGATGATAAATCATTCCTAAAAGGGTCGTGATGGGGGCATGTAACTCATTTTAAATTCTGGGCACCCAATGATAACTCTGGAACGGCTGAAGCTAAAGTCGTCAATTTTTGTACACAGATACGAGCGGCGTTCAAAAAGTTCGTAGACTGACACGCTTAGTCACAGGATATCTACATCATATTTTGTCACTTTTCAACATAGACTCCTGAAACTGAAATACACTTAGTCCAGCATTTCTCCAAAGCTCTGACTCCGTTGTAGAAGAGTTGTTGCTCTTGCTTCTCCAGCTGGCAATTTTCCGTGCCATTTGCGTCATTTAGTGAATTTCTTTCCGTTTTATGCTTGTATAATGCAAGTAAATAAGTAAGTAAGGAAATTCATACACAGCGCCTATAAATGTTTTGGTATCTAACAAAAATTTGCAATCGTATTTTCTAAATTGAATGAGTTCATGAAAGGATGCAAATTTTGCCGACGACGACGATGTTATCTGCACGGCAAATTGCTAGCTGGAACAGCAAGAACAACAATTCTTCTACAATGGAATCCGAGCTTTGGAGAAATGCTGGACCAAGTGCATTTTAGTTTCAGGAGTCTATGTTGAAAAGTGCCAAAATATGATGTAGGTATCTTGTGACTAACTGTGTCAGTCTACGAACTTTTTGAACGCCCCTCGTATAGAGTACATGTAAGTCAAGTGTTAGCCTTTTGGTGATTAACTGCCTCCTAATGACCGTGGTCAGAATCACGTGACCAATTTTCAAATTTTCTTCTTCTACACATATTTTTCAAAATCGGTGAAGCTCACGGTTGTTGCCTGAAACATTTCTAACCCCCATAACTCGAGAAATGTCGTGTGGATTATCTACGACGTATTTACACATGAATCGGAAAAGCGCACCTGTCTTACAATTTAAACTGTTTTTTCGAAAATGAAGGACTTCTTAGTGTTACAGGTGTAGTCACGTACACTGTAAGTGTGCAAGATGGCTGCGTCGTTACTACACACCACTAATAGGAAACGATGTATGACCTATCGAATAGTGGCAAGTCGGATGACCTTGAGTGACCTTGAAGGTCATTCACCTACTGTATGCCTTTTCAGGTGTGTTTTCGTATAGCCGTGCAGCAGTTCACAAGATTTTTATCTGACAGTGCGTCGCTTAGCCGAGCGGTCGCTCTGCAATAAAAAACTCAGTTTCTTGTTAGTAGGCCTATGTCAATAACGGTAGTTGCAAAACAGGGTATACTAGACTAACAAGGCTGTTTGTTTCGTATTCTTACCTGTCAGAAGAGTCACCAGTATCAAAAGTAGAATCTCTTTCGTCATTCCGGAATCTAAACACAACAACAGCGTTTGATATTATTAATTCGTTGCACTGACACTGTCAATTTTGGACGTTTAATTAACAAACCAAAAATATTAAATTTTGATTCAGTCACATATGCTGCTGTAATATAATGTTTTTAGCTGACATTTCAACACCACAAATGTTAGAAACAACACACACGTCGTACGCCAGACACGCCGTGAACTATGGCAGGCCGGTTTAACATTTATTCACAATTAGTGATATCACTAATTCGAATTAGTGATATCAGCAATTCGAATTGTTGATATCAACATCTAATTCGTGATATCAGCAATTCAAATTGCTGATATCAGCAATTCGAATTGTTGATATCAGCATTTATGCTTAATTGCTGATATCAACAATTCGAAATGCGGATATCACTAATTGTGAATAAATGTTAAATCGGCCTGCCATAGTGAACTGCTCTGTCCCGTTTGCTGAATGCAACTGAGTTTGATTCACTGACGAGTGATTCATCTATCGTGTAGCTTCGTCAGTAGTCAGGCATCAGAGGCTGTCAGCCAATAGCGTGCATAAAGGTCATCATGTACGCTTTAGTACCAAATAAATAAGACCTGACCATTATTAGTCTACGTCAGCAGCTGTCGGTGTAGTCGATAACACAGTAGGCGCCAGGACATTCGCCTCCACGGACATTTTGTCCGTCTGTCTGAAATTTTGTGGCAATACACCATCCGTTGCAACGCCCCACACCGAACAGTCCTCAGGATTTAGATCCGTACTATTTGGCGATCATTTTTTCGGTTCAGTCAACTCCGGCGCAAGGGAGCGCAGGTAAGCAACATTGATCAGCTGAAAAGCGTGTCGATCGATTGTTGGGCTTAGCTAAGCCAGGACATATTGAACCGTGCGATTGATCAGCTGCCACAGTGATTTATGATAGTTATCAAGGCGATGTGTGCCTGTGTTGAATTTAGTCTCGACTAACTGTTCGTCCAGATTAACTGTGTGCCTGTGTGCTAATGATCGTCTTGTTACCTTCACTGTGTGTTTGAGGGACAAATTGGGTAATATCCATGCGTTATTGTCAAGTTCAAAGTTAGACAAAATTTGAAAACTTTGACATATGGCAGAACTTTCTACCACTAACCGTCGCAAAGTTATCAACCATACCATACCATACCATACCATACCATACCATACCATACCATACCATACCAT
>Ga0209780_1005348_pt1 | contig 10123 bp, 7 predicted proteins | sample WorMetexBAHAMAS2_FD_187384 | JGI IMG/M metagenome (GOLD analysis project Ga0209780, IMG submission 187384) | Marine gutless worms symbiont microbial communities from Max Planck institute for Marine Microbiology, Germany - Inanidrilus exumae... | ecosystem: Host-associated > Annelida > Digestive... | reverse complement strand
TAAACACTCTACCTAGCCTAGTCCAACACGCGCCTCTGATTCGCCTGCGACGTAGGGCGCTATATAAATTCGTTTTGATTGATTGATTGATTGATATATATATATGCTTGCAGTGTCCCTCAATGCGAAAATTTAGTGGGGAGTGGGCAAATACTCGTCAAGTATTTGACTTAGCCGTTTTTAGACCAAAGTTTACCAAATTTGGGGGCTTGTAGGGGAGTCCCTGTAAATTGACACGTTTTTCCGACTGTTTATATCATGTTCCGTTGTAGAGATACGTTCGGTCAAAGTTCAAAGTCAGTCCCAAAGAACCGGTTTTTGTCCCAGCCCGTGGGGGCAAATGCCCGGGGGAGTTCGGACCAAATTTTTAAATTGCAGACATTGAAATAATCGAATATGTGTCCAAACTTGGTCGAGATCCGTTCAGTGACTTCAGAGATCAGGCGTGGAAAAAAACACTGGGGTAAAATTATGAGCCCTTCGGCATCGCAATGCCGTGCGGGCTTATTAGCCTGAAACAACTCTAAAACAAGTTTAGTGTTTACTTTCTGTTTAAATTCACATGTTTAGTTTCAGATGTACGCGCGTCTGAAATAAAACTAAAATTAAACCGTTTTATATTACAGTTTATTTCGGTTTTATTTCACATGTAAGCGCCGCATTGGCGATACTATCAGCCGTGTGCGCTGTCTAACTCACAGCAAGGCACGCTCGGTTATGCCTCAGTTCTTTGCTACTGCGTAACCGTGATCGTCAATGATTACCGGTACAGTGAGTCTTACACACAGCTATGCTATTCCAGTTCGTGCCTTCTCATCACATTCCGTTCCCGGTTGACTGAAATAATAACTATAAGGGCTCAATAGATCGCATACCTCCCCCACCGATCTTAATCTCGACTTCAAGAAATTTTATGCAATATTTTACTGGCCCGCCTACACATAGTGTAGGGGCAGACTAGTAACAGTCGCTGGCGTCTGTCGTTGTCTGTCGTCTGTCGTCGTCATCTGTCGCCTGTCGTCGTCTGTAACAGTCGCATATGCAACGCAACTCACCAGAGACCAGCACGCGACGTCGGGCCAGTAGTGTTACATCCCGTTAGGGCGACACCTTGTTTATTTAGGCCTACAATCATATTGTTGTTTAATTGATTATTAACTACCGGTACCAGTAACCATATTCAATTTTTATCTTTATATAGGTAGCGCTGCTTCCTGCTTCGCGGGCTATGTGTTTTGCTTGCGTCAATTCTTTTTTTTATTTTTCATGATCATTTGAGCAAAGCTATCTCAAAAGTCAAAACGCACCTGACCTATTTGCACCAAATTTTCACATTATGAGTAAGTATTCGATCGCAGATTACCGATCTTTCCGTAGAAGTAACTTCCTCGTCGATCAACAGTTTGGCTACGTTCGCTTGGCGGCACCACTGCTAGACATTGTGGGGATCAGTACTGAGTATTGTGGGGATCAGTATTCAGTTATTCGCTAGGGGCGTCACTGCTCTGCTACGCCGGCTACATGTTAGGCTCTACTACAATCTCTAGTTTGACAGGTTTCATTATTAATCAATGCTAAAAATTACACCAGTTTCATCATATAATACAACCGAGTGTAAAAATCGCCAGCCTATTGCTGCGTTACAAATTATATTAATAGAATTGATTCGAAAGATTCAAGGAAAACCTAGTGATAGCGCCAAATCGGCGATTTGACTGTAAGTTCTGCAAGATGTATACATGTTTTTACCCTACATCATGGCAGCCAAAACAGTTGACATACATGCAGATATAAATGACGAAATTACGTCACTATTATCCTATGCATTTCCAGTACCACCAAATTAAATTCAACCACCATCTTTTCATGTCAGCAGACGTTGATAAAAACTCATTAAAATTATCTTTTCCCACCCTAGTTAATGGTAAAGCAGACAAGCGAATATCACTGCTGTCATTCAAGCCAATTTTCATGCTTTAGCAAAATTAAATATAAAAAGTAATATTAGTTATCAGCACATTGACTATTCGTAATATTTCACACACTGCCGTTTTTACGCATTATCTTAAACTTATCTTTTTACCTGTATTTTAATACGTCGTTATCTATGTTTCGATGTTTTTGTATAATGCTCGAACTATGTAATACGCCAGTAGATCGTGCTCTGTAATTTGTGTATACTAAGTAATCATTGTATTACATTCTACAGTATTATGGTGATGTCCTGTTCTGCTGAGTAATGTCACCTTTTTGATTTTTTTTACTGTTTTTGCTTGTGTGATGTAGTCACCGTCGTCCGTGCAAACAGTTTTAAACTGTGTAGTTTTTACATTAATTTATTTTAAATGTCCTGCCTAAAATAAAACTCACATTTCAGCATTCTGTATTGTTTTTAAACAGTTACATCGCCATCAATGCGCAAATTATGAACATACATTTCTTCTAACTTTTTGCTGATCGTAAGCAAATAGCTTTAAGCGGGTTAAACGTTGCTGCAACTCTGTGACTAAAGCAAAAGCTATTAAAACGTCAGTATTATGCTAATCGTCTAACATATGTACGACAAATACCATGACAACCATGACCTATCAATTAGTCAATCAATCAATTATTTATTAAGCAACAAAGGGCCAATAGGCCTCTTTCAGATGCATCGATATACATAATACATGTACATGCAACTATAAATGGCGAGATGATAATTTTATGCATAAGTATATAGGCTTACCTACATAGGTCTATACATACACATACATACGCACATGTGTAAATTCTCGCTGATTATAAAGTATGTTGTATTAAAAGGCAAGTTGTTCTATAAATTAATCGTTCTGTTACTCTGTAAGGCAATAATTATTAAGTCGATATAAATACTGGCGGAATCTTACCATATTTAGCCAGATCAGAGGGGCGATATAGTAATTCAATTGGGAATGTCATGGCGATGAATAAAGGTGAGTATAGTCCGCTTTCGCAGATTTTGTGCTTAAAAATTGGTTGCCATGGCAAGGTCCCTTGATCGGTCGAACAAAGAAAGGCCAGATTCTTAACCTACGATGAAATATATCCACATGGTGAAATTTTTGTGAAATCGATTCCGTGGATCCTAAGAAAGTTTATTTGAAACGTTTATTTTAAAGAAATAAACGACGGGGTTGAAACTTCGGAGTTGCTGGACCAAAATCCATCAAATTCACAGGAAATGTAGCCAGGTCATTGAAGATAAACCTATTAAGTGAGAATTGCGATATTCGAAGCAGTTCTAATATGCTGAGGCAGCGAATAAAGGTGAGTCGGCCATTGTCGCCCATTTTAATCCTAAATTGGTTGCAGTGGCAATGGCAACGTCTTTCGAGCAATCGGAAAAAGGGCCAGCGCTATAATTTACGATCAAATAGCTACCATGTGGTAAACATTTGGTAAAATCGATCCAGTGGATTATGAGATAATTTGTCTAAAATGTTTGTTTTGAACAAAGAAACGAGCGGTTGCACATACTTGCCATTCTCAAACTCCAGAGTTACCGGACAAAAGTTTACGAAATTTACAAACATTGTGCCAGATCATCGCACATAAACTTTTTAAAAATCAGAATGGCGATATTTCTAGCCATTTTGGAATACCAAGGCGCCGAATAAAGATGAGTATAGGCCGATTTCGCCCTTGAAACATTGGTTGCCACGGCAACGTCCCTTGAGCGATCGGAAAAAGACGGATTCTTTATCTATGATCACATAGCTACCATATGGTGAAAACGTGGTGAAAATAAATCCAATGGATTAACCAAATTTACAAACAATGTAGCCAGGTCATCGCAGTCTGCATCATTTGTTTTCGAAAGCATAAACAGGTCTTGTCCACTTGACCAGGCCAAATGTCGTAAAAAATCTATCATCATTTGGCTAGCACTTATTTTGCTCAATAGATGTACCAAATCTGAGGTACCCACATTGAACCATGGAAAAGATGGACAGTCAAAAAATTGTATGCTATTTCTACATCATGTGCAACTGGTTCCCTCCAATACACTTTCGCTAACATCTTGGGGCGCTACTATGCGGCCTTCGTAAGGTGATGACGCGGTCACTATTTCGATGAAACAAAAAACGCCGATGAAACAGACAGACAGACACGGAGTGTCACATATAATATACAGAATCAGTCAATTGAGCATTATGTACTAAGCATACGCCTTCGACATACGTTCCGCGTAAAATAGAGGTCAGCTGCATCTAGCATTGTAAATTTGGAGTTGGAAACGAAGGCAAGGGAGGAAGTGTCACCTGCGGCGGTGGCGGATCACGGACAATTCCTTCTGATTCGGTATCGCTATGATCAACTGCTATTGATTCTAATACTGCTGACGATGCCGACAACGATTCTATGAAGCGACTGATGAATAGGGCAAACAACACGATAGTTCCTACGATGTAGACGACGATGATTGCCATTGAGCAGATGCGGTCGAGTACGGCAGCTGCCAGAATCCAGTCGTGCTTCATCTTCTCCTCCTTGTCATCCCCAAGGCGTTGCTCTTCGTTGTGAACTCGACCAGCAAGCCAGTCGCAGAGTCGAGTGTCGAGGAGATCGCGGATTTCCTTCAACTGTCTCCTCATCGACTCCAGCTCCGTTGTTTCTGAGGACGACGCCGTGAGTTCGTTGTTGCCGTTACCGACGTCAACGCCCCGGATGTTTTTGAACATGACGAGGCGAGGTTCCGGTGATGGAGACGATGAACGCTTCATACATAGACACGCTGCTAGTTTCTTGCAGAAAAGATTCTTCATCTGTTATGTCAAATAAACGAGCAAAACAGTTATTTCGTCGCGCAGAGCTAATGCAACATGCAGTACATTGTGCTCCAAAATTGATCATTTAAGCTCGTGGGGTAGCTCTTTCAAATCTTAACCAATTTTCAAAATTCTTTTACTATCAGATTCAGCAGTAAATTTCTGTGACAAGTTTTATTAAAAATTCCACCACCTTAAATACATCCACACACTTGGTCGCGAAGTGAGTTAAGTGAGCCGACATTCACGACTCAACAGTTCAAAATTTGCCAAAAATACTCGTTCTGTGAATGTTGTCGCCATTTGCGCTTGCAGTGAGCATGGCAGCAGGGACAAATATGTAGTGACTTTTGGCTTCGTAAGGTTAAAATAAACAGTCAATGTTCTACAGCCGCACGGTTTTGCTTACGACAAATACAACGTTCGGGCTACAGATTGAGAATACGTTAGCTGTCAATGGTTTACGATACGATACGATACGATACGATACGATACTTACTTGCGCTCAAAAGCTGACGAAATCGTCAGTTTAGTCTGGCGCACGGCACAGAAACAAATAAAAAGGAAAACTAAAATAAAACCGATTAGCTTAGACGAAACGGTGCGGGCAGAAGTCCGTGGAGTCAATACTCGAGGAAGAGTGACTTCGAATGTCACTTCTGCACAGCAGTTTGAAACCTTGCTAATTCTACAGCTAAAATGCAGCATAGGCCCTATGTTAGCTGTGATATGTTAATGCAAAAATCGAAAAGCGTACACGTGGCTAAAATGTTAGTATTCGTACTCCATGCACAATAAAGAATTTCTCACATTCTGGGCAGCTATGCGGGCATCTCTTATTCGTGACAATCATACCACTAATAAATGGCGAAAAACGTTACGATACGATCTAATTTGACACACGCAGCCACTCACCCACATCGGCATTGCTTTCAATGGCTTAGTTTCACTACGCAGATGCAGACGCTGGACAATAATGGTAAACACCACGGCCGAGACCATTATGAAAATAAGGAACAAGAAATATATAACTGCAACACATAAACGCAAGCACAAGTGCATCACTTGTTTTGTATACCTAATGTTACATTTGTGAATATATTTATCTCATAAAAATTCAACAGTATTGCCACTAATTATTACACATGTCACTGACAAACTGTAAAATTCTATTTTTATGGTTTATTTTAAGAGATGTCTACTGACCTATAATTGGGACGGATGTGGAAGACGTCGGAAGCTTGTTACTGACGATTATTTGATAGACAGACATCGACATTAAGATTGCAACAGCTGCAAATATGTATATACACATGTTCAAATGTTTAACTACAAATACAAACTCTCCATCGCTTTCTGCCATTCAATGGCTAATGCTCTGTGATCTCATGCTGTTGTTCTGTATGCTTCTGCCACCTTCCAATTTTACTCGATCGATAAAAACTTACATAGATTACAATTACACAACTAAAACAGCAAAAAAGTTATGTTATTCGTAGGCATATTGATTATGGCGATTTGCTGCTTTGATTTTTGCAGTACTACTTTGTGGTGTGGCCACTATCGTCCTTACGGACCGTTTTACACTGTGACATTTTTCACAATAATACCATTAACAACACGGTGTCGCTTTAACGGGACGTAACACTACTGGCCCGCCGTCGCATGTTGCCCCCTGATGAGTTAAGTTACATATGCGCCGCCATGGAGTATTACAGACGACAGACGACAGACAACGACGACAGATGACGACAGGCGACAACAAATGCCAGAGAGCTAAACAGTACTGGCCCCCTACACTATCTTTAGGCGGGCCATAAATTGCCAAGATGTAACAGCTTGTTAAAATATCAGCATATGGTAAATCGGGCGTAAAGAATACTTACAGATTTGCGACAAATCGGCTAACGAGTTCTGGAGCTACAGATAGCCAAATGTGGTTTTACATAGTGACTTTTAATGGGCCTACAGTGTTGCATGTTTATGAATACTTAGGCTCCATGTTATGATATTTTCACTTTCGTTTCACGACGTACATTTGTTACGTGATATTAGTAACAAGAAATATGCATACGTACCAAGTCCAACACGGTCAAAGCTGCCTGGTTGTAGTAGAAAAGTGGAGAGAGCGATGAGCGACAGAAGACAACAAGGTAGGATGAGGTTTATGACGTAGTAGAGAGGCTTTCGACGAAGGTGTACTGAGAAAATGGCCGTCGGATAGTTATACTGCTCATCCAGTCTGCTTTCAACCGCTGTTGAAACAGTAATCATACACCTTGCAACATCAGTAATTATTACTCTGCGCGGAAGGTAATAAGTATGCCATACGTGACTGATTGTCTTTCCTCCTGTCTAGCCTATTCAAAAAACGAATACTCAAAAATGATGTATATGTTTTTATATTGCAATTCCGGGAGGAAAATATTTTGCTAACGAACATTCGATTGTGCGCTATACACAGTTGTTTCTATTGATATATTTGTTTTGCTCTAGATTTATTTGTGTTTTTATGACGATGTAAGTGGTGGTTTGGCCCTTTCTTCAATAAGTTGATTGATTGATTGATCGATTGACTGCTGTTCTGCCGTCCAGACATCCGTCCGTCACATGCAGGTATTGTATCGTGACGGCTGTACATATCACCACACAATTAACGCATACAATGTCAGAGGTACACGGAGAAAATTTTCGTCGCTGGACCGTGTCTGTGGAACTCTCTGCCTGTTACATTACGTGACAGATACATCTCACTTGTACAGTTTAAGAGACTTTTTAAGACACTTTTGCTAGGGCTGCGGCGCATAGTGACTGTATGTTGTTTGCGCCGTGTAGAAGTATTCTTACTTACTTACTCATTTACTTACATAATAGTTCTAAGATACAAAAAAAATTGGTGAAATTCTGAAAGAGTAATCCCAAACTTGGACGCCAAATACATGTGGGTAAATAAGTAAATTGTCAATTTTCGACCGATACATAACTATATCTCCGCCACAATAGGTACATATTAGCCTACTATGAAAGGCAAATAAAAATTCGAATGAGATCTATCAAACGGATCCAATTAGTTCCAAAATGTTATATTGCGTCTTTCTCGTCGTTCAGTACACTGCATGCCAAATATTATAGAGATAGGTCAGTTTTTGCCGAAAATACAGTCATAATTATGAATAAGTGGGCGTTTTTGAACCACAGTGTATAATAGACGTTTATTAGTACGACATAGTGTCTATTCATACTACTTCTTGTAGGTAGAGGGATTAGGCCCGACAGCTAGTGGTGAGGGTAGTTGCAAATGTAGGCGGTCAAATTTCGCTATTGCCCGTTAACAAGCCCAGTCGTCATTAACACAGCGTTGGTGTTTTATGAATGACAGTGTAGTGAAAAAATAAAAAGTATCTCAATGACACGCACATGTTAGATCCCACTCGTCTGATGGGGCGTAGTATTTATAAATGTTTCTGGAAGGATGTATCGTGAGATTGAGCTCCTGATCTGTCATGAGCCACGATTCAAAGATCAGGTCGCATGTTTGAGCATCGAATGGAAACCAGGTGACATCGATGGTACACAAAGAGGCCGACAGCTCGTAACGAGGTTGCCAAACACACTGTCCGTGATCTTGAATTCTCACGTAGTCGGACTGCGGCGTAATTTCGTGTTCGTCTGTCACTTTCGCACTAGCCTCAACAACCACACAGCAAGTAATTACAACTAGGAGAAAGATAATTGTTTTTTTGTTGTTAAGACGAAAGTTACCGGTATGCTATTTTACTGGCACCATAAAGGTAGAAGGTGGCGCGATGGCGCAACGGGTAGAGCGTTGCACTTGTGATCAACATGCCGTTGGTTCAATTCCTACACGGAGCAAAAGCTGCGTAACAACCTTAGGCAAGTTGTTCACACCTATGTGCCTCTGTCACAAAGCAGTATAACTTGGTACCGGCATAAGGGCGCTGATGTTCTGCGGCTGGGAAGGTGACCGCAGGCCTGGCGGAAAGTAATGGCCGCCTACCGCCGGGTGGATGGCGTACAGTCACCTGCGAGCGGACTGCCTGTACACCGGGATCAGCGCCGGGCCCAACGCTCGGCAACGAGTATGGGAGAACTTTACCTTTACCTTTTACAAAGGTAGAATCGCACGCTGTGTTACACATTCTACGGCAGTATTGAAATGCATCAGTACTTGCAACAAATTCATAATTTGACAAAAACTTCACCATGCCAAAAGATACAACTTTGTAAAAGTAATAACAAGCTCAGCTATCGCAGAGGGACCGCGCGTCGCACTCTGCCAATTAAAATCCGACGTTGCACAGCTGCGCGAAAAATCACCTTTTAAAAGGCTTGCAGTAGGTCAGTGACCGTAAAGGTCGCTCAATGCCATCGAATTTGCCGCTATGCGACAGGTCATATATCGCTTCCTATTAGTGGTCTGTTGCAACGAAGACTATATCTTGCACCGTGTCCAAGATATTGCCACATTTACAGTGCATGCGACTGTATGTAGCATTTAGAAGTCTTTTATTTTCTAAAGATAGTTAAAATTAAAAGCCACGTGCGATTTCCGATTTATGTAAAGATATTTCATAATGCATAACATATTTCCAGGGTATGTATTTCAACGAGCTTCAAACAGCAAAAAATGACCTGCAGGTCATTCACGGTCACTGGTAGTGGTGCCATTTGATAGGTCACATTATGTCATATTATTTTTGTCCTAAAACTATGTCTCTATCTTGCACCGTTTCTGAGATATTCTTTCATTTTCCAAAATTTAAAGATGTCGCATGACCCAGAACATATCCTATTCAGTGACATTCAGTGGTAATTTATCATGCATATAATAGTACTCTTCAGTATCAGACAGAATACGAAATTTGAATATTCACCGATTCCAAAGATATAATTGGGGACTAAAATGCCATTATGGAGTACTTTGTCATTGTCATTTCAAGGCTAACATCTGACATATTTCTCCTGTATGCAAAATTTGACTAGTCTAGTTTCAAGCATTTCAAAGATACGTTTGCAGCCCGAAAAGTGTAAACTGGGTCACGTGACCTAGACCACACCCCTTCCATGGGTCGTTTGTCATTTGTAGGCTATTAATATAGTTTACCAGGGTACAAACTTTGACTAATTTCAGTAACATTTTATCAGTGTTATTTCTTTCCCTGTTTCTCACGGCGTTCACAAATTTCAGCCGTAATCGCTAGGCTTATGACTCTTGCTGCTGGCATTGCTTTTTTAGCAAACGTCAACGTATTACGTTACGTTTGCTATATGCTATCGGCCGTCCGTCTGTCGTCTGTCTGTCTGTCTGTCGT
>Ga0209780_1005347_pt1 | contig 10123 bp, 4 predicted proteins | sample WorMetexBAHAMAS2_FD_187384 | JGI IMG/M metagenome (GOLD analysis project Ga0209780, IMG submission 187384) | Marine gutless worms symbiont microbial communities from Max Planck institute for Marine Microbiology, Germany - Inanidrilus exumae... | ecosystem: Host-associated > Annelida > Digestive... | reverse complement strand
CTTGATGCCGCCATGATGTGTGTGTGTGTGCACCACGCGTCTTGGCTGCATCAAACAGCTTCAGTCGTCCAGGACAGTGGCTGACAGCTTTAGCAATCGCCAGTCATAAATAAACTGCCGCCAAACGAAAGCTACTCAGCGCCCGCGTGTGGTCAGCGGCGTGCGTGGTCCTACGGCGGGCGGGCGGTCAGAAATGAGTGAATGACACCGGCGGCGAGGTGACGAGTACATCATGCTTGCACTTCGCGGCTCTGTCCATTCCCACAGTTTCCCACGGTCACAATCGCCCGGACTCAGTGGGTCTACTTGGTTAAGTAGCATTCTCACTGTGGCCGTAACGAGTGCGTTATCGTCGTAACACGTGTCTTACGATCGTCGCATGTTGCATCTGTAACGTGCATTTTACGGCGGTCGATGGTCGTACATAGCACGCCTTCAATGCTAAATTTTTAGACCGTCCCACACGTTCGATTGCAGGCGTGCTACGCAGTGCTTAAAGTAGTTTTTAAAAGCTGGGGGGCTCCCTCTCATCTCTTACCCTGTCCCTTATCCCCTCCCTCAGTGTACCACCCCACTTTCTCCCTGAGCTAACAGCTGGGGGCTGAGCCCCCTTACTTTAAGCCCTGGTGCTACGGCCATCGATAGCCACAGTGAGAATGCTACTTTATACTCGCCAGTAGTACTTATGTATTTTTATTAGAACGAATGACGTCACTTCTGGTATCGGTATTGGGTATTGGTATCGTTAGAAGCCAAAGTATTGGGTATTGGGTGCTGAGCTAACCCTACCCAGCATCAAGCTCTTCGGTGCCAAATCGACATCTGTCTTGGACGTGTTGCTCATCGAACCTGGTAACATCCCTCAGGTCGCCCAGACAGCAAGTGGCTGGATCAGATTCGCTCTGACGACAATCTCCCACCGGCTGATCTATGGAGATGTGCTATCCGTCGGGGTCATTCTGAGCTGAAGCAATGGTAACAGTCGACTAAGCTATGATGACGATGACGACGGGGGGTCAATTATGGGTGAAACCCTTGGTAGCTGTAGGCTGTTGGGGGCAAAGTCAAGGAAATGAAAAGTCCGGTGGCACATTTTCCAGACGCAGTCTGGACCCACAGCAAATGCGCAGAAATACGTACTAATTGCTGTGCAGCATGATACAGAAGACATTTATCATTAAGATGTTAAGCCGCCGTTAGCTTAACGGCGGCGACGGCTTATACCCTTAACGGTGGCTGAACCGGCTAGCCGTTAGTTTATCGGCTGACTGCGGCTTGAAGCTTAGCGGCTGGCGGCGGCGGCTCCGGGGACTACTAGACATGAACTGTTCACTTGTTTCCTAGACTAATATCAACGTATAATATTCAAGTAGTTAAACAGAATACCAGTTAAAACTTTATAATACTGTAAGCAATAACCCAAGACAATACAAAGCATATACGTGAGCAGTGGTCATAGCATTAGCATGACTGGAAATGCTTGGTTTCCACGCTGGATCCTTATCCGAGTCATAATCCTTGTCTACATCAGAATCCGGTTCGACATCATCCATGCTATTAGAGTCACTCTCACTTTCAAATGTCGTTCGTCGCCCTGCAACCACAACCATTTCAGTGCAGCTGACAAATGTGCACATGTAGTTCTACTCTTCACACAACATTAACTATACAAAATTCTGACAAACTTTTATAACAAGTGCAGCAATATAGTACACAAACTCATTTGTTCAAAGTTTACTAAACAGAGTCAAAAGTGTCACCATTTGTTGAGTATTTAGCCAGGATTAATGTTCAAGAACACCCTCAACTTTTCTTGGCTTCAGAGATGCACAGTTTTCATTTTAATCAACAGCTGATGCGAGTGAGAATGCATAGAGTGTTACAGTGTTTATCTTGTAAGATACAGAGGACAGAAGATATCACTGTTCTAGTATTCTGTTTTCATTTCCACTTTAAACGTTATGTCTGGCAGAAACAGGTTTTTGCTGGCAGAAACCCAGCACTGACCTTGGCAGTTTGCTGATGCTACACTCACAACATTAACAATAACAAATACATAAGAGTGAGCTATGTCTATTACCAGTGTTCACATTGTCAGCTGAATAATGGTCCTCCAGGTGTCTCTAATCACACCTTTTGAAATGGATGAAACTGTAATTTTACAGGGCAAATGACTTTCCCAATGCCAAGCCAATAATATTACAGCAGAGGCTCTTAAAGAAAGAAATTAATAAGAGTAAAACTACGATATGTGATACGATATTTACATGCGCTCAAAAGCTGATGAAATGGCCAGATTAGTCTAGTGTACGACACAGAAACAAAAAAAAAATACGGACAAACTAAAAACAAAAACCGATTAGCTCAGAAGAAACGGTGCTGGCAAAAGTCCGTGAAGGCAGTCCAGGAGGAAGAAGTGAAACTTCTAAGTACTACCAAGATTAATAATGGCATTCACACTAATAATAACGACCACCAAGTACTGAAGTAGTGATACTGACGTTTGCGCATGGTGTGAGTGAAGGAACGCTGCTTCTGAGCAGTCTTCTCCTTGGCTTTACGAGTCGACTTCTGTCTTCCTGACATTGGTTCCATTAGCATCACTTCATCATCCGTATACGACTCAACTGCAGTCATTTTGCCTCTCCCCTGTTTCAGCGTCTTTTTTGTTTTTGTGTCCACAGGTTTCGGCATCTCTTTAGGCTTTGGAGTTGATATGATGGGCTTCTGTGTGTTGACTACATTGCCAGCATTCTTTGGTGGACGTCCACGAGGTTTGCCTACAGCTCTGTTGGGTGTCGATGACATGTTGTTGGACATGGAATCGAGCGACGTTATCGCTCGATTAACCATCGACGTCAGTTTGGCATGACGCTTTGCCAGAGGCTCATCGTCCTCATCATCAGAGAAATCAATAGTGATCTTGTTGTTCTTAGGCTTGACTGACACTGCTGCTGCTGCTGTGGGTCCTGCTGCTGGTACTGTTGCCACTGACGACTTGGCTGCCGTGAATGATGACTTTGCAGCTGTGAATGACGGCATCTTTGCTGGTGGCGGTGCTTTTGCTGATGACGTTGTGGTGATGGTGACAGGTGGAGGAGGGGGAGGTTTTGGTCTCGGTGGCTCGGGAATGTACTTTGGCAGCACCGGTTTCTTTGTGATCACGCTGGACGACACACTGGCCAAGGTCTCGGGCTTCTTACCCTGCACAAAGTGCATGAACGAGTCCAGAAATCCAGGATCGATCTTCTTCGGATCGGCTACCGACTGTTTCGGAACACTGCCGTCATCTGAAGCATCAGTACTTGCTGGGCATGTCGGGGTCATGGCTAGTGCCTGCTCAGTTCCAAGAGTGGGATCGGTTGAAAGATGGCTGAATTCCTCATCGATAACAGGCCGCGGTTTCTGACTCTCCTGCTTCTGCAGGGTCTGGATAGTATATCCCACTGCATCTGATGGATCAACAAATGCTATCTGGTCGACGGTCAGCAGCTCATTGGGATTCACAAACGTGTTGCCAAACATGTTGGTCATGAACACTTGAGCCTCCTGCTGAGTGCTCGTCTCCACACGGCCCGGTGCCTCACCCGACGCCAGTCTCTGACCAACGTCTGGTCTTGAAGCTGCAAGCATGCATTCTGTCAACTGGTACGGGTCGGCTGCCACGCGGTACTGCGGGAAAGACTCAGCTGACAGATAGCTTGGCACAGTGGATCCAAACTCGGCCGGCAGCAGCTGCGTGTAGGCAGCATTGCCATAGCTGCTGAGCTCCTGCACCGACTGAACAGTACCTGACACGACAGTCTCCTCATCGTCAATCTTTCCCTTGGACCCACGACTCCGTGCTGAGTTGCTCCGGTTCCTCCTCGCACCACGATCCGATGCATTGTCGCCCTGCACCGCCCGGCTGCCTCGACTTCCTCCGCTGGATTTCTTCGGACGAGTCGTTGAGTCTGCCTGTGCCTGGATGGTGGGGTCGTGTGTTGGACGGCCGATGGCTGCGGACGGTGGTCGCTGCGTTGAACACGGTAAATTGTGACTGAGAACTTTTCCGGCCGATGAACCGGTGTCAATCTGCTGATAAGCTCCCGCAGCTGCAGCGGCAGCTGCTTCCTGCAATCCCATTCCTTCTGGTGAACTAACATCATCGTAGTTCAGGTCTTCCATCCCGTTGTCAGCTGCTGCAACAGGATAAGTGGCTGATGAAGCATACGCTATTGGTGAATTGATGCCATATGCAGAGTATGCGACAGTAGCCCCAGGTCGCTGTCCTCGCACAGGATCGACATAAACCTGTCCCACACTGCGACCAGCTGACACCGACGGCGGAGCAGCAGCTGGAGGTGAGTTGGAGTAGGTGCTAACAGATGCCCGGCCTGCATTGCTCGTCGACATCTGAATCCGCTCCAGACTTCGCTGTGTCCCATACGTCTGCAGCAGCTTCTGCATCAAATCATCTCCAGGCCGCTGTAGGTGCAGATGTGCTGTGGGCGGATTTGACGGTTCACCAGCCGTGTATGCTGCGTGTGAGCCATCTCGTCTGGCCGTATTCTGTGCCTGTGACGGCAAATGTGGCTGCTGAGTGACAAGTGCCGGAGTGTACTCTTTCGTTTGATACGGAGTACTTCGGTTGTTGGTGTTTGGCCGAGAGCCGGAATGAGCCGGTGGAGGTTCACCCGCACCTGGTGACTTTCCAGCAAATCGATTCGATCCGCCGGTTCCCGCCGCAAAGTCCGCTGGAAGTCCCGCATACGGATGTGCTGGAGCTGTGTGACCGGATACCCTGTTCCAGGTGGGATGTGAAGCTGACAACAATGACTGTGAAGAAACGCCGCTTGCAGGTGACCCAACCGCGTCATTCATTGTCTGTGACTCTGTGTTGAAAAGAGACCCTGGCTTCTGAGTAAGCAATGGCTCAGACACGGCGGACGCAGCAACGATTGAAGCAGCAAATCGAGCGGCAGTTGATACGGGGTGTGACGCAGGATCAATAGCATACACCGCCTGACCTGAAACACCTTGCATGGCAGCACGGTACGGAGACTGGCTCGCTGCTGCAAAGCCCTGTGTCAAATGTGCAACGGAGTCAAACAGCGGAGCCATTGGGAGGCTGTAGTTGACATGAGGAAGGCCAGCTGTGAATGTTCTTGCCGCAGCAGGCGACAAAGTAGCATGTGCCGGCAACGGACCTGACAACCCTACAACCAATGTACCAGTATGCTTCAAACAATCAATCAAAACAATTTCATACAGAACCGTATGTTGTGACCGACTCAAAGACACTAACGTACACGTCAATTACTTTATACAGCTGAACAAAGACAATTCTTGCTCATTTTTACTTATCAAACTAGTGTTGTTACGACGGCCGAACTTTCACCGCCACCGCGGTGGTTGCTACTACCAAACCAAAACCGTCATCCTGGGCGCTGTTTCTGAAAACTGCCCCTCACTTCTGCAGAGCAGCGATAGTCATCTAACTGCAGCGTCATTTGATCCCGCATGAACGCAGCCGCAGGGGAGTCGGGAATTGAGTGCCCGCTCTACCCCGCCCCCACTCCCAAACGACAGGACTGCCGGGACAGTCTAGGCAGGCACTGTACTCAGTGAGACCGTCACAACGGTCTCACTCAGTGCACCCCCTACCGTCGCATGCAGTGAGCAATTAGCGCATTCCAGGACAGCCGGAACGATCTGGAAGAAGCCGCTTTCTGATTAACAGCCCTAGCCTTGACACTGACCCATATTCGCCACTGCCACCGGCACTGCGGTGGCATGTCAAAAAAACACCGACACCGACCGAGTTGCAAATTCCTGCCACCGTAACAACACTATATCAAACCCAAGGTTAAGTTCACCGAACATGAGATTGTGACTGCATCATATACGACTATCGGCCCGCCATGGTATGAAGCTTCCGTTCCTTAACACAACAAGGTGTCGCCTTAACGGGACGTACTGCCCCGGCGTGCAACGTTACCGTGGAGCTATATATAGACTGGAGGCAGCATGAAGTCATCACCTGGCCTGCAGGCTCGCCATGGAGTGTTACAGACGATGACAGATGACGACAGACGCCAGAGAGCAAAACAATACTGGCCCCCTTCATTATGTGTAGGCACGCCAGTAATAATAGTCTAGCAACGTATTGCTATACTCTTATCATGGCGACCACTTGTGCAATATTAGCCGCAGACTTACAAAAAGCTGACCGTAGGTTACAAGTAATGCATTACATGTGAAACTAATTATCTTCATCCATAAATATCAGATAGCTCCCACCCAGCCAACAAAAAATAATGCTGAAGACAATTTATATGATGACATCAACGGAACATACTGCAAAACGTGTGGCAAACAAACCTGCTGTGGCAAATCCTTGTTGCTCCAATAGATGTAGATCAAAGCGGTTCAGACCAGCAGCAGCAGCAGCGTTTGGAGTTGGCAAGCGGCCGTATTGATTTAGGTTCAAATTAGTACTCCAGTGATGCTCCATGGCATCGGTCTGTAGCAATCATACACCATAAAAGTGTCATCAGTAAGACACAAAATTTTTCACAACCAAAAATTAGAAAATTCGCAGTCCACTAGCAGCAAAAAATGTTGAATTCATGGAGAATTTGTGATCGCAATAATAGCACTACAAAAGAGTCAGTTCCATCTTTGAGATGTAAAACTAAAACACCATTTTCGCTTTCAGTAACAACATTGTCAAAACCATTAACTTGAGATGAATCAAAATTGTCAGTGAGTGACTAACGTCAATTCAATAAGTACATTTCAGTTTTATATCGAATTGAATGTTGCAAATATGTTGTGTATACATTTCTATCATTTCTAGGCTGTATTTCATAGTCCATGCTGTTATTTAGATGCTAATGGATAAAACTAGTCAAATTCATGACATTTTGCAGCAAAATGCAAGAATTCGCGGTGGTAGGCCCTAGGTCAAATTCACGAATTTTTCGAATCGCACAATGGCTGCGAAAAATTAGCAGCCCTAGTTATCAGTGCTGATGATGCTAGCCTGATGTTTGGGTGCACATGTCTGAAAAATGTTTGAACACCCCTGTAACTCTCAGCAGCTGTGTAAATCTTCTTACCACAAATCAGGAAGTAAACAGGACATTTGCATCACACTTAGGGATGTTAAGTCCCAGCAAATCTCATTCCCGAGTCTCTAATAGCCAATCCCAAGACTTAATCGAGACTTGATGATCCAGACTTGATTTGGACAAGGAAAAGCCACAATCTCGGCTTCGTGATAAGATGTCCGGTAGCTAAAAATAAAAAGAGCCTCTCTAACTGTACAGAAGTTGCTGGTATGCTAAGAAAGCAGCGGGCAACAGCAGCCATCACCAGACACACTGATTCATTGTCGTGCCATCAATCCAGTACAATGACGGCCAAATTGTTGTCATCAGGTGCCAACCGGTACTTATCGAAGTAATTCTACTCTTTGGCAGTGGCACCGTGCTGTAGGAACTGCAGGGCTGCTGAACACCTTATCGTATGTTAAATTCCTTAACTAATATTGAAAAATGTAAATGTGAATTGTTTGATGATAAGTTTTGACTACAGACTTGCACAACAATTCGTTTGTGCACGTGCTGTAAATAAACGGAAGTCTGTCAAATACTATCGTTGATGTCGATTCTGTTAAATCATTTAAAGCACACCTAGAAAAGTTTTGGATACACCAAGATAAACGATTTGCCTCTACAAGTCTCAAACATAACTTGCAACACAATACATATAATGTATTTAGATGTGGACACTGAGTGTCTTCCCGTTTCGCCGAATCCCATTTCGCCGAATGCTGTGTAAGCTTTTCTTTCCATCATTTTCATTTTTAATTCCTTTCATTAATGCGATACAACTTTTTATGGGTGTCAACAAAATGTGCGGAATAAATATTACCGTTACTGTGTCAGTTACGGTTAGTGTTACGGTTAGGGTCAGTTTAGTGTGACGTCATCGGCATTTCCTCTTTAGGAAAATAAGTAAATGACACGGGTTTTCGGGAATTGGGATTTGGCGAATTGTGATTCGGCGAAGTGGGACTCGGCGAAACGGGATTCGGCGAAATGGGGCATAACCGGACACTGAGGCATTATACACCTACGTCCACTTTCTCACAGACCTCAACGGCATTTGGTAGTGTGCCGGGATGCAAGTGTGGCAGTGGGTAAAAGGTGATTTTATGGAATACAAGTGTGGGCTGAAAGTGTAGGCAGGTGGGTAAGAAGACTTAGTAAGGTTAGGGTTAGGGTTAGTAGGGCTAGTGTTAGAGTTAGTGTTAGCAACAGTAATTAGCGCTTGCGTTAACCCCCGCACTTTTACCCCGCAATTTACCCGTTGTCACACCCGCATCCCCACACCCTCAAACCGTAGCATCTAACCGCTGCTGTTGTTGCATCTTTACCCATAACCAAATTGAACTGAAATGAACAGCCCAAGACTGCATACTCTACGCCTACGAATACTGCTAGAAAACATAGCATACACGCACATACAATACTAAATGTTGTAAGTAACTATGCACAAAAATTCAGACACATATCTGCATACTCGGATATACACAGAAGCGTTCAAAAACTTTAAAAATTCTTCATATGCACTTCAATAACAAACGCCATCTTGGCACAGCAAAGTACCAGCTACCCACAATTCCTTGCGATGACGCATACGGCATAACTTACGTGAGTATCAGTGTGTAACGAATTCACAGTTACCGACAGGATGGCCTGTATTACTATTTTGATTACTCAATTTTGGGGATTTTCGCCATGCATGGGCGACATGTTACCCCAATTAGGGTGAAGTTACACACGCCAAATTACACCCTCATCGATGCAGTGGCGGGATGTGGGAGCAAAAAACTGTACATTTTACGAAAATTAGAGATATTTAAACAGGAACCAAACACTTCGGACCACAGATATGCTTCGGACCTAAGACACTTTAATTTGGCGCTATTGTGGTGGGTCCAGTGCCGAAGTGTTGAAAAACAGTTAGGACCTACCGGGTAAGTGCCGAATGTCTCACCCCATTATCCGAAGTGTCTCACCCAAGGACCGAACTTTCTTTTCATTTTGGGGTTAAGTTGACTGTATATCACTATTTCAAACGACCATGTATACGGTACACAAAGAACGCCGTCTGTAAGATTAGCCTACTTCAAAAAGACAACGTCGTCTTGTGACGACTCGTGAAAATCACGAGTCGTCTTTCGGTGAGCAATAGGCCTGTGGCAAGACGTCCAAAGAAGCCGTCTGTATACCTTATTGAACCAAAAAAATCAACTGCAATGACTTAGCCAGGTGACTTTGCAAATGTCGTCGTCGTAGACGGTTGATACTGATGGCCGATGACAAGTAATGGCCGAGTTGTCGATCCTGGTTTAATTAGGCGACGAAGGTATGCCGGCAAAGACGTGCTGCGGACTTTAAACTTTAGCAGAGCCATTTTTGTACCGGTATAGTCGATCTCTCTGCTTCGAAAGGGCAGTCATATAGGGGCCTAAGCAACATCCTCGACAACGGGCTGGCGTGTGATCGTCTTGGCGCCTGGAGAACGATCCGAGCTGCTTTGTTCTGCACACGCTGTAACTTCTTGGAAAGCCGTGCAACACAGCATCGCAATAGTCGATCCTGGATATGATCAGACTACACGCCATGACGTCTGTTCCAGTTCCGTAGTCAGCAGGTGCCGGATGTCCTGTGCATGGTAATTGCACGATCGCGCCAGCGCCGAGACGTGCTTGTGAAACATCAGACGCCGATCGAGCAATCAATCAATCAATCAATCAATCGTCGTTTAATAAGGCATGACATAACGCAAGCCATTACAATATAGAATAAAAAGAAAAGAAAATGAGAAGTACGACTCCCAGCAAGCACTATGTATTATGAACTTGTTAATTTTGCCAGTTTATAGCTTTTCAGCAGAGATATTCAGTGAAGTAGAACTAGAAGTCGAACTAAAATTACTAAAGCCATTAGTTCAGAACTTGAAGTAGAACTAAAAAATATTATCATATACCGGAACTGAACTAGAACTAAATTAATCGCTTCCGAACAAAACTAGAAGTCGAACAAAAAACTATGAAGAACGAAAATTG
>Ga0209780_1005346_pt1 | contig 10124 bp, 6 predicted proteins | sample WorMetexBAHAMAS2_FD_187384 | JGI IMG/M metagenome (GOLD analysis project Ga0209780, IMG submission 187384) | Marine gutless worms symbiont microbial communities from Max Planck institute for Marine Microbiology, Germany - Inanidrilus exumae... | ecosystem: Host-associated > Annelida > Digestive... | reverse complement strand
GATATTACTTGTTAGCACATTGACTGTATGGCGATGTGCTGATAAGTAATATCACCTTTTCTTTTTGATTTTTGCTGTTTTAGTTGTGCGACATAGCTACTGTCGTCCTTACAAGTCGTTTTAAACTGTTAAGTTTTTTTACATTAATACATGATGATGATGACGTTGAGAGTGTATTTGCATAGCGCCTTAGTCTTGGAGACAGCAGTGAGCTGATAGACAGAAACCAGCTGCACCGTCACTATTTATTCATGGCCTAAATGACATGCAGAAATTCATGTAACTATTTTTAGCCGCGCGACGCTGTGCTAGCGCGGTATTTGCTGTGGCCCTGAGTTTGTCTGTCGCAAGTCGGAGTTCTATCAAAACGGCTGAAAGGATCGAGCGGATTTTCAGCTTGTTGGATGGGAATTCGGCTATATCTAAAATAAAGGTACTTCCGTCTGGAAAGTTGTCCCAAATGCTAAATTTTCTAAGACCAGAGTCTTAGAAAATTTAGCAACTTACGTCGACCGTCGCAAGTGTTGTCAACTTAGGTGGACGCTCAGTGGCGACGGTCGCCAGTTTATGACACTGAACGTCCACCTTTGTGTACAACACGATGGGCGAGTCTGCCCGAGGCAGCCGAGACTTAAGAATTGTTACCTATTGAGTATTTTATATGCCCACGAATGCCAATAAATTGCCATTATAAGGTACGACATTATAGTTGATTGTATCGGTATACACACTACATACTTTAGGAAACCTATTGGCCTACCCAGTCACATTCTGTTTATGCTTTATGCTATTTGTTTTTACAAAATACTTTACTACTATAAGCTTAGTAAAAGTAGTGTTAAAAGGTGGATTTCGCACACTTAGTATTTTCAAAAACTCAACTAACGCAAAAACTACTCAGGCATCGTAACTCGTATAGGCTACTAAATACGTGCAAGCTAATTAAACTAATTCACGCTGTAACGAAATTCAGTAATATCAATATAGAAGTATACGCGAGATTGATTACTAACTTTTCATTCTTAGAGCCAATGGCAGTAACAAGCGCATTCATCAAAGACATATTTATATCACCTTCTGTGAGATTCCCAACTTCAACATCCTCAATGCGCTTTCCTTTTAGCAGAGCTGAAAGTTCCAGCACATGGTACATCTGAAGAAGCCAAGGAATCGGTACTTGACTGTGTGCTTTCACAGGAACAATGTACCCACTGTGCTCTTGTACGCGTTGCATCACAGCAGCTTGCTCTTGAAACCACATCCAGCCATCTTTCTCCGAGCCCTCATCAAGAAACAAAAACGTGTATTGGCTCCTTTCAAGGTCACGCTTAAGCGCAGAGAATCGTGATTCACCTAGCAAGGCATCTGGACAGAAAGTTAGTTCGCTGAATTTCTTTATTATTCTCTTCAGTGTGTCCACTTTGTCCTCGTCTTCGTCACACGAAAGTACTGTAATATCTAATAGCATATAAAAAGACATGTATGACGCACGACATAATCAGTTTCCTAAGTTGTGAATTCAAATTCTTCACGGGAACATAATGAGATGTTTGATAATTTAATACGTTGTCATGCAGAAAAAGTTAAGGCTAATACAGGTATAAAAATTATAACGCAACGCATACAAAACTGTCCGAACACGGAATAAAATAGCTGGGATTTTCAGTTGATGCTATAGCGACAAACGTCAGTTTAACTCTAACAGCCGCTTGCGGTAGGCCATAAATTAACAAATTCCCATTAATGGTCTGTAGTTACAATTAACGTCTCTATCTTGCACCGTTTCTGAGATATAGCGATATGCTGGTGTAAGATTGCTCATTTTAAGCTATACCCCTTCTGTATTTGGCGGCTCCGTTGGGGTGATAGGCCTATCATTCCAATTTCACCAAAGTAAGTTATTTGACAATATCTTAAAATTTGCTGATGATACAAAAAAAATTCGAGAGATCCAATCACCCCACTGCCCGACTACAGGAAGATTTAGTTAATCTTGCTGTATGGTCGAATGACTGGCAAATGTTATTTAACGTTGACAAATGCAAGGTCATGCACATGGGATATAATAATACATGTCCTGAATATTTTCGTAACGTAAAAAAATGGAATGTGTAAGTGAAGAGAAGGATTTAGGAGTAATTGTAAGTGATGATCTAAAGTGGGAACAACAGTGCAGTCAAACAGTAGCCAAAGCAAATAAAGTAATTGGATTAATAAAAAGAAATTTCACCGACAGATCAAAAGAAACAATAATTCGATCATTTAAAAGCCTAGTTGAGCCGCACCTAGAATACTGTTGTCCAATATGGAATCCACATTATATTAAGGATATTATATTGGTTGAAAGTGTTCAGCGTCATGCTACTAAGATAGTATGGGGTATGGAGAACTTACACTATGAAGAAAGGTTAAAAAGGCTAGGTCTAATGCTTTTGGATAGAAGGAGAGTAAAAAGTGACTTACTGGAGACATTTAAAATTATTAACGGGTATTATGATTTCACTGTTGACACTTTTTTAAATTTGATGATGCTGGAAGAAGAGGACATAGCAATAAGCTATTCATGAGAAGAAGCAGATTAGATATAAGATAGTATGTCTTTGCAAATGGAATTGTGGGAAAATGGAATGGTTTACCAGACAGTTGTGTGATATGTACTACGTACATTAAATGATTTCAAAACAAAAAGTAAATTACAGTTGGAACCGGAAACACAAATATAATGTAATGTATGTTATTAGTGATAGTAGGCTGAATATGGCGAAAGCCTGTGTCTACTTATGCCATCAGTGTACTCATTGGTGGCTTCGGTGAGTACGGTGAATTGAGAGCATAGAGTTCATGTGCTATTGTGTGGCGTTGTTTGTGTGATCGTATTTATATAAAGCTATGGTACAATAACGGATTGTGTCGGATAGACACAGAACTACAGCATATACCACGCTAGCGTGCGTAACGTGGTAAAAATCAGACAGCGGAGTCGTACCTGATACACTTACTGCTACTGCATAGTGTACAGTACTAGTCTGTAGGCCTATACACCGTAATCGTTCTACTATATTGTCAATCTGCTGCGAGTCCAAAATATTATAATGCCAGTCAAATTCAGCCAATGGCCAGTAAAGTAAATCAAAGGTAACTAAAAACATACCATATTTGCATGTTCTAGTATCAGACGTATCACCTGCCATTCAATCTGAGCGAACCATGTACCTTAATTTTATGCTTAGTGGATTTGCAATAATGAGAGAATTGACGAATACGAGATTTCACAGAGTAAAACGTCTTTTAATGTCGCTAATAAAAGCAATAACAAAATAACACAATAATAACTCTAGCACACGGTCCTTATATTGTGCCAATTACTCAAGGCCTAAAACTGAAAGTGTTTCATCTGGAAATCCCAAATGCAGGTGGTGGATAACGAGTTCGTAGGCCTACATGTGAGCAGGCAACGGTGAACAGGTAAGTAAGTAGGTAAGAATATTTGTACACGGCGCAAAAAAAGCAACCAGTCACTATGCGCCGTAGGTGCGGTAGGTAGGCCTATGGGCCGTTCGTTCAAACCGGATGCATGGCGGCGGTACCGCCCTAATAAACACATTGAATAAGCTGGGAGTGTTCACACAGGACGCATTGTTCGACTCGCGATTCGAATCAACTCATTTCGGAAAATATCGTTACCGTAGTTTGATGCCGTCTGTTTACAAAGGCATCCTCAAATGTTGTTTTGGAGACCCGAACCAAAATACAGTAACTATCCTACCAGAAATTTGCAGCGTTGTAGGCCTAAGAGACAATTAGGCCTATTTGCATCATTCGAAAGCAAGTTCACTAAAACAATAAATACAATATTGAATTTGAATAAACAGTATATACATGTCAAATAGATCGTGCTTCCACAACTGGTGATGATGTAGGCCTAACATCGCATAGGCGCCGACTCCATGGGAGCGATCGCCCCCTCAGTCAAAAACCCATGGGGGCACCGCCCCCTGGGTTTTGCCACCGCTAGAGCGGAATGTTGTTTTAGTCTTGTTTTATAACATGTAAACTAACATATATCTAACGTGGACGGACTCAAAAACATTCATTATGTCATTTGGATGTTGGCCTAATCATTCAATAATGATTCATTTTTCATGGACGTTGTTGCTTAAAAACTCAACGACCTTTTGTGTAGTAAATTGTGACGTTGTTTATGGCTATACACACACATTGAACTGTATTTTATGAATTTGCCAACAAATTTCTGGTGGCCCCTCTTTACTTCCTGCCAATGTTAATCATTTTTGAGCAGCGGAGGTTCCAGATAGGCCCATGTGAAATCTGCCTCTATTTCCGCCTCTTTCATAAGTAATATCTAAAAATTTTAAAGTCACTTTACTGCACAATCTTCGACAGGACTCTCTGCAACGGAACATGATATCAACAATCGGAAAGAAACTCGTCAATCTACAGCAACTCCCCGACATGCTCCAAACATTTGGTGACCTTTGGTCCACAAATGGCTGAGAAAGAACGGTTGGCGAGATTTCGCCCACCCACCCCCTCTCACGTTTGCGCGCAGGACGAGCTGCAGGCTCACATTTGCGACACATTTCGGTTTAATAATATTCGCCAAATGGCGTTTATGTTCGACGCAGATAGCAAGAGCTTGGTTAGAGTTGGTGAGGCTGCGCGCCGGGCGCACTTACGCTTGGCTTTGCCATGCATCTAGTTTAAGTTATTATGCTAGCGCCTACAACAAGGTGGAAACTAACCAACCACCACAAGATCTATTTATCAGTCCAATGTGATATCGTGTGTAATTGCTGTTCTTCAGTTCCTATATCAGTGCCTAAAGATTGACTCTTGTTGTATAATATATTCTCTGTGTTGCTCTGTGTTGGTGTGGCTTTGGAATGCTTATCTTAGGTAAAACCCAAAAGAAGCATCAGGGGACCTCCCACCCACGGTACCAGACCTGCCCCTCCACCCCCAGAGAATCAAAAGAAATTCTGACTCTCTTTCTAACTTGCACAGTTTTCAAACACGCTTGCGTGATTATTCTAAACAGCACTTAACAATCAAACACAAATATTTCAGTGTCACTGCCATGATTTTTATTAACAATAATAAATTACAACCTACAAAACTGAACAATAACATAACACTGCTGAGCTAACACTCTATGACATAACGCGTACATAGAAACAGATGTATTCGGTTCCCACAGTGTATTTTGGAAGATAATTTTTAGCAATAACACTGGAAAGTGATCCAATTCTCAGTCTGCCAGATATTTTCTCATACAAAACATGCAACAGACTCCACACGTCTGCATATGATGACTATAATTCAAACCCGATTCTTTAGCATTTTAGCACCACAATGCTGCCAATTATCACGAGTGTGATATGACTGGCACACAGTGTAAGTGTCAAAGATCTTAAGAGCAATAATTCTCATACTAGGCTGTAACAGAGACCAGACAAAGGAACAGTAGATCCATGTAGTGGTATGAGACACTTACTCAGCCGTGTTGCTACTTGCTCTATTTACTGTCACGTCACATAAAACGTCCTTGGCCATAAAGTCTCCTATTATAACCACATACAAATTTACACACTGGGTATCTAAAGAAACCTGGCGTAAAAGCAGTAACACCCTTTCCCTCCGGAGACTAGTGATGGTTGAAGAAAGGAAGAGGTCAGGCCACTCGCTGGGGTTACTACTATGAGTTTTCTTCAATTCTGTGACAATGCCTGTTGGGTGGCATCAAGGGCACCTGGCCCGTGAAAAAACGTGTCACTTATCCACAAAGGCTCTCAAGTAGTGGAAGACTACTAAGTGCAAACCAACTAACTCGAGTTCACTCAATAAAGATCCATTTAAATAGCGGTGATGGTGTAGCTAATGGAATGCAAACAATATAGTCAACTCAAACGTTCATGTGACAAAGATGAGTTCAAAATCATGAAATATGAAATATAAAAAACAAATAATTCAGCTACACGAAGAAGTAGTGGCGCAATTATTCAACACATTTGTAATGTTCCTTCCACGACACTGTACATTGAGGATGTAATGACATGAACTCCACACAGTCCTTTTCTGCGACCTCCGGACATCCTTCGACAGAGGCTTCGCGAAGTCGAGGAAATCGGGCAAGATACGTGAAGCAGGTGCTGGTGAGACAGATGCAGCCAGTTAGACGAATGGCGATCAGTGTCTGCGACGCAGCAGCCTCGGACAACACACGGACTCCGTCGTCGTCGACTCCCACACAGTAGCTCAGGTCGAGGCGCTCGAGGTTCGCCAGATGCTGTACAACCGACTCCACGGCATCGTTGGTGATGTCAGAGCCAGCGAGGACCAGTTCAGAGCAGCGACGAAGGCGACTCTGGGACACATCGAGGCCCGGTCGATGGTCCCGCGGCGGTGATACCAGGTCTCGGACACAGCCGTCGTAGACGACTGCGACCCAGGCAATGTCGAGGAGTGTGAGCAGTGGACACTGACAGCCACAGAGTGCCGACACCGCCGGCCACGAGTTGCCGGCGAGGCGCAGTCTGCGCAGGTGAGGCAGCCGTTCTACGAGCCACGCCAGCTGACGGTGGCTCAGGTTGGTCCAGCTGAGGTCGAGCGACTTCGGCTGACGTCGAACAATGCCGACGAGATGGGTCTGGCGCAAGCGGCACCGACTGAGGTTGATGCTGGTCCACAGTCGGCGGTCGTAGCCCCACCGGTTCCACGCCTTACACACCCGCATACAGCGCACCAGGTCGGCCGGACTTAGCAGGGTGAAGATGCAGACCCACAGACTGTGTTCCAGTGGGTGACTTGACCCGGTGGTCATCTGAACGTAGCGTGGTGGCGCAGGAACTGGTGCCGGTCTGACGACGTACTTGCGCACGGCCGACATGTCAGGCACGATGATGTTCGCTGACGGCAGATCATTCAGACAGCTGACAACACCAGTCGACTGCTTCTCCTCCACGTTCTGATCAGACTCTTTCAATCTCCGACTTACAGACCTGTCCACAGCCGGCTTAGGCTGTCGACCCTACACAGCATACCGTCATACTGTCAAGAAAATTCATCCACGAGATAAAACTTTACATTCGGTTGGTTAGAATTTAACGGCACCTCAAGACATAAATTAGGTTCTTCTATTTAGTATTATAGCTTAGTGTACAAAACAAACTGATACTTTGATAAAATCTATAATACTGTTGTCAGGAAAGCAAGTAAAAGTATTAGTAAATTTTACGTTCAGACAAGACGGATTTGGCAATAGGGAAAGCTAGTTTCAAATTCACTGCGAGTACAAAATACAAAAGCTCAGCTATTGCAGAAGGACGGTGCAACACACTGTTAGTTGCAATACTGATAACTGCTGCATGAATGAACGGTATAAATAAATGACCTTGAAGGTTACTCAAGGTCACTGGGATTGCTACTATTTGATAGGCCAGATATCACTTCATATTAGTGATCTGTAGTAACAATTTATCTTGCACTGTTTACGAGATATTACCACATTTACAGTGTACGTGACTGCATGTGACCTTGAGAGGTCTTTCAATTTCGATAACACACTTGAAATTACAAGCCAATTATGTCCCTATCTTGCACCGTTTCTGAGAAACAGCGAGATACGGGTTGCAAGTCGCCAATTTTAAGCTACCTCATCTGACCCCATTCTAACTTCACCAAGATCTTTGGCACGAGTGCCTGTTGCGTTGTTTGCATAATCCGATGTTTAGCCATATTGGTACAATACTGGCTTGTGATGGACAGACAGATAGACACATGGCCATAGCATATACTGCGCTAGCATAGCGTAACACTATAAATAATGTGACTTCAGAATTTCAACCCCCTTACTCCTTTTCAATAAATCATTTCTATGTAATGAAAAACTACTGAACATTTACGAAGAGCAATTACTGAAACAGTTAAAAAAACATAATGCAGTGCATAAAGTATAATGTCAAACATGAGTTTTAGCACCAAATACACGCACAAAAAAACGCAAAACATGTTAACAAAGTAATGCAAACAACTTGATGACTTGCTAAAACTAGCTGTTAAGTAAGCAACCATGCATTTCTATAAGAACTTGCTACACTACTTAACAAAAAGTATCAGAACACGAACAAATATCAAAAACATGTCAATTTTCTCACGGACGTTACAACATCAATTAATAATTCACAATCACATATCGACGAAGAAAAGATCAAAAAGAGACACAAATTTTGTTTACGTAAAGACTAGCGAACATATGTTTACGAGGCAAAGTATAATACCTTTGAGTTTATGCATGCTTCACCTATAGCACATTTTATAACTAACTTGCTGAATGATGAAGAGTAAAGCACATTTATATTATCTGGAAAAATGAATAAATTTATAACACAGATAAACACAGAAACTCACAACTTCTCGTTTTTTCTTTATCACACTATTTTTTGATTTTATCGACTGTGCAGAGTTCACAGATTTGTTATCTCCATCTTCGTCGAGTTCACCCGCATCCGAATCATCATCAAACTCTTCCTCCTCATCAGCTGATGCGGTTGCACCGTCACGTTGCTTAACAAAACTGCTGCCTCTCATAACTCGTGGCTGCATAAAATAATTTTAGAATACAACAATTAAAGAGCTCTGGTATGACTTTGTACTCTGTATGACTTTGTAAGGTATTAAATGCATTTAATATTTTGAATAGCACTTTTGTTTTAACAAATATATTCCTTGTAATAAAATAAATTTCGTCATTTGTTCATTATTAAGTCCTCTACTAACACATTTATACGCTTATTTTTGTCTGGCAAGATGGAAGAAATAAAAAATCACTGAAATAAGAAAAAACAGTCATAAGAAAACCTATGAAAACAACTGACACTTTCAGGACCCTCTAAATTCACATTTAAGGAATGAAATGATACAAAATGCATGTCTCAAAACAATCTAAATCATCTTCATTCTGACCATTTTTGTAAAATTGTAAACTCAATTCACAAAAATTACAAACAAAAATATGTGACATTTTCGGTAAACAGTCCACATTGTTGACTTTAATAATAAACGAATGAGTTGCATAAACATAATACTGACAACATTGACATTACTGGCAACATAATATTAATGCGTAAGAAATAGTTGCCATTCAGCAAAGCAAAACCATCATGCTTGTACACACACAGCTAACATCTCATGCATCAGCGACAACATGCACCAGTATATGAACAGCAATTATCATTTCCCTGATAAATGGACAACAGCTAACATATCTTACAAAGCAGTTTTACTCACTACATACATGCTTGATTGGCTCTGATGTTAGTGCCATACCTTTACATTTTTTGGCGCACCGGCATCGCAGCATTTTGGGCACTCCCAGCTGTTAGGCAGATCGTCGTTAATTACGCCATCATGAGTCAGCTGTGGGTATGCTTCACGCAGACAGAATGGGTGAACAATGTTCCAGCAGACATTGCACTCCATCAGCTGCCACTGTGGATCATCAGTCCGCATCACTGTTTCTGCTGCTGAATCTCCATCACTGCCTGATGTGTTGCACAGCACACAGACTGCTGCAGTTGGCAGCATCGGCTGTGACACAGCATACAATTATCATCACTATTCTTATCATTATCCTAAATTACTGCTGTACTGCAGCTTCTGTTACTACAAGAATTATAAATAATATATACTACGGCACCGTATGGAGACAGTGCAGTGAACACCGTTGAGAAAAACTCTATAGGGTCTCCTCCATAATCCAAATATGACAGATGCCATAATCAAGGGCATATGGGCAGTAAAATTTTGCTCTGACAAAATCCTCCCTTATAACTGGGGAGGATGACCTGTATAATGCCATAAAATGGTTGTGTGCATAATAAATAATAAAACATAAAATAAAAATGCAAACATTACTAGTATTTTAAATAACATTTAACCGAAGTAATATAAAATAGCTGAAAGCTGCTGAATCAAAACGGAACAAGTGGAAATGCCAACAGTTCTACTGCTCAATTTACAAAAAAAAATCATAAGACAATCTTGCCATTATCTTCACATTTGCAAAAACTTAGGAAAACCGACACAATTTTTCATAACACAGTATG
>Ga0209780_1005345_pt1 | contig 10125 bp, 6 predicted proteins | sample WorMetexBAHAMAS2_FD_187384 | JGI IMG/M metagenome (GOLD analysis project Ga0209780, IMG submission 187384) | Marine gutless worms symbiont microbial communities from Max Planck institute for Marine Microbiology, Germany - Inanidrilus exumae... | ecosystem: Host-associated > Annelida > Digestive... | reverse complement strand
AATTTCACTTATAGGCCGCGACTGTAAAGATGATGTTCATTGCAGACAATACTGCCATAAATGCGTATATTAAAGCTCAAAATACGGCCACACTAGGAGGTCTGACACACACACACACACACACACGCACACACACACTGATCCATAACCCGAGCCGTGGGCTGGAGATCCGGTTCTTACTCTGATAGCTACAGTAGAATACTATGAATATACTATTAATAAGTGTTTGAAAGTTATTTAATGGATCGTGGCGTTTTTTAATACACGAGACGTTTAAATAGAAAATGACCTTGAAATTGGGATTATGGGTCAGTCGGAGTCATGCCACTGTGTATGGCGGTCATGACTTCCTATTAGTGATCTGTATTAGCTTTGTCTCTTTCTCGTACGGCTTCGCATTTTTTCTGCAAAATAGCAAATTTCCAACACAATTCGCAATTAATCCCCTGGATTCCCTACAGATAGCGGTTCCATATAATTTACGAGAAAAAATTAAATCCGTGTGATGTGATCTCGTTAAATCGTTAAATCGCAAGACTTTATAGTTGGCCAATTTAGCACAATATCACGTGCAACGGACACGGACAGACAGACGGGCGGACGTAAAACGTATAACAGTCGAAACTTTCTTAGTTTCGCGCTCGGCACAGCAGTGCTATTCTGACGTGCGACAAGCAATGACGGATATACCGGTAATAAATGATGCGAGGCAAGCGGTCATCGATCAACGCCGTCGAGCGCCCGGTACCTCGATTCAAAATAATGCATCGCAAATATAATATTCTTATCATCTCACTACACTGACTAGACCGTGTTTATACAGTCGGAGATCATGCGTTCCCCCAGGAAGGCAGTGAGACGAAGAACTGGGGACTAGCACTGAAGCTGGAAACATGACGACCTGGGTCTGGTGCGCAGGAGTTTCATGAGACCACTGCGTAGATGACCTCCGTATGCTATCGTTTACCTTTATTACTTTTGTGCGAAATCTAGCCCCGGCGCTGCAACAGAATGGAAGTCAGTGTTCGATTAGATATTTTGCTGTATATCATTATCTTACTGTTGGAGAAAAGCTATACGTCAGGTGGACAGTTTTGAGAATATCGGTTGACGGACTTAGGACGAAGTCAGTTGGAAAAAATAACAAACATGCTTAAATTAGAATAGTCTACCCTCCTAGCGAGAGCGAACAATCATTATTTAAAACTAATTACAATTAGCAATAATTATATTGAATTTGTAAATGATTACGAATTTAAATTCAAATGCTCTAACTATGCCCAGTATAATCAGCATATGTCAATAGCCTACGTGAAGTGACGTCACAGTAATATATAGTCACTCACGATAAGATCTTCATGTTGTACGGAATGATGTCATACTGTGCGAAGTTAACTGGTGAATATTCGTCACGTTATTTAAATAAAACCGAATCAGTAGGCCTAGGTTTAAGGAAAGCGTAGTGCTAAATCCAGATCGGCGATTTGACTGCAAGTGTTATAAAAATGTTTACATTTCCTTGCACTACATCATGGCGGCGAGAACAGCTGGCATAGATAGGAATGAAGACGTGACGTCACAGCCACCCTATGTATTGCACAGAGCAACTGCCAAACCCTCGTCAGCAGAGCCACTGTCCCCAATGCATCACGTAACCACTGTGGCCATCGTCGTGGACATCGTGATGAATATTAGAGCGGGCCATATCCTTCCCGGGAGTCGTTGGCATGCGAGCAGCTGCAGCAGTCGACTCTTATTAAGCGAAATGAAGCTAGCACGGCAACCACAGATCAGTTGATAGCATCTGCCGGTTTCAGAGTTTGCGCGCGTAGCAAATAACACGACCCATTGCTCTCTATTAGTGACGACGGAACCGACCGACCACTGTCGCAGCTGACTCGCTCATCTGACTTGCGTCGCACTCTGGCGAATCTTAATCTTAAATAAACACTCACTCGCTCGTTCGGTAGATGGATGCGTTGTCCTGTTTCCTGATCAGTTTGTCTTCATCCAACACTGACTCCATCATCAGCCATGTATTTGTTTTCGTCAAGCACCTTGCTCCAATATTTAGCAATAAGTAGCGTGATCTGCGTGTCTGTCTGTCTGTGATGTAAAGGTTGAAAGTGCAAGTCACAGCCTACGGACGGACGACAAACTGTTCCTGATAGGGACGTTGTGTGTAGACGTGGACTGGCCATTGTGCTATGCACAGCCCCCCGCCCTTCCGCCCTTCGACGAATACAGGCGCCCACTTCGAAAACAAGTAGCTCAGCTGCCGATGACAAACCCGTGCGACGCGGTGCATCACGACAAACGGCAAAATTTTAAAACAGTCACGTGACTATAACCACGCCCCTTTTGTTGGTGATATGTCATCCTGTTGTTAGAATTGATATAGCCTACTCGTGTACAAAATTTGACGACTTTAGGTTCAGCTGTTCCAGTGATATGATTGGAGCCCCAAAATTTTGTAATGGGTCACATGACCTGATCACATCCCTATCAGGAACAGTTTGTCGTCCGTAAGCAGTGACTTGCACATTCAATCTTTACACCAAATTTATAGTCTTTGCGATCGCCAATTACGAAAATGCATAAGGTAGTGCTAAATGTAGAAATTGAATTGGTTTAGCATGATTAGGGGTCACCCAACGTCATCGGCAACATAACCATTCGATAGAGCGCATACGACTTCCTGTTCAAATTTAATAGAAACTATGAAGCTATCTCGTATTCGTATTATCGCTTATTTTCCAAAAAATGAAGAGGCCACGTGACAGTAACCACGTCCCTTTCAGAGAATTTGTCGTCCGTAGGCTGGGACTTGCTATGTTAAAACCACATACCAAATTTAAAGTGTCTACGATTTTCCTGCAACAAAGAAATGAAAGGCAACGCCAAATGTAAAAATTCTCATTTTGAGCCACTCTTTGGGGACTTAGAGGTAAGGTACACGGTTCATCTATGGCTCGCTGGAAAGCGCGTGGTCGACTTCCTATTAGTGCTAATTGAATTTTTCTCGCTAGCTCTCATGGCTGCAGCACTGTTAAGCGAAATCTGTTGAAATTAGCATTTTCTGAAGGGGTGGGTCACTTTGAGCGCAAATGTTTGGTAGATGGGGACGTCGCCCGCAATCCATCTATGGACCTTTAGATAGAGGAATGGTATAGCTACCACTTTGCCGCTGGAAGTTTTCACACGAAGAAACTTTGCAGCAGACTTTTTCCGACAGAAGTTGAAATTTACTGGAAAAATAGCAAAAATTGCGTTTTGTGCCACCCTTTGGGGGACTTAAGGGTAACGTACACGGTTTATCTATGGCTCGTTGGAAAGCGCGTGGTCGACTTCCTATAGTGCTAATTGAACTTTTTTCGCCAGCTTTCACGCAAATATTGGTCGAAATTGTGCTGTTTGAAAGGAGTGGGTCACTTTCAGCGCAAATTTCACGAGGAAGGGGTCATCCACCAACGAATTTTGGTGTCAGAAAACTAGAATCCCTGGGCTATCGCGTGGTGTTGTTTGCATGATCCTACGTTTAGCCGTTTTAATACAATACCGGCGTGTGACACACAGACAGACACACGGACACACGATGATGGCTATTACCCGCGCATCGCTTGCGCCGCGCAGGTAAAAATGAAAATAAAAAATTCCTAAAGTTACTTTCTTACCTAAACGTATTTGTAACAACCCTAACCCAAACCCGGCAATGTTGCAGTTTATAGTGTACTAAATTATTTCACCGCGCATGCTGCACTGAAATAATTTAGTTCTGTTCTGTTCTTTAGCCGTCCTCGATACAAAGGTTGGCCACACCATGCAGTGGACGTACTTTCTCCATTTATCTCTGTCCTCTCTCATTCTGATTGACTCTTCCACGGAGAGTCCTGGCCACGTATTGACGTTGTCCATCCAGGCTGTGCGTGCATGGTCTTCCTCGCTTGCGTGCACCTGGCACTGTTCCTTGCATTATCTCTTTCTCCAGGCAACACGCTTGTTTCCTCATGGTGTGACCATAATATACTAGATTTCTTGCTTTGACAGTGTCTAACAACAGTTCCCTCTTTGCTCCAGCTTTGTTAAGAACCCACTCATTTGTTTTCTTTGCTGTCCACGAAACCCGCAGAAACTTTGTCAGCCCTTTCATCTCAAAGGCGTCAAGAGGCGTTTCTTCATTCTTTCTGAGTGTCCAGCTTTCACAGCCGTACGTTGCTAGGCCACACTTGCGCTTTCATTAGTCGTATCTTCGTTGAAATCTGTATGCCATGACTGTTCCATATTTTCTGCAGTGATGCCCAAATCGCCTGCCCCCTATTTAACCTTGTACGGAATTCCAACATACACTCACCATATTTTGTAATCAGGGACCCAAGGTATGGGAACGTATCTATCTGCTCCAGTTGCTCATTCGGAATGAGTATGCGGCACACTATGCCGTTGCTTGTCATTACCTTGGTCTTGTCAACGTTGATTAATAATTTAGTACATTAAGGTAAACTGAGCTCGTACGTGTAGCACTAAACTGCAGTAGGCCTATTACATCACATACAAGCAGACACATTTATTATACACACACATTTAACAAATTAGCAATGTGTTATCATAACACGTAGCACTTTACTTTACTTTTTAATTCTGTAATTTTAATTTTAATTCTAGCACTTTACTATCTGCCTGTTTTATACAAACTGAAGAAGTTCTGATAAAGAGTACAGACACTTTTATTACGTAAGTATCTAAAAACGGTCATTTATTGAATCCCCCAACATATTCTTTGCTCATTTAAAAGTCAAATTTTGCTACATGTATTTAGAAAATACTCAGAAAGACGAGATATGAAATCAATCCAATAAATGGCATGTTTTATTTCTCATTTGAAGTTAAAAGGGAGGGCCCAAAAGACTAGTGGGGGCCCAAAGAAAAAGTGCGGGCAAAAATTTTTTATGCCGGAATCAAGGCCCCCTCACTTTCAATTTGTTTTATAAGCCTATATGCAATGGATATGCAATTATGCATTAGCTGTACATTTCTGGTGCCTATATAATGCACTTTACACAAGGATATGATACACTAAGAATGGCGCCCTAAACTGCTGCTGCTGATGGCACAGCCCCTAAAACACCGCCAGTCCGACTCTGTTTCTAGTTGTTATCTCTGGCAATAAATAGCACACGCGTACCGACGTTGCAATAAAATACGAAATAGCGATCGTTTGCTGCGGTAGTCGCAATATTCCGCTCGTTATATTTTGTCAAGTGCAGTATTTCGCTCGCCGAAAGGGTACCGTTGCGTACACGACACGGTAACATATGGGCGTAGTGTCAGAGTATTACGAGCATTACGGGATTGCTGTTTGATGATATCATTATATTATTTCTTTATCTCCCACAGTTGCCTACGGCTGTCCGGCAGCTTGATCCTAACCAAAGGCTGCGCCAGAATTTAGAATTCTGGGAGCTTCGTGGCGATCTCGGACCGCGAGCCCAAATCTGGGATTTGAGGAGCCCCAAGAAGTTCATGGGAAAAGCCCTTTGTCGGGAACTTAGGGGCGAATCCTCTGGAGCTCAGAGCTTTTTTGTATTTGGACGTGCAACCGAGGGGTAAAATTTGAGCTCTTCTCAGTATATTGCAAACTGTTCAATAAGTCAAAAAAGGTTAAAGGGAAAAACTGTGGCCTTCCTCTTATCGCTTTTTCACGGTTTATCAACAAGCCGGCATTGTTTGTTATATTAACTGTGACGTTTGTTTCCACAAATTGTGCTTCTCAGGACGTGATAAACAAACCTACGCGTTGTGTCCAAAATTGCCAATTAGCAGACTTGTGCCAAATGCCACATGCACAGTCAACATACATGCATATTCGTGAAAACTGATACTTGGCCAAAAATAGAGGCTTAGTTCCAAGCCCATGATACCCGTCGACTATGATTGTAACAAAACGCCAGTAAATGAGCATGTCAAGAGGAGGAAGTATACCAGGAAGAGAGGTAGAGGTTGTTACCACATTTAACACGAAAGGAGCGAGATGATTAGCAGGAATTGAACCAGCAGATAACAGAGCCATGGATACCGAACCAAGATGAGAGGCGAGTGATTAAGATGTTGTGGTCGATGGTGTGAAAGGCAACAGAGAGATCAAGAAGGCAAAGGCATGATACTTTTTGTGATCCTATTGCACTGATGAGATGATCGTGAATGCACAGCAGAGCAGTTTCGGTGGAATGATGTTTGGGCAGACTGGTGAGGATTTATAAGTAGTTTACTGGAAGTGAGGTGATCAGTGAGGCGGGATTTGTGGCTTGCCGACCGATGCCATCAGTGACTGTTTGAACGCTGATGGTGTACGCACTTCGCGGGCGTTTTGTCGAAACGTCTTTCTTCTGGGTTGCTACAGTTGCATATAGGCTACAGTTGGTGACTCTTTGGGGTTTTTCTGTGTGACTACTAAAAATATTCTTTCGTCAGTTAACAAAGTGTTATTAACAACATTAGATGCATATTTCTCAGCAGCTGTTATGAATTACTGAGTTTTGCTCCATTCAGTTCAGCTGGAGCATGGCGATTTTTGAGCACAGACATTTTACAGGGTAGAGTAGCCACGCGTTGGACGTGGGACGTTTAATTAATTTGCCAAACATTTGCTGCTAAGTCTGTCGGTGAAAGAGTTTCGCAAATCGGTGGTCAGCATTTGGCAAAGTTTGAAGCAAAATGTAGTGGCACTCTTTCCGACACAGTGCAGGTATAATCGGCTGTTGATGCTGATAATAGCAACAATAATAAGAATAATAATAATAGACTAATAAATAAGATGACCAGACGAGGTCGCGTTCCCATTAAGAGGTCAAAACCTGCCGTACGTTACACGTTACAGCAGAAACATACTGTATAAAAAACAGTCATTAATGCAATGGAAAGCGAATCCACTGTTGACCCAGCTACAGTGGCAGTGATTAATCAAACGGTTGGTTATTGTGTTCGACAATATCCCTAATGGCACATTGGCAAAACATGGTTATCAGCAGAATGATGACGCCAACATAGTTGTATGAAAACATTGCTTATAGCGCGATTTCGACGCTTTGTTTACGATACGATACGATACGCTATATTTACGTGCGCTCAAAGGCTGACGCGACGGCCAGCTTAGTCTAGGGCATGGCATAGAAACGAAAAAATAAGGGAAAAAATCAAAACAAAAACCGAGTAGCTTAGAAGAAACGGTCCAGACAATAGTCCGTGAAGGCAGTTCGGGAAAAAGTAGTGAAACTGCGGGGGAAGGATTAGCGAAACAGGTAGGTTTGTTTAAAGCAGGGAGTGAAATAGACAGGGGGTCACGGATAAGCAGCGTGGTGAATCAAAAGAGAAAGAAGTGATAGGTGAAAAATAGATGAGTCGAAAAAGGAGGAACTGGTACCAGAATGAGGTTGACGAAGAGATAGAGGGAGTTGATTCTAGAGACAAGGTGAAGCAAAACGAAAGGAGCGATCAGTTATTTATAGAGAGGATGATGTCGGTGGCCGAGCAACAGTAACGACGGATGAAGAGCGAATACTGTGGGGACATTGAACGGAGATGAGGTTATGAAGGTATGTAGGTTGGGTAGTTGTGAGAACTTCGTAGGTAAGAGAGAGGAGCTTGTATTCGATGCGTTCAGTGATTCTCAGCCAGTGAACGCAAGTAGCTCATAGAAAGAGGCTTGGCAATCGTAAAACGACGCATGACGTTCTGTGTCAGTCAAAATGTTGTCGACTGCTGCACAAAATGTTAGAAAAATCGCAGGGGACCTGAAAATGCTTGTAACAGGTGAGTGATTTTGAAGGTCACCCACGGTCATCTGAAATGGCTCTATTCGATATCACTTTCTATTAAGAACGTCTCTTTCATGCACAATTTCCAAGATATTACCACATTTACAATATACATGCATGCTTAACTTACTGCCTGTGACTTCCACATTTAGTTTCGATACGACAGACAAAATTATAGGCCACATACGCTTTTCGACTCACATTCTAGCCAAAACGTGTTAGACTTTTTAAGCGGGTAATTTAGAAGAGTTTTAATCAGGTGAAGTCACCTTCAAGGTCACTCAAGGTCATTGGTATTAGTCCATTCAATTGTCCGCATATGATTTCCTATTAATTTTCATTGTCTTCTTCTTCTTATCAAGATGTTATCATTACTCGGCACTAGTAGAAATGCGAAGTACTGTGGTCAGCGTGTCTGTATGTCTGTTTGTCTGTTTGCCTGTCCGCTCGCATTTATCGAAAACCACCCGTCCAAATTTCGTCAGGTTTTACCTGTGGCCGTGACTCAGTCCTGTTCTGACGGCAATGCGATACGTTATGTACTTCCGGTTTTCTGGATGACGTCACGTTTTCACGTAATGCCACGCAGGGAATAGGCTGGAATCAAAGACGACGCGTATGTTTCGTCCAGTTCGCCAGATGGCGGCACCGTGTGAAGTCTGCCGTCTCCGACTGCATTCTGAACTAAGTGACTTTTGACCAAGGTATTTGACACGATGGTTCACCTTGACCCTATCTAGGTCAAGTTCAAAGGTCAAAGTTATAGGTCAAAGTTCGCGGTCACACGACGACAAGGATTCTTTTTTCGGCTACGGATGCACGTTACGACGTGACGTATTTGTGGTTTTTGTCGAGTTATTCGTGCTACAGCCCACTGTGGTCGGTGCGACCTCCAGGCTTCAGTGAGGACATTTTAGTTTCTGTGATGATGCTTGGGGGTTGCAGCCCCAGTAGGTCAAAAGCCAGAGTTCACTGAAGCCCTGAACTCCCCGTGGCTACGCCACTGCGCCCCGCCTCCACTTATTTCAGGATCTGCCCAGTGCAACGTACCTTGTACCAGAAGTTATTGTTCAGCCAAGTCCGATTGGCGCGCACTCTGTCGTCCCAGGGTCCGACTTGGTACTCAAAGAATCTGGTGACATTGAAGAAAACAGAGAACGTGGCGACGAAGGCGACGTGTAGACGCGCCGTAAGGCGACGTGTAGACGCGCCTGTTTCCTGACGGCGTTCGTGTTGGAAGCGGCGTACGGACGGCACACCGCCACATATCGATTCACCGTCACCAGCACGGTCAGGTAGATCGTACCTGTACACCAATATATAATAATAATAACAAGCAAGTGGTCAAAGAATTTTGACGAAAGGCCGCATCGCAGGGGACCACGTCACTTTGCTAAATTTCATGCCGATCGGAAAAACTGTTGCCGAGATGTGGCCATTTTTGCGCTTTTTCAAGATGGCAGTCGTCTGCCATCTTGGATTTTTAAGAAATTGAAATTTTAACTGCCCAATGCATGCGAAATGTGATTGAACTGTGAGCAGCACTGTGTGTATGACGGGTTCTTGGCCAACCTTTGTCGCATTCTCGGAACTGGCCTGTCGGTAGTCAGATCCCTCACAACCCAATGTTAGAATTACGAATACCCTTGGTAGGGCCGGGCCCCCAATAGAGTCAGCGGCCCCTTAATAGGTGTTAAAATTGAACTTTGGCGGCCGCTAATAAATCGCGTAAAACAGGCAGCCAAACTTTAAAAGACAGCAATCAGAAATTAGGATGCTTAAGGCTCAGTATTTTGGGGTCTAAAATTGGTAACTTTTGCCTGTTTTTTGCACCCGGCCTAGTCTCCTCTCCAGAAAACACTCCTCCCTACACCGTATCCCCCTTGACCGTTGTTAGTTTGAGATGTTCACTCATGATCACGTCACTGAAAGAATTTTAACTGGAAAATACAGGCAGTCGCATCGACATGCAGACCCACGTCGGCAGCAGCAGCACACGTCACTAGCAAGTAAGTTACTATTTGGTCATAAAACCGCATGAAATAGTACCTACTGTCCAGTCTGTTCATCGCTGTCACGGTCAGAATACTCCTAAAATTTCGGTGTAGTTTGAGTGGAATAACACATAAAACCAACAGCTTAAAATTTTCTAATTTTCTTAAATTGACGCTAAAATCAGCATCACAGAATGTAACAAAAGGTATATTTCGATCAGCAATATTAGTTGCTACAACATTATTACACCACTTAAACATGATCGTTACAGTCACAAACAAACAATTTATTTTTAAATTTTCCGGCCCCCCCCTTAACA
>Ga0209780_1005344_pt1 | contig 10125 bp, 4 predicted proteins | sample WorMetexBAHAMAS2_FD_187384 | JGI IMG/M metagenome (GOLD analysis project Ga0209780, IMG submission 187384) | Marine gutless worms symbiont microbial communities from Max Planck institute for Marine Microbiology, Germany - Inanidrilus exumae... | ecosystem: Host-associated > Annelida > Digestive... | reverse complement strand
TCGATTTAGCGACCCCGGAGGGATGCAAGGCTGAGTTGACCTATGTTACGTGAAAGCCACCGGCCGGGAATTGAACCCGCGACCTCTAAATCGCAAGTCCAACGCCCTACCGCTGAGCCACCACGCAGCACATTGTAATGACTGTATTTATCAACAAAACAACAACAACCTGTTTAACAAACCTTTATCGAGGACAGCCCGGGTGAGCCGATACCAGATGTCGTTGTGGGTATTATCCGATATCTAGTTATTACACTTCTTCCATTTACTCCTCCTTTAGTTGTGCGGTCTGACAGTCTTCTACAGCCAGTGTGAAGGTTTTCTTTGTTCTATCTCGAGGTCTTACATTCTCCATTTTGTAATCTGTGCATTTTTCACCAGTCATTCTTGTGTTTATCAAGTGTTACATTAAAATAAACAACTCCAATGATGTGGAGTATTGTACAATCTTTTTGGGGGCAACCTGTACTGATAAAACGATGACACTGTACTACTACTACTTCCTTTTTCCAGCCAGTTCCCCCGCCGGTCCTCCTCCACCTTTTCCTTTGAAGAAAACCTCGGGGTTTTTAATGGGCTGGATGACCCTACCCAGTGGCCTGACCTCATCCATCTCTGGACTGCTACGGCCGTACCAGTATATTACATGAAGCTAATTACATTAATGATGTGAATGTGTTCAGCTGAATGAGGCAGGCACGGTCACTAACCAGGAGATTGCAAAGGAACTCTGCCTTCCTCCAGTGAAACTGCACTGCTCCAGTAAGCAGCCGACAACTCTTTATTCTACTCATCATGTCATCATCATCTTCATTTTAATGACCATTGTCCAAGTGAAACTGGGTTAACCAGTGCCCCCTCTACTTTCTTTGTCAATTTGTCCCCAAAAACCTTGCGGGATTAGCGGCACATATTTTTTATGGGCTGGATACAGTCCTGTCACCGAATCAGCAGTGTCAAAGCCAATTATTTAACTGAATAATTAGTGCTGTGCGGTTCTGGATTTTCATCAATCGGTTCGGTTTTGGATTAAAACCGCGGTTTCGGTTTCGATTTCAAACCGTCACAGCACTACTTTTAATTAAAAGTATAATCAGCCTTTAACTTGCCTATGCAGCGCAAATAAACCTACGTCCCTTCAGCAAAGCTCAACACGGCACAGCAGGCGGGCAATTAAGGCCAATTAGCGTTAATCAGCAGACCCGCCGGGCACGACGCATTGAACGATGTTGCACCTTTTAATTGGCGCGGTAGATCTGCCTGAATACAACCAAATTATAGTCCGTGGAGTATCTGAAATAAAACCGTTAGTTAACCTGCAAAATTTGGAGGTTTCAGTTTCTGTTCGGTTTTGGATTAAAACCGCGGTTTCGGTTTCGATTTCAAAGCCGTCACAGCACTATGAATAATATAGTAATATAGTAACATTTTCGTTGGTGATGTAGACGCCCTTGCGCCTAGGCCTGCTTTGAAAACTTGTGAAAAATTGACAGTCTGTAGTATTAGTGACTGAATATTTCGGGCCTTCTTTCTTCCGTGTTCGTTCATTCATTCGTCCAGACAGATCTTGTTACCATGATGTCACATGAACAGCTTGAGCAGTCTCGATGAAACTTACAGGGAATAACCGTAGGCCCCTAATAACGAACTGATTAGATTCTGGAGGTCAAAGGTCAAGGCCGTTGAGGTGAAAACTTCTACATCGACGCTTGGGTGTCAAAGTCTATCTTTTAGTTTTTGTTAAAAATTTGCTTCTTTGTATTTGTTCATTGTAGTACAGACCATCACTATTTGACATTATTAAAAAAATAAATTAAGGATATTTTAGTAATTCTGTATATTACTTTTGCAGGATAATATATAGTTAACACTGATTTAGTATGCTTTACATGTCACTAACAGACGTTACAACTAGAAGATCACATTCATATCTGCCCTTAAGACATGGTTTTTTGAGCATAGTTACCTGCAGCATATGCCTCCCAGGAACGTTGTTGTGCAGGCGATGTGTGAATTGACATTTTAATTAATTGATTGGAAAAATACTGCAGATCACTCAGTTGTTTCGCACACTACCTGAAAATTTACAACCATGACAGCTACCTGCGTATCCACTCACTTTTCATATGCTTTAATTAACACCATCTCACTGTGTTTCTTGGGCGATGCCCTTGGTGATCGGCACGTGGACCATCCATAAAGGGCGTCCACAAAATGTGTAGTTTCTACGCCACGCTGCCTCCCCCGTATACATTTGGACTAATTTGTACCCTCTACCGTGTGGATGTCCACAAAACTGTAGTTGTAAGCCAGTGGTAGCTAACAAACTCCATGCAAATGAAGCCAACAGCTACTTTCAACTCATCTACAGCGGCCGTCATCAAAGCCTTGCAGCCAGTGCTGGGAGATGATACAAATGTGCAATCAGACGGCAGTGACTGGACTCTCCACCCAGCCACTAAGTGGTAAGGCTGACATAGTCTTGTTGTATGACATCCGCATACAATCAAACCCTCCACCCAACCTTTCCGCATTTGACTCCACTCTCCCTTCCCAGTGGACATCCTTTATGTATGAGTCCGTGGGCGAATAATACCTTTGTATTTTTCTTCTAATAATAATAAACATATTTGTATAGCGCCATAGGGTCGTAACTTCAGAGGCGCTAAGCTTATGTGTGAAAGTAATTGCATTGTGTTGATGATAGTGCTGGCTCAAGATGCCATTCAGGCTGCACTCAATGACTACAAGTCAAAGAATGACAGCTCAGATGGAGGCGAGACCACCCAGGCAGCAGCCAACAGCACCTCAAAGTAGTCACTGTACATCTTGAACACAACTTGAAATGTCTGCACGCACAAACTGACATCGTAGGGTTGTAATGTTTGTAGCCGTGAAGCCATATTCCTAACAGAGCTGCCTGTTTGGTCGTTTTGCTGTTCTCTTGTTGAGCAAATGTTTGGGTTACTGCTAGACTTACAGCGAAGCTGATAAGAGAACAACTGTACGGTAACATTCTGTCTCCAATTTGCTCCTGTTTTAGGAAAATAGTAAATGTCTGATCCAGTTGTAAAAAGTACCACTTGTGTTGAGCTGTAACTTGATAGCCTGCAGTCATTTGTTGACAGTTTGCATTTTTATCATCAGAAGTTCGTGTAGTTCCCATAGACGAAATTCTGCATGCTCTTTGTAGAGCAGTGCGTGTGTGTGTAATCATGTATTCGATGCAGTCATGGAGAATCGTCACTGTAGTTTTTGTATATGAATCCTGTAAAACACCCATATTTTGCGTGCATCAAATTTTTAGCAATTTGAGTAGAATCGCAAAATTAAAAACAAATTTCTGTCATTTGCCTGTAACAGTAACTTTATCTGCAAATACTCCAAATTTAAATGCAGTGAATTTTCTAAATTCATGCTAATGACTACAATTATGCCAGTTTCATTTTTTTGTCGTTTGTCTCGGCCTGAGAAATTTGTGCAATTAAGATGCAGCAAAAATATTGTTTTTACATAAGTAAATTTTAAAGATTTTGTCCCTGCAACAGCTTACGAGTAAATGGTATCTTGGTGTCGGAAGACGAGTATTGTTTGCATGCCTAGAATGTTTATCTTGTGGTGTAAATATTCAATGCAGTCGATGAGTATTGTCACTGCATTGATGTGATGTGAATACGCGTTTTTTTCGCAACTGTTTTGTTACACCGTGCGGTCGTTGGTAACCTTCACCGCTGTGATCTCATTTCTATGTCTCGAATGTTGCATAGTTATTGCATTGCATTGTCTTCTGCTTCAAAATGTACGTGCTAATGGCTAAAATTATATCACTTTCTCTGATTCGTCTGTGCCTATCCAGTCACTTATTAGAACACCACATGCAGACCTATGGCTCTAAGATTATTATTGATACTTATTCAGCTGTAAGTTGCAGAAAGGGAACAAACACGTCTAGCTTTTACCGTGTAGTGCTATTCTAGCACTGAGCAGTCATCTATACTGTTCCTGTTGCTCTGGCCCTGGCAGATTTTGGGTGCAATCCATCCAGTGACAGCTGGACAGCCAGGCAAAATAGTTGTTGTGAGGTAAGCAAGCATGATTTCACAGATTTCCTGTCGGCCAAATTTTTTGAAATTTGGCCAGAACGCATCGATAGTTGTCGTGATGACAACTTTCCAAACAGCATTTTGAAAATTTTACAGTAAGGTGTTGCTTTTCCAAAGAAAGGTTAACATTTCTAAAAAAATTTAACGTTTTGTGACTACAGGCCACCATAACTCTGCAATGATTACTGAGCGCCAGAAATTCACTGGGTGCAATGTCTGTCATCATGCATTGTTAAGCATTACTGTTATTTTAAAATACTCCAAACGTTTTACACATTTTATCAGCCTAACATCAACATAATGGATTCATCCCACTAAATACTAAGCAGTCTGCAAAAGTTAGAAAATTTAGTGCTAGTGGATTTCAATGTCAATTAATCTGTGCAGAGTTAAGCTATTGGGCCAGACCAGTTTTGAGGTTATAGAAATGTATTTTTTTGTTAAAAACGAAAGTGCTTATAGCAACGTTTATGTAATGCGCCATCATCATAAGCAAAATTTAAGCTCGTGTTTTCAGCGAGTAGCACAAATTTGTAACGGTATCAAATGAAATTGCTCACATTCTACAAAACACAAGCTCTGGCCGTCAGATTTTACAGTACTCAGTTCTTGTCGTTTTTCAGTACTATGTGTGACATTTGCACACATACGAACAAACAGACGTACAATATTTCATGAATTTAATGACAACAGTTCTGCTACGAGTGGACCATGTCCGATGATAACAAGCAGTCTCTGGTTGGCGGCTCATCGCTTGCCGCCAACACGTGGAGCTGACTTCGGCATCGTCTTTGCAACTTTCTGCTTCGGCTGCAGCTTGGCGGCAACGGCCTGCAGAACCGCAAACAATTTATACAATCCACACATCACTAGCCACCTTGTATCCATGTTACCGGACACTTTATACGTTCCTTTGACCGTTTTCGGTGTGACTTTTAAAAGGTTCTGTTGTTTTGAGTCTACTAGTTTACACAACACATTAGACGCTTCGCAATTATGTGCAATAAAAATTCACGACTAACAGTGACACTGGCATATCAAATACAGCTGTTTCCAGCAAACAATTTAACCACCAGATCAAGGCTTAGATGCTCCAAGTAGCTAAGTCCTGGTTACTTCTGCAGTGTTCTTGTATGCAGTAAAATTAATTAACAACACTTTAGCAGTCTATTTCCAGACCAGGCTCTCTAACAGCTCTCATTATTTTCAACATAAATTAGCCCCATAAGGGACCGACGGTCGAATGTTCACAACTGACGTTTCTGTCACGTGACATAAACACTAGGCCGAATATCACAAATCCGGCCTGAACAAATTTAGATGTTGTACCCTAATTCAAGAATCTGTGGTCAGTTGCCAGCTCCCTATGTAAATGGCGGAGGAGATAGCTTTTGAAAACGGCCAGATTTCCAACTTTGAAGGGCTTGTGACCTTGACCTTGGATCGGGTCATACTGCATACCTCAATCGACCTCTACCTGTATGCCAAATTTCATTGAAATCTAAGGAACTCTGTAGACAGACATATGAATGGACGTACGTACACACGGACAAACAGACATTTGAGACCGGCTTTATTAGGTCGACTCTGTCAAAGAGTCAACCTAAAATGGTGATGGCTTCTGTTTTACATTGCATTGATAATATTAGTAAATTAGCTGAAATTTTCAAGCAGTAAAGCAATAATAAATTTTCATCTGGATTCTACTGTACATTTCATGTCAGAAAAACGCCACTTGTGCATGGATCATCAGTACATGGTAGTTAACACTGGCCCAATGTCTGTGCCGCAGCCTCGACAGTTACCTGGAGATTGCGGCGCAAGACGTCGGACCTTAAATTTTGCGCAGTGTTTTGTCATCACAGATCCACGCACTCAGTGGTCCTACCACTACTTTCACTTATTCATTAATCGCCCTAGTTTGTTCTTGGAGCTACTCCCGATTAAAATTATATGTCTCACCCAACAAAATATGTCATTTTGGAGACGTTCTTCTCAGCCAATCTCTTGGCTTAGTACTGAAAAACTAAATCTAACACAACAAAAGCAAACACGAAAAAACTAAAGCCAGGCTTGGTTGCCTCTTACAACCACTGGACTGAAAATGGAACAGCCTTATTCTTAGAGAAGTTAATAAGTAAGTAAGTAACTAAGGAAAGGTGAAAATGACTTATGCAGTGCCAGAATCCAGAAATGAATCACGGCACATTACAAACGAAATTACTCTAGGTTAACATGCGTCAATCATAAGTAAACCAGAGTAGAAGATTTATACCGCCTCTGAAGTTACAACCTTATGGAAGTATAGAAATGTGTGTATTATTATTATTATTATTAATGCTCCTCCTATAATTCAACCAACAGCATCAAAGCACCGACTGCAAAGATCCACACATTTAACTGCAGAAAACAACCTTCACAGCAAATTAAAAGACCTCTGAAAGGCCGGTGTATTATATAAAACTGTATACAGTCGGTCACCTTCTGCGCCTTCTTTGCTGCATCCTTGGCCTTTGCCTTTTCCTTGGCTGCCCTGAAACAGCAACGATAAAGTGTTTCAGTTCTCGACTGAAGGAAATAGTCAACTAAAAACCAACGTAATTTCACGATCGTTTTTCATTCAGTAATGCTGAACTGCGGTTGCTACATCAACTATGCAGTGAGATAAAACAGGAACCGTGAAATTGAAATTCAACAATAATCAAAATTAGCCCCGTACGGGATGGGCGGTCGACTCCTACTTACTGCCAACTTCAAAGTCACGTGACACAAAAACTAGGACAAAAATCATAAATCCGGCCCCGATAAGCTTTATATATTGTGCCCTAATTTAAGAATCCATGGTCATTTCCCAGTCCCCATTGTAAATGGGGGAGGAGATAGACTTCGAAAATGGCCGAATTTCCGAATTTCAAGGGCTCGTGACCTTGACCTTGGATCGGGTCATACTGCATACCGTCATGCGTCACTCGTCGACCTCTACCTATACACCAAATTGCACTGAAATTGAAGAAACCTTTTGTGGACGGACTACGGATGTACGGACGGGCGGACAGACATTTAAGATCCACTTTATTAGGTTGACACGGAGGAGTCGAACTAATTATTAAGTAGCACAATATTATATTAGTAGCAAAAAAGGAAAAAAAGAAACAACTAATTCATAAGAAACTGCAAAATCGTGGCATCGGAGAGCTGACTAAAGAAAATAGCATGTCTTCCTTGCAGTTAATGACGGCTATAATAACATATGTACACACACAGTTCAGGAGTTAAGAATCAGTAACAAAGGATAAGGTCCAGACAGTGCCATCTAGTCATACAAAATCTGCATCAGCTACATGGCACTCCTTAGGATCAAGGGACAAAACTAGTCTAAAAAGGCTACTAAAGTACGTGAGCATACGTGCTTATAGCAATCACTACTAGTAACTGCAAGTTTGTTATTAACTACAGTTCTCTAAACAGCACATTCAAATGCACTTATGCTTATCATAAATGAAACCAACAGGCAGTTAACAAATTGTCCTCTCGATGACAAGAACTGTATCTGGCGGTCTCGCCTGTAAAAAAACTAAGCCACTTATCCCAAAGATTATCTTTCTGAACAATTGATGGAACGACCAACAACAACCAAGGATGAATCGAAAAACATCCACTGAAACTGTTAGCCATAAATGTTTACCTAATTGCCTGCTCTCTCTGCGCCTGCCTCACTTCAGGTTTCTGGTTTCGTTTTGCCAGAATATCGCCGAGCGTAGCGCCGGTGATGGCACGCTGGAACTTGACCGTCCGCCTCGTGCGTTTCTTCTGCACCTCCTCCTGCATTCCCTTCTTGTGTTTGCGCCGATACAGAACCGTCCAATGCACCTTGCGCGGGTTGCGCTTCGAGTTGTGCAACTTTGCACTTTTGGCATTTACAAAGTGGAAAGTCTAACACAGCAAACAGTCCAACGATGCAACAAATGATACAGCCATTTATTATGTTTGTCATATACCATTACACAAGTCACATTTAGATTAATCTTATTAGGAAATACTTTCACTGACAGTAACTTCTATTCAGCTTTGCTTTACTTGCAATGCAGTCAATTTGGTTTAAACCTAATGACATGCAAGTGAACACAACTGGTGTGCCTAGATCTTAGAGCCCTGCATTCTGTCGGCGGCAACGCACTGTGTGATTTCGACCGCCGCCAGCGGCACGCCGACTAATTGTTTCAGTGGTAGCGGCGTCAGTAAAGTCGGCGGAGTGGCAGTCAGGCGTGTGGCCGTAGTTTTAACCAACAAAACACTCAATGGTTTATTGTTTTGTTTGAAGCAAGTCAGTACAGTAATTCTCCCTGCGAAAAAGAGGGAGTATGTTTTTACGGGTTTTTTTGTGAGGTATGTGTAAGAAAAAGGGGCTAGGTTTTTGGGGCATAGCAGAAAGAAAGAAACAATAGAGTACGTATAAAGACGACGTGTCGGTCGCTGATTGGCTATCGTGTAAATAGTAAACAGGTAGCAAAGTGTACACGACTTCGGGTACCGACAGTATGAAATGGATAACTTAGTGTAAGCACCATACAGGGTGACTGATTAAGCTCGGCATTCATTAGCATTTTAGCGCACGTTAAACATCCCCAATCACACAGTGTGAGTGATATGCGACTGCTGTGTGGTAATATGAGGCCTGTTTGCGGTGACGTCTGGTGTATCGGGGACTATCGGCAGACCCAACACAACCAACAGTTATTGTGACATTGGTCTGTAACTATGATGATCCCACGTCCTACTGACTAAAATACCGCTTCAAAACAAAAAATACAAGTTAGCAAACAAATACAATTGGTTCAAAGTGTACATTCAGGCATTCATACCTTGCCATCGACTTTAACTTGTTTCATTCCATGACCGGGGTATATTTTACACCCGCTGAATACGCACAGTTCGATCCTAACAAACACAAACAAACCAACATGCAAATACAGCGATTAATTAAGGGTGTCGCATGTCTCACTGCATATGATGTCATAAATAAATGTAGTAATTCGCGGATTAAAACATCGTTAAAAACAATAACATACTTCATGTTTACGACAGAACGGAAAAAGAATAGCAAAAAATATTTAAATCTCTGCATAATTTCTAAGATAGCATTGCAGGTAAAGAGATAGCAGAAATGGCCGTCAAATCTGCATTAAATAGGCCTAACGAAAACAATATAATGTTAAGTTGGCATAGATGTTTTATTACATGGGCATAGTTTTTCACTGCCTGCGCCCATGAAATTTTGTGGGCATAGCGAATTTGTGAAAAACCTCCCACGTCGATTCGTATACCGCATCGTCGTAACCACCTCTAATGCGCTCAGGAATGACACGGGTTAGAGGATCACAGTTTTACCTGCCACCCACACGTCTATCCACCTTTGGAATGAACCATCCTGCCTGCGTTCACTCCATAAGCATTCACCAGATGGCACCACGTCCCGAACGAGGTAGCGCACATCTGATTACCACACACTACTCATCGACCTCGAAAGGATGAAAGGCTGAGTTGGCCTAGTTGGCTCACCTTGCAGCGGACGGTTTACACACATAAGTGGTCACCGATCAGCTGCCTGTCGAGAGTAGGACAAGGAAAGTTCGCCGGTCAGACCGATCGACGTTCTACCACTGTGCCACGCAACGAACCAAAGTCCCTGTAGATTGACAAGTTTCTTTCCGATTGTTGATATCGCATTCCGTTGAAAATTCATGCTCGGTCAGAGTTCTAAGTCGGTCCCAAAAATGTTTTTGCCTCCAGCACGTGGGGGAGGGTGAATGCCCATCATTCACCACTGCCACTACTCAGCTATTCGTTTTTTTTTAGCCCGCACGGCATGGCGATGTATCCAGGTTTGGTTGCGATCTGTTAAGTGACCTCAGAGATAAGGAGTCAAAGAAAATGGAAAAAAAGAAGAAACCACAGCGCTAAAATATAAGCCCTTCGACATCGCCATGCCGTGCGGGCTAAAAAAAAACGAATAGCTGAGTAG
>Ga0209780_1005343_pt1 | contig 10127 bp, 9 predicted proteins | sample WorMetexBAHAMAS2_FD_187384 | JGI IMG/M metagenome (GOLD analysis project Ga0209780, IMG submission 187384) | Marine gutless worms symbiont microbial communities from Max Planck institute for Marine Microbiology, Germany - Inanidrilus exumae... | ecosystem: Host-associated > Annelida > Digestive... | reverse complement strand
CCCCACCAACGAATTTTGGCATCAGAAAACTAGAGTCCCTGGAGTATCGTATGGTGAAAAAAAATTGCTGAAAAGTTCAACCGCCTGAGTAGGGTGCACCAACGTTACAGACAGACAGACAGACAGACGGATCTGCGATGACATATACCGTAGCGAACTTGAACTATAAGTTCACGTTCGCTAAAAATTATTGTGCAGTTTGGAAAGTTTGCAAAACACCTAAATCCGTAAAAACGATTTGTGATTTTAGTGACAAATGTTTGTTTTTGTTTGTATTTTTTTCTCGTATATTTATTATACTGAATATTAAAAAATTGTCGACTTTGCAGTTTGCATCGCCACGGTCAGCTATCGTAGGCACGCAACACTTGCTGAGCGGTTGATTTTACTTACTTACGGATTTTCCGACAATAAAAACAAACAACCGTGACGTTTTGTTTCCGGTTTGACATGGCATGTTTGATGTGTATATTGCGTTTAAACTGCTGTAACCTTTAAATGTAGCGTTTAGTTTACTGCAGTGTCATACTGTTCATTAATGTTATACGTATAGTATACTTCAGAAACTATACATGAGGTCATGATACCCGTCACAGATTTCCAGAGTAGGTGTCACACTGTCACTGTGTATACAGCAATTCATAGAATTCACCGAAGCCACCACAGTCTAGACATACGGTGTCTTTAAATACTACATCGGCCCGGTGATGGTCTGTGTACTCGTCATTGACCGGCTACCGGGCCTCGAGGATAAGCTGCTGTAAAGTATCGGTCCATAAGTGACTGCATTGATAGTTTTTACCGCATGACGCCATGCTAGCACGGTATATGCTGTCATCGTGTGTCTGTCCATCCGTATCTCTGTCTGTCCGTCCGTCACAAGTCGGCGTTCTACAAGACGGCTAAACCTAGGATCACGCAAACAACGCCATACGTTATCCCAGCAACTCGTTTTCTGTTGCCAAAAATCTCGGCGAAATTTCAATGTGGCCACCCCCAATGGAGGCGCCAAATAGAGGTGGGATAAGTTAGAAGTGGCTATTTTAGACCACTGTCTCGCATTATCTCAGATAGGGACATAGTTACTATGGAACACTAATAGGAACTTGTATGCGCTGTATCGAATGGCACTATTTCCATTGACTTGAGTGACCCCTAACTACCCAAAACGACCCCATTTTCGACTTTGTATTGCCTTTCGTATCTTTGTAGTGAGTGGAGATAAGAGACTTCAAATTTTTAGGTATGTTGACGGTTTGTGCTAGCCCACGTATGGCAAACCATTCCCGAAAGGGGCATGGTTAGGTCACGTGAACCATTTAAATTTTGGTGGGCACCAACCATATCACTGGAATGGCTGATCATCTCAGTCGCTGTGAACTTAAGTTTGCCAGTCAGTGTCATTGTCATAAACCTCTGATGGTCGTCAGACGCCCACCATTGAGATCTGTATTCAGCAGCTATGCCGAGTAGAAGAAATGATTTCATTTCTGTATGATGCGATACCAAATATTTTGCATGTGCTGAGCCACTGCATCACGCTGTCCTGTCTACATTCAGCTTAACCAGCTGTCATAGTAAAGGCCCTGTCTGCATTACCAGCATAGGTGTTCTGTCGGCGCTGTTCACATACACGTGCCACTGTTTGGCTAATATAGTGGCTATAGAATGTGCTATTAGTCCTACTGCTTGAGTAGCAATAATGAGTAACGTTTGTGTTGCGCCACCATCCCAATATGACAAGGCACTGTTGCTATGCAACATCAAAGCTCGGCATCAGGTACGCCAACAAATGTAGACGTAGGCCTACATTCTTGAGATGTGCGGATGTACTGGTTTGCTGATGTAGTATTTGAAGACACCCTAGACAGACAGTGGTATAAGTTAACACAGGCTTGTGCCATATAATGCCTGCTGTCTAACAAGAAAGATGTGGTCAGTGTAACAAGTCAGTCATGGACAAGGATCTGAGAATACTTGTGAATTGTGAAACTTGGTATCATGTGGTGTGCAAGAGAATAGAAGAAGTTTATTGAGTACTTGGTAAGTCAGTAGAGATACACTGGTTCTGTAAGAAATGCAATTTGCACGCAGTGAAAATGTTGAAGTCACTGGGAAAATTGCAGGATGGGGTTGATTGATTGAGTTTAGGTTTTACATCCCATCCAACACAAAATAGGTTATTTCAGAGACGTAAGACGTTCTTCCTAACCAGTCTCTAGGCTTAGTACTGAAAAACTAAAACAAACACAAAAAAGCAAACATGCATCCATAACAAAATATATTACAACATAAAATGAACCTCATACCACCTCCGGCCTGGAAAGGCAATGACTTCTAATCTGGAAGGAGTAGATAGATAAGTCAGGAAGTAAACAAGTAAGTAAGTAAATAAGAAAGCAAACAAAAAGAAATATGAAAGTAAAGAAGGAAGAAAGTGAAGAAAGAAGTTATGTAAACACACAAACAATTTATATAGCACCGAAATCACGGCACATTACCACCCTGGAGCCCGTATGGGGTGCAGAATGGGGTGAGCATAGTTAAGGAGAGGTACTGTAAATGGAAGCTGAATTTAAAAAGATCAAGGCTACAATTCAGGGTACAATATCTAAATTTGATCAGGCCGGATTTGTGATATTGGGCCTAGTTTTTGTGTCACGTGACTTCGAAGTTGGCAGAAACGTCAGTTCTGAAGAGTCGACCGTCAGTCCCTTACAGGGCTAATTTATTTTTTATTCTTTGTATTATTAATGAAGGTGGTCTGAGAGGACATGAGAAAAATTGTTCAAAACAAGATTCAGGTTGAATGTCTGAAGACTTGTACTTAGTAATAGAGTGATTAACAACTGGAACTCACTTCTTGCACACTTTGTAAATTGTAATACTGTAACCACCTTTACACTGACTTGATGAATACGTGAGAATGTGTTTGTGTTTTACAGAAATAGGTGTTGGGCTTGCCGGTTTTGGTATTTCATTTTTATTTCTAGGCATTATTTTATTCTTTGATCGAGGTCTGCTTGCTATAGGCAATGTAAGTATTGCTTTTTTTAATTGTGAAATTTTGTGATGACATTGGCTTAACAGAAATTTGGTGGTCTTTGGTGTAGTAGCATTACTGCTAAGTTCATTAGATTTTGTTATACAGAGTTAGTGAATTAACATAACTGATGGGAGAATGGAGAGTAAGAGGTCTGACACTTGTAAATAGGTCATAAAGTGGCCCATACACTTTTCTACTTATTCATTTAATTTCATATACTGGCATTTGAGAGCCAGCATAAAGGGAGTAAAGAGTCCGGTTGTGGATGAAGAAAGGCCACTGGGTTGTGGTTAGTACGTTGTTTTTTCAGTGCTTCGACACTGGTTTGGTGGCAGGAAGGCCTGTAAAAACCATTTTACCAATTGCCAGAAGTTTATTTCCATAGCAGGTGGAACGGGTGGATGTCAAGGAGCCGAGCAGTAACTGGCTGACCCATATTTACATGGAAAATCAGCTGTTATACAGAAGTAGTAGTTAGTAGATTTTACGTGAAAGCTACAGCTCAGTTGAAAACTTGAAAGCTATGGCTAAGTGAACTAGTCTCTGCTGCCGCTGACAGATATGTGCATGTGTCATTGACCGCATGCTAAATATTCCATATCGCGTCATATGGTAATCAAACTGATTAACAGTTTGACCACTCCACTGAAAAATAAAAAAATTTATCTCTGAGCAAAAATGTAATACCAGCAGTTTGCCTCATTGACAATCCTGTTGGCAAAAACATCTTACCGTGAAATGGCTATATGTACTGTGTCATTTTGTTGATTTTTTCCACATGAGGCTCACGCTGTGCTAGCACGGTATATACATGGTTCTGTTTCTGTCTGTCGGTCTGTCCATTCATCACAAGTTGATGCTCTATCAAAACATCTAAATATATAATCAAGCAAACAGTGTCTTGTGATAGCCCAACTAATCTTATTTTTTAATGTTACCAAAGATCTCGGCGAAATTCCAATGAGGTCACTCCCATTGTGGGCACTAATTACAGGTGTGGTAGATAAAAATCAGTGATTTTTGACCAATATCATGATATGTTTCAGAAACGGTGTGAGAGAGGCACTTAGTAACAATGAAAGGCTAACTGGAACTTGTATACACTGTGTTGAATAGTGCCATTGTCTATGACCTTGAGTGACCCAAAATTGTACATTTTGGGTCTTAGTCATATCCCTGGAATGGCTGATGCTAGTCTTTTCAGATTTTATACATAGGTAGGCCATATCCAGTATTAACCTTGGGATGATGAACCACCCCCAAATGGGGGAGGTCAAAGTCACGTGACCCATTAAAAAAATTTTGGCGGTCCCATCATATCTGTGGAACTGGTGAAACTAGACAATTTAAATTTGTATACACATTGATCATGATCAGTACTAGTAAATGCATGATTGTTTAACTCTGAATGGGAATGTGTTCAGGTCATGTGACTTCTTAAAATTTTGATAAATAAGTGATAATATCTTGGAAGTGGTACAAAAGGGACATAGTTATAATAGAAGGTTAATCATATGTGGCATGTCAAATGGCACCAATACCAGTGACCATGAGTGACCATGAAGGTCACTTCAACTGTTTGAAACCACACTGAAACCTTTCTAAATCTGGTACCGTGGTGGAAATGTAGGCACATAAATTAATAACTGTGATGTGTTTACATTTGAATCAGAAAGCATATGTCACATGTAATTTCAGCTTTCATATTAAAACTGAATGACTTCTCAAGGTCACAAGCAGTCATGTACACTTTAAAACTGGTAATATCTTGAAAATGGCGCAAGATGGAGATGTCATTACTACAGAATAATAATAGTAAGTGATATATGACATATTGAATTATGACATTCAACTTGCTAAAAAGATGACCTTGAGTGACATTCAAGGTCATTTACCTGTTGCAAGCTTTTTCCAATGTAATTTTTCGTACAGTTGTGCAGCATGTTGCATGCTCCCTAGAGCCACAATAGTTGAGCCTCTTGGCCTCTTTGTATACACTACTGTATTTTTGTTAAACTTTCTTGAAGATTGTTGTTATTTCTGTTGATCAGCATTCAGCAATAATAGTTATAGTTGTATTGGAGAGTGAATGAAAACGTCTGGGCCTGTCTGAACATAAGCCTACGTTATAGTGGCTATTGACTCTCATTGTTGTATTGTTGTTGTTCTTTCTGTTGTTTACAGATATTGTTCATCACAGGCCTTACATTTGTTATTGGTCTTGAACGGACGTTTAGGTTTTTCTTTCAGAAACATAAAGTTAAAGGAACTGCCTTTTTCTTTGGTGGTATATTTGTGGTGCTAGTTGGGTGGCCTGTTGTTGGCATGGTTGTGGAAATGTACGGCTTTTTCTTGTTATTCAGGTATGATGTGCTCATGTTTTGCTTATTTGTTGAATTGTACATGCTAGTTTGTATCAGCGTAGCAATTTCATGTTGAGTGTCACGTCATAGTGGTCACAGTCCCATGTTATTTCAGTGTAGCTACTCACAGTACTCAGGTTTCTGCATTATGTGCCAATGTTCTGCTAAACATAAGAGTGTGATTTCAATATTATGTTATTACTTATTAGTTGCTTTTGCCATGTTTCTTATTAATAGTGACATTATTTTGGGGTTAATTGTGAAACTTTACGACATCAGTTGGTGACATTCCATACAGCATTGCATAAATAACCAACCAGACCTTTCAAGGTCTTCCGTGACACAATTCCCTGGAGACTGGAAATGCTTAGCACAGAGATGGGTAATTTTGGTTTATTGTAAAGCAATAATTGATGCGATGGCGCAATGGGTAGAGCATTGGACTTGCGATCAACAGGTCGTGGGTTCAAATCCTACTTGGGTCAAAGCTGCGTAACAACCTTGGGCAAGTTGTTCACACCTATGTGCCTCTGTCAGTGTCACCAAGCAGTATAACTTAGTACCGGCCAAGGGGCGGTGTTGCTTTGCGGCAGGGAAGGTAACCGCAGGCCTGGCGGAAAGTAATGGCAGCCTACCGCCGGGTGGATGACTTATAGTCACCTGCGGGCTGACTGCCTGTACACCAGGATCAGCTCTGGGCCTAACACTCGGTAACGAGTATGGGAAGCCTTTACCTTTTTACCTTAATAGCTGATGATAAATAGCTCAGCAGTAGAAGAAGATTTCAGCCTATCTTGCTTGTTAACATTTTTAAGAGTAGCAACGTACATATTTATCTTCATGTATATGCATTATCTATGGATGGTTGTAGTGGCTTTCTTCCAGTTGCTGTCAATTTCTTGCGCCGAGTTCCAGTTATTGGCATGATACTTTATCTGCCCGGCATCAGTCACGTATGTACCATGTACCTGATGAAGTGTTGATATTACCTTTTCACATTCTGTATTATATTATATTAGTCTGCAGGTATTTGCTGATTTACCTTATTTGCATTTTGCATCCCTTTGATGGTTTTGACTTTTGACTGTTGGCTTCCCATCTGTTGCTGTTGCCCAGAGCTACCATCCTGAAAGCTTTACTAGAGTTGGACTCCATAAAATAGGCATGTTAAATATGGCAAGTTGAGTAAGTATTAGTGCACAATGCAGTGATCTAGTGGCAGCATGCCTGAATGTGGTGTGAGAGATGACAGAATCAAATCCCACCGTGGGTAGTTGTGTTTATTATGACAGTCACTGTGCTATGCAGCTTTGAGCACTGGCTGCTTAGTGCACACTACCACAGTGCCTAGGTTAACTTAGCCTTACACCCGGCATAGCATAGTAAAGTGAGTATTTTGATTGAATAACTAGATGGCTGTATTGTGTGGAATACCAACAATGCTGTATTTGGCTCAAATCGCTCGGCTATCTGTGCACAAGCTGTTTACTTGCTGCATTTGCCGAGGCCTAGTGTCACATGACTCAATAGTCAATGGTGATTGGCTGCAACTGAGTGTTGTCAGCGGTGATATATGACTGGTGGTTGTAACATGATGGCATTGCTGTGTCTATTATCATTGCATGCAGGTGTTGTGTGAATTGTTTCAGTTGGTGAACATGATCGGTGAACCACAAGGGATGGTATAGTGACACTGTCATTGACCAAACATCTTAGTTTAGGTTGCTGAATGTACAGTACTGTTTGGATGATGACGATCCAGTCACTTTCCTACTACAAAAGATATATCTCTGTTGTCTTGTTTAGTGTGTTTTTATGTTTTGTTGTGCTGCGCCTGTCATCTCAGTGTATAAGGCAGTTTAAGTAATACTGAAGGCTGTAATGTTGTGTATGTCCAAAAGATTGACAACTAGAAAATGTAGGGGATGTCTTTGCAGCTCGAAAACGTGTTGGCATCCAACGTATAGTTTTGCTGCTTGGGGGCGATGAAAATTTGGGGTAAATGCAGCCACTAACTTCAAACTCTGGTAACTCCATGACCTTTGAGTGAATGCACCCAAATTGTAGCAGCTAACCCAGCATGAAGCTGCCCAAAAACCATGAAAATTTTGTATAAATTGTCCAACGAATACAATCCCGCAGGTGTTTATATTCTGAAATTGGACAGAATTTTGTTTTGGGTTGCCCTGCACTGATGGGGATGAAATTTGGCATGGTGAGTCTACTCCTCTATACTATATTTCACACCCATCAGTGCAACGTGTCGCCCCTGTAGGGCGAAAAGTCTTAAAGTTGCCCTCTGAGTAACCGAAGTACCGGCATACACGCCACGGGCATTCTGCCAGTAATAGTGACAGAAATTGATCCAGTTGGATCTTCTAAGCCGTTTCTGCATAGTTAGTTAAGGATCCAACGAAATTTGAAACATTCAGACATCCTCAAACGTCTGGCGAGGTCTGAACGTCACTTCAATTTTCAGATTTCCACTCTGCATGAGCCCTATAAAATTACACCCACCTCATTTGCACATGTTCAGTTTGGTCTTTCAAGATTGTTCTCAAAACAGAACTGTTTAAAACGCGGCCTATACACCACATCTGCACCTTTATGCTTCTTGATTCATATTGTGACTCATGGTGCTGAGCAAATAAGTAACTACAGCATAGCATAATACAGCCTCATAGACTTGCCATTGTAGCAGTGGTTTAGTCAGTCAAGGTTGGCCGTTTCCATTTCAAGCCAGCAATTGGTATATGTTTATCATGTGTTAAGGGCTGTAGGTTTGTTAATGTGCTACTAAAAACACTCAAAACGCATGCAGTATTTAACAAATGTATTTGTTAATTATTTTGTTATTAATCGACTAAAGATAGTAGTTGCAAACTATGTTGGTATATATTTATTATAGGCTTGAAGTGCCCATCATGGAAATACTTTATGGGGTAAAAACTATGTTCACACATTCCGCTATAACTCTGCCGAAAGTGAACCGATTTGGATCAAATCTGGAGCACTGTGAGCACATTGTTGGGGCTGGCCCTGGCAGATTTTGGGCGCGATCCGAACAGTAGCGACAGCCTGAGAGGCAGCCGAAGTTTTATTTTTTGTCCTGTAAATATCGCACGATTTCACCGATTTCCCGTTGGGCAAATTTTACGACATTAGAACACAACAACGGTAAGGTGGTGAAAACTTTTGGAACAATTTTGAAAATTTTACCATAAGGGGTCGTTTTTTTCCAAAAAAAGCATAAATTACTCTCAAAAGAATTTCCAGGTCTTGCGACTTACAGGCCGCCATAACTCTACAATGATTACAGATCGCCCGAAACTCACTACCAAAATAATCCTCTGCGGGAAGTTTAGTTTCCAATTTTACCGTTAGCATCAATTCTAAGTCGTTCCCCTGGGATTTACGCCGCGTACAAGAAACGTTCTTCCCACATTTTTGGCAACGTCCGTCCGGTGTCTGATATTGGGTAAACCACGTACGCTGCTGCAGCTGCCTGGCTTCCGTCGTGAAAGGAAAGCAGACTGAATTGGAAACTGTAAGTAACATGGCAGATAACGCTGGCATCACTCAGTCGCAGGCATGTGACACTAGGTATCGTCGAAAGCAGGAACTAAACAGCTTTTGCGTCATTAAATAAGTAAACAGTTGTCACCTGTCGGGTATGCCCTTGAGAAACATTCTCTTCGAGCCTATATTGCAGTGTGTAACGAGATACACTGCAACTCATATAGTTGCACATGTTATTCGATTATTCTGATACACAAAATGGTGTAAACAATGAATTTTAAGTTGTTTGTTAGTACTGTAGTGTTAATCAGTTATCTGTAAATATATTTATGCAACTGCACAATTCTTTACCGTTTTTTACGGGACTGTGTTGTGCAAAAGTCTTTTATCATAGTGTTAACGTACTCAAGTAGTAACACTTTACACAAGTAATGAGGGATGTACTGAAAAGGTGGGACTGGATATTGATGGAGGACGAGAAAAACAGTAGTGGACACTGAGGGAGGATAGTGCAGGGTAGACATTGCAGGAACGGACAAATACGGAATAATATGTTTTTTATTATTAGAAACTTTGTTTATTTGCATACACAGCGGAGTGTGATTAATTTTAAGTTGTCGCATCAATATTGTACACCACCTCATTATTAGCATTATGCGGACTTCAATAATAAGCAAAATAATTCATAAAGGTATGCTGGGCATACAGTTAAATGCTGCGGGTAACGTACTGAAAGAATTGAACATTCAGTCGATGAAAACATTATTTCATTCGTATAGCAAACGTCTAAGTAGCTATTACTGTTTCACGCCAGCAACATGCACACGTGTACTGGAGAAAACATTACGTAACACTGTCGAGAAAAACATTTTAAATAGGCCTAAAGTTCAATGAAACGGGCAACCTACGAAAATGTACGACATGGCATAGTGGGGAGCGTTTAAAAAGTAAGCAAAGCAAACGCGTAATATGCTTACAGTTGCATAAGACGGGTAACGTTCGAAAGTAAATGAACATTCAGTTAATAAAAACATTACATCGTTTGTATATCGAAAATAGCTCAATATCTGTCACCAGTGAAATGGCCACATGTAGACCTAGTGGACAAACGTCAGAGAAAGACGCGTCGACTTACTCCTACAATTTCAGCCACCCCTTAATGAGCTTCAGTTAATTTTGTTTATAAAGTTTATCAAGGG
>Ga0209780_1005342_pt1 | contig 10129 bp, 7 predicted proteins | sample WorMetexBAHAMAS2_FD_187384 | JGI IMG/M metagenome (GOLD analysis project Ga0209780, IMG submission 187384) | Marine gutless worms symbiont microbial communities from Max Planck institute for Marine Microbiology, Germany - Inanidrilus exumae... | ecosystem: Host-associated > Annelida > Digestive... | reverse complement strand
CCCCGTATGGGCTCCCGTCAGTAATGTGCCCTGATTCAATTTTTGATTTTGCGCTATATAAATTGTTTGTTTGTTTTCTTTAATTTCCTTCCTTACTTTCTTCTTTCCTTATACTATCTTCTTTACTTACTTACTTCCTTACTCATTTACTTCCTGACTTATCTACTCTTGCAGAATAGACCCATTCCATTTTCAGGCCGGAGGTCGTAGGAGGTGACCAAACCTGGCCTTAGTATATTTGCTGTTGATTTTATGTTGTAGTATATTTTGGTACAGATGCATTTTTGCTTTTGTTGTGCTTGATTTAGTTTTTCAGTAATAAGCCTAGAGATTGGCTAAGAAGAACGTCTTCGAAATGACTTATTTTGTGTTGGGTGAGACATTGAAATATCAGCCGTATTGCTCCGCACATTTGCCATAGAATGGCATTGACATTGCGCATGCGAATTTGTAACAAAATGCATAAGTTGTAAATGTGGAAAAATGAACAATGCTAAAAGCACATTTTCAAAATAAGTAATTCCACAAAAACTACAGTTATTTTTAGAAATAAATCTTATATACATATGTATAAAACCGCAAGTGTCTGTGTGTTCTTTTCTCCTTATGCACGGCCACGGTTTTGAGTGGATCTTGATCAAATTTGGTATGTGGCACTGTTATGCCCTCTGGGTGGTTATGGGTTAGTGAGCGCAACTGCAGCCTGTAGGCTTGCACTCCGTACTCCCGGGAAATTTGGAAATAGCGGGCAGCAAGTGTAACGAATTGAAGAATCAAGTGCCGTAGGTGTGATTTCTGGCCGAGTGCCGTAGTATATATGTGTAGTATATGTTTGCAGCCCGTCGTGAAGTTGCTATGTAATCGGCACAACAACAAATACTCGTACACCAGGTAAATTGTCACGCCATCAACAGCTTTGGTGAAATATAAACAGATGAGTCATTACATATTTCTTAAAGGTTTTCTGCACTTATTTAGTATTTTTGAAACTCTTTTTCTTTGTGAAACTCAGTGGTAGATGTGCATAACATGATGTGAAGATTGAGTTCTACTAACTGAAAAATCATATCCCGATTGCTACACCTAGCTGTAGTTGATACACAGCAACGTGCTCCTGCCGCTGATAGATGCTTCAGCTTGAGGACCGTGTCTGTTTATTAGCAGCACACATGTGGACTAACCTTCCATCAGTACCAAGAACAAGGACCACGCTGAGGATGAGGAGTTTCACAGTTGCAGGTCTATTCATCTGGAACATCTTACGTGCCGCCCTGCGAACCGCAACTCTCTCCCCATTGACGTTCGCTCGACATCTGAAGGCCCACCTGTTCGGCTGATTGACAGCGCGTTTGAGGACCATTTATGACGCGCTCTACAAATCTAATCATCGTCATCATCTGAATTGAAATATAATAACATCAGGCTGCTTGCATATACTTGTAGCAGGCACATCTGACAACTTTAGACAGTTGCTGTATAAATATATATTTTGATTGACTGGTTGAATGAATAGATTTCGTCTACATAATGTTAGCAATAGAGTATGATTAATGATTACTGAGCTGCAGTCAAATATAGCCGAACGAACAGCGTCAGAAATGGGGTGGCAAATGAAGTTGAAATTTTGTGTTTATGTTCGCAGTAACTCCGACGACAACTTGCTGAAGAACATTGAGCTGTTTGACAAGTTGTCGCTGCGTTTCAACGGCCGAATCCTCTTCATCAAGGATGTGATTGGCAGCCAAGAGATCTGCTGCTGGTCGTACTACGGCCACGGACAGAAGATTGCCGAAGTGTGTTGTACGTCCATTGTCTATGGCACGGACAAGAAGCACACCAAGGTGACATCTTGCTGTTTGACTCAACACTGGTCTACTGGAAACAACTTCCTTTTAATAACCTTTTTTCAACTGAAGCTGGTTTACTGTGAAAAGTTTAATAAAGCTGACATTCAAATATGAATTAATTACTTTTAAACAACCAAAAAAAGTACTTGCTTATCCACATTTCGATCTCTGATCTGGATCTTCATCAGGAAAAGCTATCAACTGAGCCATGTTTAGGTTAAGTTATTTACTGACGTCAGAAGCCACAAGTCAGTTCTGATGAAGGTCTCAGATCGGAGATCAAAACTTCAACTAGATGGCTATATTGTGTGGAATGCCCACAATACAGTACTCGGCTTGAAGCGCTGGGCTATCTGTGCGACTGTCTAAGTGGGCGTCCAAAGATAACAAGTGGTGAAAGTAATTTGACATATAGCGCATCGCTGCCGTAGACGGATGGTTCAATGTTCAAAGTGTCTCTTGCCGAGGGCCAGCGGAAAACGATATACTCTGAGTGCCCAAATTTTCATCCAAATCGCTTCACTTCCGGTGGAGTTATAGCCGAACGCGTGAACACCGTCAAAACCCGCCGTAAAGTGAATCCAATACTCGGCGAAGCTATATAGCTTCTCACCGAGTAACAAGAAAGACTAGAAGGCTGTATTGTGTTGAATGAATGCAAAACAGTATTCGCCTAAAGCGGTCCACTATATGCAACAGGTGTATCCCAGGGCCCACCAAAATCGTCGACGCAAACGACATCTCGATCGCTACAGCTGTTTTTGCAGGGCTCACTAGGTGACAGACCGACTGATAGACCGACAGACCACGCTACTTGGTCGGTAACAATAGGCGGAGTGCACAGTGGACAAACGAAATTCTGTTATTGTCTACGGCTACAACAAGTTATACAACAAGTATTTATCGGAGCAGTCGACTCAAATACACAGTCACTGCCTTTACATCGTAAGCGTTCACCAGATGGCGCCACCCGTAACTGAGGTAGGAGACATCCAATTGCACCTTACTACTTACTTACTAGACATAGTAATCGTAAATTGTCCATATTTATGGCTTTGTCAAACAATTTTATGCAATGCACCCCGGAAACTGCCAAACTCGGTAAAATAACGCAAAATAAAAACCATTTTTCCGTTCAAGGTGATTCAAGATCACCGATTTTGGTACCAATTGAAAGCTCATATACGACTTCCTATTAGTGATTAATACTAACTTACCTGTTATCTTGCCGTGTTTTGGAGATACAGCATTACAAATTCCAACAAGAGCTCATCAGAAGATGAGACAGCGAACGTGAACGTTTTACGACGACATCGTACATGTAGAAGCCAGAGCCTATGCCCATTAAACTGAATTCCTAATTTCTACTATAACTAAGCGTCAGTGGTAAACTATGCATTGCAACAACAGGCGTTTTATAACACTGCAGAAAGCACTGAAATCGTTTTTCCCAACTGGGGGAGCTCACGATGCTCAGCGCTATCAGTGTCTCGGCCCAATTTGGCCTCCTCTAACTTTACAGTCTACATCTGCCAGTGCAATCAGTTAACTCATTTTTGCCTGGAAAGTGGCTATCAGTGTGGCGCGAGTCTGTGTATATGTGTTTGAGGACAAAAGCACACGAAAGCATCTCAAGAACTGTGTCCGATTATGCTGTTTATTGTGATAGTGTTACAACACGACTGACAGTAGTGCAACAGCTTTCACATCAGCTTTCACATCATTACCCACAACAATTCTTCTATTTGTATGTCTTTGCCGCCAGACGTGTCGGCAAAGACGTTACATGGGTTTTGTCTGCTGCATTTATCTGTTTATTTGTTTTTCCGTTTGTCTGGACAGACCTTGTTACCACAATATCTCATGAACGGCTTGAGCAATCTCGATGAAACTTAAAGGGAATATTCATTAGCCCCCACTGATGACCTGACTAGATTCTGGAGGTCATAGCTTTGACCTCTGTGTCAGTGTCACAACAAGCTGTCGAGGTCAAAAATTGTGAACACTGTAAACACTGTGAACACAGTGTTCTCAATGACTGCTACTGATGACATGGCTGGATTCTGGAGGTCAAAGGTCAAATTCATAGCAGGCCGTCAAGGTGCCGAATGCATCCATGTCAACATTGAGGCATCGAAATTCGTCTTCTGGTTTCAAATTAATGCTTACTTTTAGTATAAATAAGTTAACTTTTGGCACTTGCATTGTCCTAAATTTTTTATTTGCACAGTTTGATAATTAGACCTGTTTTATGGTGTTATACTGTGTTACATGTTATTACGACTGGCACTATTTAGTCTGTAGCATAATCAAGAAAAATGTGATGAAATGTTGACAAACGGATCTTAATGTATGTACCTCCAGTGCTTTAACAGTGCTTGTCTGGTGACGTCCAGCTGGTTAATAAACCTGTTCCACGAATCCCAAGGAGTTGCTGTTGCGAGACACAGTGTAACCTGAAAAACTATGCTGTTTTATGAGCAGTAGACTTTTAAACAATGTGCTGTAGTCAGGTGCTCCATACTTAGGCCGTTGTACCACTGTGACAGGTGGAGTTCCCCGAAGCAAGAATCTATGAAGAGACTCTAAACATTCTACTGTATGAGAACCGTGACCTTCGACCTGACCCTGAACTGATGAGCAAGACGAAGTACCATCCTCAGCCGGCAGACAGCGATGATGACCTGGATCAGAAGGTGGAAAAACCAGACAGGACTGGAAAACGGAAGTGATCCAGTTACTGAATACGGAACATGTGACGTACTGTTTACAACCAATCATCTTATGTGGACATAATCCCTATTATTATTATTATTATATTATCATCATCATTATTATTCTTATTACCCATGCTAACGGCAGTCATGGAGGTAGGGTTTGTACCTCCGTTTCGTCTGTGTGTCTGTCTGTTTTCAGCACGATATCTCAAAAATTGATGTAGCTAGGATCACCACACTTGACACAGAAATGTTCTACAATGATTCCTGGAAACCCATTTATTTTGGAGTCAGAAGATCGATGACAAAGGTCGCGAGTCGCTAAAACATTGCTAGTGTGGGTCTTTACACTCTTATGAGTGCTGGCTTCTTTTAGTTGTTAGTATTGTTGATATTATTAAGTGGACTGCCAAATGCTGTCTTGGCTCAGTTGCTGGCCTGTCGGTGTTCATATGCTGTATTCTTTGTTTTTATGTCAGCATCTATTAATACCATTATTGTTTCATCATTGCCATTACTGTGCCCCATATGTGGTCTGCCCCTGTAATATTAACAAGTCTCCGCTGCCGCTGACAGACCCGCGTGATGCAGTGCTTCAGGCCCACTATGTTGAACACAGATGTTAACGCTGTGTATGATAAACTGGTGACCGAGGCCGTCACCAGTTTACCACATTGACCATCCTCCTAAGTTGATAGCACCTCAGACGATCGGCCGTTCCAGAGATGTGGTTGGTGGCAACCAAAATTTAAATGGTTCACGTGACCTAACCACACCCTTTTCAGGGATGGTTTGCCATCTGTGGGCTAGCACTTGCTACCTACCAAATTCGAAGTCTCTATCTCCATCTACTATGAAGATATGAAAGGCGATTCAAAATGTAAAAATGGGGTGGTTTAGGATAGTTAGGGTCAGTTATGGTCACTGGAAATAGCATCAATCTATCGAGCACATGCAATTTCCTATTAGCATAGTAACTATGTCCTTATCTAGCACTATTTGTGAGATATTGGTCGAAAATGGTCGTTTGAACCTACCCCACCTCTATTTAGCGCCCCTGTTGGGGGTGGTCTGGTTGGAATTTCGCCAATATTTTTGGTATTGTTTGCGTGATATTGAATTTATCGGTTTTGGTACAGACAAGGACTGTGCTGCTGTCGTTGTCTCTTTTGCTAAATAGTTATCTACATCAGTGCAACACTGTTAAAATACTTATGTCCATCACTGTAGCATTGACTGTGCCATGTGCCGTTCGCAAACAGATCAATTGCAGGCGCAAAGTTGAATCGCGGGTTTCTTTATGCTGTCTGTCTTTATGATGCCAATAACTCGTTTGAAATTTAGTCGATTTTTATTCGCAGCACAGTGCTTATGCACTGGTAAACTGGTCGCTGCCGGATGCGTCTAGTGCAATGTTGACTGTTGAAATTTCGCCCCCACTTTATGCTGATTTTACATCTGGCTAACAGAAAGGACTTCTGGTCTGTCAACAAGCTATACATTGACTGTCTGTTGTGGATCCAGCATAATCCACCAGTAACTGTGGTAAAGTCGGCTGGCTTATCAGAAACAGTAGTTAGTAGTTCAGCAGTGAATGTTGTTTTACACAACTTTTGACATTATTAGGTCGACTCTTCGACAGAGTCTACCTAATAAAGCCGGTCTCAAATGTCCGTCTGTCCGTACGTACGTACGTACGTACGTACGTACGTACGTACGTACATTACGTCCATCTACAAAAAGTTTCTTCGATTTCAGTGAAATATGGCATGTAGATAGAGGTCGATGAGTGATGCACGACAGTATGCAGTATGATCCGATACAAGGTCAAGGTCACGAGCCCTTCAAAGTAGGAAATCCGGCCATTTTCAACAGCTGTCTCCTCTGCCTTTAACAATGGGAGCTGGCAACTGACCACGGATTCTTAAACTAGGGTACAATATCTAAATTTGATTGGGCCAGGTTTTTGATATTTGGCCTAGTTTTTGTGAGATGTGATTTTAAAGTTGGCAGAGACGTAACTTGCGAAAAGTCTACCGTCAGTCCCGAAGGGGGCTAATTTATTTTTGCCGTCAATATTTATGACTAGCAGCTTGTTATTTTCATGCAATTAGTAACTGCAGACATAGCGTCTTGATCTTACCTCATTGTATTATGTTGAAAATTGCCATATAGTGTGCAGTAGATCTGTCTGCCAAAGATGTAGGTAACCATATAAAGTAGCTTGTTGGATGTTGTTTGAGGCTGTATATAAACGTGGCAGTCATTGTAATTTGATAGACAAGTTTTTAGTTTACTTGTAACTCTGTATCACTAGGAAATGTGCAAAGATTAACATTATTTCATTGTGCTCAATACCAATAGAGATGGACTGAATGTAAAATACATTAGGTCTGTCAGTCCGTGCATCCCAGTAATTGTCATCTTTAATATCAAGTGTGGATTGATATATCCCTGATGATGCCATATTTCTTGCTAATGGCATCAGTGAAGTTTAACAGTTTGTAGTATGCTATGTAATTGCACATAATTTTAGGTCTTTTTTGGTTCTGGTAAGCAACGGACAACTACCACCAGTGACAGATTGTGGTGGCACATCGCTGCCAAATTTTTGAGTTTTTGACTTTGTGAGTTTTTCAAACACAGAATTTTGATACTGTTTGCGTAGTAGTGATGTAAATTTCATGTTGATGGCATCTGTGGGACTTGCCAAATGATTGCTGGTGTGCTGCATAATTGCGCACAATGCATTGTTGGTGTTATTTTCAAAAATAGTTGATTAACATAACATTTATTAAAATTTTAAAAATCGACATTGGCTACCTTGAGGCACGGCACAGAGGCTCGTGCCTCCTCAGGATTTAGGGCCCGGAGGCATGCTATGGAGCGTGCCTCCCCAGAATTTTTGCCGTCAAATGCTGTTAGACCCCTGTTATAGCCAAAAGTGTTGTACTAGATGCTGCCTGATGGATTAAAAACACACAAATCGATTATGGCCGGGGCTTTTCCCCGGACCCCACTGGGTTAGCTTACACTGCTCCCCCAGACCTCCTAGTGGGTGAGCAGGGGGGCTAGCTGCCCCACTTTTCCAAGTACCTCACCCTGCTTTGGCCCTTCAGGCTGCGAGCTTCAGCCCTCTTGGCCTCGCTGCTCTGTGCCTCCTCACTTTTGACTACCTTCTGCTGCCCAAGCTTGAATGTGCTAACGTAAATGAAATAGACTCTGTCGTTGTCTGTAGGCGTGGATGCTGTATAGTTGAGTGTCACACTTATGTTTATTTGCTGTGAATGTATATACATGTACAACTGTTGTGTCAGGGATTTGGATATTGTCTGTATGATAAGGCTTAATTGTATTAGATTGTTCTAAACATACTGTTTGTATTCTTACTTCGATAAAATGCGTCTTAGAGTTTTTAAATTAACACAATTTTATGTTATGTTTTGTTACACACACAACTTTATTTCACCACAAATGTGGTAGCAGAAAAAACAAACATAATAAACATAAGTTTAATGAATTAAATAAATGATCACCTAACTAAGCTAAATTGACACTGCAGTTAGACGATTACGCGCACAATTCCAATTCCTCTTCTGCAAACTCTTGACATATTTTGCACAGTACATTCTTCGATGACGTCATATTAGAAAAAAACTTGCATTGCATAATTAATCCCGCTAAATATATTTAACAGTAGCTGTACTGGCCACCTCCATTAGCCATTAGCAGCCATTACATCCACTTGCTACCATTACCCATTACCTAGCCCAATGGCCACAAATCTTACCATTTGAATTTGACATGTCTCGTAGTTTGCATACAACTACTTCAAATCCGTAACTGTTCATACTGATAACTGATGTATGTTCAGCATTAGCAGATACATATTTTCAGGTGGTCAGAGTGTTAATCAGTAACGCTGCATATTTTCTGGTTGTTCTAAGATTCCTTTGATCACAGCACTTTATGCGTTGTGGTTCTTATTTCTTCTGACATTTGGCAGCTGAGATATAAAGACTAGCCAAAATTAGCCGGCTAACCAGCCATTAAAATTGGCTAGCCAGCTGATAATGATAAAGATATCAGCCAACTTCTATTTTTGAGAATAGGTAAATGGATGATATGAACAAGTTGAAGAGTTTCTATACGTACATGTAAATATTCTCAAGAAGTCTGAATAAGTACAATATTGTTAGTATTGACGACGTAAACATAATAGACCAGCGGTGAGTCATAGGATGTTTACGTTCTTTGATGCAGTACCTGGGCTGAAAAAAGTAAATTGTCTGTTAGTCGTTCTGGTAGTATGCCCCTATCCCCTGTTATGAGGGTGGAAGGAGAAAGTCAAATATCAGACTCGTTGACAATCACAAATGCCAGTTACCATTTCACCAGCACAAAAAAAACAATGGTTCATGATGTCACACGAGCTTCCACAGGAGTATCATCCTACACCACATCATCACTCACCAACACATGGACACACCGAACAGTTACAGGCTTTTACAGCTATGCTTTCAGCCTGAGGTTGATACTTTCACGGCGTCATACGTGATGCCATGCTGAGACACTGGTACAGTTATGAAAATAATAGAAGTCTAATTTAAAACTGGAGAATAGAAAAAGAGTGGAGCGGGGTTCTAAGAAAATGTTGAAGAAATTTACTGCTAAACAGCAGTCTGAGTGGACTTTGCATCTTTAAAAAAATAAACATGATTTTTTCATATTTATTTGTATTAACACCGAAGATTTAAAAAGATGGGGGTCACTGTTTTGGTCACACTCTGTATTTGTTATCTACTCATCAAAGTACAAAGTGGTTTAAAGTAGTTAATAACGAATAGGGCCTACTGTTTCTTCTGAGCTATTCGGTTTTTATGTTTAGTTTTTTCCCTATTTTTCGTTTCTGTGCCATGCGCTAGATTAAGCTAGCCATCTCGTCAGCTTTTGAGCCCATGTAAACCTCGTATATAAGTCGTATATCGCATCGTATTGTATTTATCCACCATGTAGATTGTAGATCGTGTTCAAACATTACGAAACGGTAAAACGCTACACCGTACACGGGTACTATAACAGTACAAAAATTACAATTTTCTTTTTGTTTTATTGATGAATAAATAATAATGACCTTCAGGTCTAGTCAAGTAATTATTTACTGGTTTAGATCATCGTTCGTCGAGTTCTATTGAGAAGCAAATACCTCGGTTCGCACAGCACTACACGAAACAGTAACGAAAAAGCTCAGTTTAACTTTAGATATTATTTCTGCTTCCGGTCCAGTGTAAACGCGGAGGTATACATTTTATATATATAAATATTTTGTGTTTGTTTTCATTATTTATGTTAATAAATAACACCGTAATGCTTGTTTAGGTCAGATATCAGTCTAGCTTGTGTTAATTTGCGTTTTTGTCACACTGTGAAATCAGACGATGATTAAAGGTTTTTTTGGAGGCATTATCCAACTTTAGCCCCCGCAGGGGGCTGACTATTTTTATGGCTATAAAAGTACAAATCAATGCAAAATGGAATGTGTCACTAACTTTCGAAATCTAGGAG
>Ga0209780_1005341_pt1 | contig 10129 bp, 9 predicted proteins | sample WorMetexBAHAMAS2_FD_187384 | JGI IMG/M metagenome (GOLD analysis project Ga0209780, IMG submission 187384) | Marine gutless worms symbiont microbial communities from Max Planck institute for Marine Microbiology, Germany - Inanidrilus exumae... | ecosystem: Host-associated > Annelida > Digestive... | reverse complement strand
TGCACTTTAGTCACTTATTTTCAATTTTGTCTCTGCTTTTTATTATTATTATTATCATTTGTTATGATTATCATTTACAATGATAATGATGATGTTTATGTTGTTGTTGTTGTTGTTGTTGTTGTTATTGTTAATCTTCTTCTTGTTTATTATTATTACTTATTTATATTATTATTATTATTATCATATTATGTTTGTCATATCATGGTGTGACTGATTGTAGAGCAGTCAGACGATGTAGTCAATGCCATAACGTGCCTTGCAATTCCCCAAGCAGTGATGATGATCCGGATTTCCGCAATGAGATCTGCTGTGAGCCTGATCCACGTGGCTGTCCAAGCACGTCAGATATGATGCGTGGTTCTTCAAGACGTCCTTCAAGGCGGACCACTAGTGCTCCATCGGCTCGACAGCCGCGTACAAGATGCGTGAGTCCAGTCAACTTTGAGTGTGGCTTTCTTCGGCAGAAGTCGGACTGTGACTGCGAATGTGTCGAGTCAGGACCTCGACCACCGTTTGTAGTCCGCCGGGTATGAGCATGTCTTGAAGTCGATAGATATTGCACTTTAAGTGACCATTTATTATTAGGATATGAACGACAACAGGGGTGCGTTCAGTTGCGCAGGCGCCTGGCAGACGAAGCGTGAACTAACCGAACCACTGGCTGATGTGCAGGTGGACAGCAGGGTGCTGCATCGAACTCCGGGCTTACCTGGAGGATCTCGGCGAATGACGGGCAAAAAGCAACGCAGCAGAGCAATGTGTTTTCAGTCATGTAACTGCTGTAAAGGTTGTCTACTTTGCTGTCTTATGTTGAAGAATTCTTTTTAGTAACAAATGTGTTATTTATGTACATTTACCTTTTACTGAGTTATCAGAATGGGGCATTTGAAATCTGCTGCACACCCGTTAAATACAAATCCAAACTAACCTGAACGGCTGTGTCTCATTACCAGACCGCCGTGATCCCTATAAATATCGGGCGCTTTTACGGCACAGGTAATAGGGATGCCTGAATCACTTAATTTTTAAACTGCTTTAAATGATTTGAAACTGTTTTAAATGATATGTTTTCAGGCCGCAAGTGATTGAACAATTCGTGCACGTGGCGATGCGGCCTTTTGTCTAATTACTTTGACCACTTGTTATTATTATGGTGCACCGCATGCACTGCATAAGATGTGGGCTATTGTTGCAGACGGAGTAGCATGGTAGGTCTGTCTGTGTGTTTGTGTGTCTGTTGGTCATGTTGATGCACTGTCCTACCTTCCACCACCTGGGGTTTTTGATTTAGACAAACACAGATCTTGGACTTGTGTTGGCTAACTGGGCACATTATGCTGCAACCCTTGCCTTGTGCACAAATAGCTTACCCCGCATCATAGTCTACACAGCTGCTGTAGCTTCTTCAAGCCTACTGCCTTCTGCAACAAATCATTTGACATTGTAGTCCTACTGGAGAAGCTCTGCCTCCATCATAAGCTCCGATCTCCATTACAGCAAAGTATTGTCTTTGTTCTGTTTTTGTTTTTAGATAGTAATGATATAAATGTGTGTATTTCTGCTGTTTGTTCTGGTCGTTTTTAATCTGTGTATTTTTCTCTTATTGTGTTTTTAGTGTAGTTGTTTAGCTTTTTTATTGTCATGTCATGTTGGCAATTTTTTTTATTATGTACTTCGTGTACAATTTTTATAATAATAATAATAATATCATAAATGCTATTTATTCTGATCATTGTTATATCATTTTATTTGTCGAATTAATTTATAGGTCGACTCAGAACTAACTCCACCTATAAAGCCGGTCTCAAATGTCCGTCCATCCGTGTGTACGTCCGTCCATCCACAAACGTTTCTCCGGTTTCACTGAAATTTGACATGTAGGAACAGGTCGATGAGTGATTCACAACGGTATGCAGTATGACCCGATCCAAGGTCGAGGTCTGGAGTCCTTCAAAGTTGGACATCCTGTCATTTTCAAAGCTACCTCCGCTGTTTACAATTGAAGGTGATAACTGACCACTCATTCTTAAACTAGGCATAATTTGTTCGGGTCGGATTTTAGATATTTTCCTAGTTTTTGTGTCACATGACTTTGAACTTGGCAGAAAAGTCAGTTGTGAAGAGTCGACCGTCAGTCCCATACACGTCTAATATTTCGTTGGTTTTGCTTGTAGTCGAAACTGTCTTGGACTTTTGTGCTCGTAGAAGTGTTATAAAGATAGTAAGTAAAAGATAATTCTTTATGATTAACGTAAGTTAGAGAGCAGTGAACAATTCTTTTGTTTACAAAAATGTGCAACAGTTGTAAAAAATAAAAGTATTGTTCAAAAGGGTGAAATGCTGCAGACATTCTCAATATTATTATTATTGGGAAATATTTAGCTGTTCAAATGACCGCTTGTTGTGTGTGTTGTTGCAGACGCGTATGCAGAGAGAGCCCCACAACTTGTTGAACGCTGCACAGTTTGTGATACGTACGAAAGATACATGGGAAAGCCGTATTGGGGTCATCAAAATGGTTGTCATCCTGTTGGACTGAAGCAAGTTCCTGTCGAGGTAGAGCCAGCTGAACTATATAAATCAATCGGTTGGTCAGTCAAGATAGATTGTCATAACACTGTAAGCTATGAACGAATCAGAGGTGCTCATGATGACTATTTTAGTCGCTTTTTGTGGGTAAGTGTAACAGTCAGCCGTATCCATTAGGAGTTTAAACAGGCGTCGGAACGTATCTCCTTGGGCGGCTATAGCCGTCCCACTATTAAAAGTGGGACGGCTTGCATGTCAATTTTGCCGTTTGAGCAGTCCCACTTTTTAACAAAATTTTGATCGATTTACTGTGAGACAAGCACTTTAGAATACTCAAAATGATTGCCACCAGTGGCTTTCTGGCAGCTCTAAACTACACCAAATTCGTTTTCGGCCGGGGCTCCGCCCCGGACCCCGCTGGGGGAGCTTACAGTGCTCCCCTAGACCCCCTAGCTGGCTTAAGGGGCGCTACTTCTAAGGGAGGCGAGAGGAAAGAGGGGAGGGAAGGGAGGGAGAGGAGGAAATGGAGGGAAGTGTGATGTCAAACCCACGGTTACCTTCCCAGCCGTAGGGCGTCACCTGTGTTGACTGGCAAACCCAGTTAAGACCTGGAAAATTTTGTTGGAACAAAAAACGTTATACTGCCTGCATGCCTTGGCTGATGGCAACTACCACATTAATATTAGCGAGCAGACGCTAGGGATTTCCTCTTTGTTACGTACATGGGACTGCCGGACTGCCTTCACGGACTATTGCCCGGACCGTTTCTTCTAAGCTACTTGGTTTTTGTTATTAGTTTTCCTTATTTTTTGTTTCTGTGCCATTCGCTAGATAAGGCTGGCCATTTTGTTAGTTTTTGAGCACATGTAACTCGTACCGTATCGTACTTCATCTCCATACCATAATTACATTTACTATGCTGGCCGCGTCTTGTTGTAAGTGTAATGTATGTAACAGTCTGGCGTCCGTCCGTTTGTCTGTCTGTCCCGTCTTTCTTGTAACCTTAATAAGTCGTGCAGCGCATTTTCATCGTGACTCACCAGGGGGCAGCACGCGACGCACGCAGCCAGTGTACATTTCCGTCCAAGTATCACGAGGACAGAAGTATTTGTTAGCAATGCAGAAGAGATGCTGCATGATGTGTGATTGTGGCGACATGATGATGTTATTACTACCACTGCTGCATTGTGCTAGGTAACTCGTTCTTCCATCAATGGTCGTCAGAAGCATGACATGTCGTACTACGTCGACTCTTCTGCTGACGATTTTCAAGGCACATCCTTTCGACAATTTAACAGAACCAATGCATCTCCCGGGGTCTGTGTTGATTCTGCTATTTTTTTATGTATCTACAACATCAGCAGTATTGCCAATGAGCTGCAGAACTTGCAGCCAAAAAATGCTGTTTGACGTAATATTGACACGGGTGATTTAGAATGCTGCATGTCCAAAGCAAACTTGGGAATCAAATGACCATTTAGCAGCGTGCCTGTGCACATACTTATTCCAGATTTGTTGACATATTTTCCACTCTAAGTTTTTTCTGACTCACCTATTTCTGCACCTATCACTTCTTCCTGTTTTGACTCACCACTCTGCTTATCTATAACCCCTTGACTTTTTCACTCCCGGCGTAAAACCAAATCTTTCCCACTGTAGATTTACTTCTGCCTTCTGGTCTGGAATGCCATCACAGACTATCACCGGGACCGTTTCTTTTGAGCAATCGGGTTTTTTAGTTTTACCTTATTTTTTCCTTTTTCGTTGCCATGTGCTAGATTAAGCTGGCTCTTTGTCACCTCTTGAGTGCACATAAATATACCTGTTTGTTAAAAAAAGTTTCATGAGTAGGATCTTCAGAGAGCCAGCATAAAGAGAACAACAACCCTTCCCTTGCGAATTAGTGAATGAAAAAATGACGTCACTAACCCTTAGGGACTTGTGGGACGACTAGCTAAACCAGGTATATCAAAAGAAATTCTAAAACTGGACAAGTAGCAACATCCCTGTTGATTGATCTATCAGTCGATGGTAACATAAACCAGCTTTCCCTGCCCTGCTGGCAGTTATAATGTTAGTCACATCTGGTGGGCGCTCGCCGGCCAGGCTGTAAGTTCACCATACATTGCAGTTCATTGCACTTCTGCGTGTCCCGGAACGCATTGAGTATAAAATTGCAGTCCTGGTTTACAAGTTTCTACACGGACTGGCGCCACGTTACGTTACGTTACTTGCGTCGCAGATCTGCCAGGTCGTCGCGCTCTCCGTTCTGCCAGCACAAACCGTCTTTACATTCCACCTCTCAGGTTGTCCACGGTCAGCACCAGAGCATTCTCGGTTGCCGGACATAGCGTCTGGAACAATCTACCTGAGGACATCACATCTGCTGAAACTTTATATACATTCAGTCACCGGCTGAAGACGCACTTGTTTCAGCGCTACTATTAAGATTTATTTGCTAGTCTAAAGTTAATGTTACCTTCTCTTATAGTGGTCCTCGCAGTGGTTATTGCCACTTAGGCCACTTTAAGTAGTTTATTTACATTTACATTTTCATACAATGGCAGTTGTAATGCCAGTTATAAGCGCTACCGTTCAATCAGTAGGGATGTCGGGTCTACCGTTCTTATAACGTCTTAGGGTTTATCTGGATGATGTGACTGTTAAATCGGTGTGTTTTTCTGTGTCTTTGCTTCACGTTGGTGCATTCTTTAGCGTTACAACGCGAGCCGCTATGCCGACACGCAAGCAGCTGCATCAGAAAGTTACGATGATCTGACAGAACGCATTGAGCAGGCGTTACGAATCTCCTCCAGTGGACTGTCCGCCAACTGTAACACCGATCAGTCATTGGTACGTACGGCGGCAGTTCATTCAGCCGAAACACGTCATTTCTCTGCCACCATGTTGTATTACTGCTTTTTTAGAGTTCAACTAGTCGCTGCTTGATTTCTTCAATTTTGCTGACTTGAAACTCATATTCACGCTGATATAGACTCCCTAAATCTTGTAATTAATTGAGTTCAGCTCTGGCCTGTTGGGGGCTATAGCGCAGGAGAAATGTAGTTTGAGAGTTTTACGCAGCAGCTGTTGAACTGTGTTGCGCACACCATGCACTGGTGCATGCATGAGCTGTGTTGCTGAAAGACAAATAATATTGTTGTCGACAACGTGTTTGATAACAGCTAACATTTGTCGAGATAGTAAGATATCCCACCAATACTGTCCATTGATTTTTCACTTGAGGCTCGACAAAGAACATTTCCCAGTGACACAATGATCGACATCACCACAGACTTGGTAAACGATGAGTGTGTAGTAACGGATAGTAGCATGCTATACTCGCTTCGTCGGTCTTGTTTGGTGCGTACGGCTGATTCTTGTAAGAATGAAGGGCGGTTCCGCTGTGACCAAGTGATAATATGAATGTGTTTTCTGTGTCTGTTGGCAAAACAACTCTCAGCGTTTAAAGTGAAAAGACGCAATTTTGGCTCTTTGTTTACCGAGGTAGTGCAGAAGCATACGTGTGGGAGCCTGCAAGTGGGGTGTGGGAGCTCAAGCGAGACACTTTGGATCCCAGCTCCCACTGAATTTAACCCATGCAACGTTGTCAAAGCGTTGAAGGAAACACAGAGAAGTGACCCCGGCCAGGAATACCACGTCATCATTTTGTCATCGACCATCAGATTGCTGAATCAAGAGGCATTTTTCCCTTTACGATCGTTGTCTGACACCAAAAGGGATTCAGTTTGTGTGTGATAATGGGATTTATTCTGTACTTGTGTAGTTTAAAGATTGTGTGTTGTGTTTTTATGTTTATGGTGTTTAGGCATTTGTGTATGTATTTGTGTTCTTTTTTGCTTTTTACTGCTGCACTTTTGCATATTAAATAAATAAAATAAATAAATAAATAATGTTATTTTCAGCTGGAGCATCGTGTGGCCGATTATTGAACAGCACATGCAGACGTAAGAACCGGTGACCTGTCGTGAATGTTGGTAACATTTAGTTGCTAGTTACTGGAGCATCCAGAGGACACTGCCATCACACAGTATAATACAACGTCTAGTCTGCTGGCGCATTTGTTGTCGATGTGAAACAGCATCCATGTGTCTATGTGTTTCTTATGTGTTTACTTTGTCTTTTCTTTTTTACAATCTTACATGACTGGGACAGGTTTTGGTCATTTACATCCATAAATGCAATTAATTGTTTCGTGATCGTCACTTTTCTACGTTTTGTACTCTTGTCTGGTACAAGCTCAGGTGACTGCATTGTGTTACGTGCTTTAAACTGTGCAGTAGTCTTTTACGTCTTTATATATCAGTTCATTAGCCGTCGCTACCCGCCAGTGTCACAATGTCGGTGAAGGCATTATGTTTTCGGGCTGTCGGTCCGTTCATCCGGAGAGATCTTGCTACCACGATATCTCATAAGAGCTTGAGCAGTTTCGATGAAACTTACAGGTAATATTCGCTAGCCCCTATTGATGAGCTGATTAGATTCTATAGGTCACAGGTCAAGGTCACAGCAGGCCGTCGAGGTGGCAAAAGCACCGTAGTGGACACGGGCGTCAAAGTCCATCTTCTGATTTTGTTTGCTTTTTCCTTTTTAATGACATTTACCATTATAAATATATAAACAGTAAATGTTATTAACCGCATTGTTCGTGACGTCTATCGCTCATTGACGGTAATCAGGTGGCGCGATGGCGCAACGGGTGGAAAGTTTGACTTGGGTGGGTTTAAATTCTACTCCTAACAACCTTGGGCAAGTCGTTCACACCTATGTGCCTCCGTCACCAAGCAGTATAACTTGGTACCGGCCAAGTGGCGGTGATGCTCTGCAGCTGGGAAGGTAACCGCAGGCCTGACGGAAAGTAATGACAGTCTACCGCCGAGTGGATGACTTAGTCACCTGCGGACTGACTGCCTGTACACCGGGATCAGCTCCGGGTCCAACGCTCGGTAACGAGTATGGGAAGCCTTCTTTTACTGTTATAAATATGAACTCCAACATTTTCATGGCACTGATTGGCCTACAAGGTCCCGATGTGCCGTTAGGAAATTACTTACTGACTGTGAATACAAAATCAGTCATTATCGTAATATACGAATTTTAATCTGCTTATTTCAGTTTGATGATAGCTTTCATTATTTCACGAGACCGCCCACTGTGTGGTATCTTGCTAACGCACTCTCCTTCCGCTACCTACAATTTTTGGTTTAGACACATGATACATCCCTTGATCGGGACTAGCTAACTGGCCTCGTTATAATTGATGCAACGTCTGCCAAGCCTATGCTGCTGCTGCTGCTGCCGCAAGCCTACCGCCCACTGCAACAAATCGTGACATTGTAGCCATGCTGAAGAAGCTCCAATAATATTACTACTACCTTTCGTTTATGTTTAACCGGGGCTTATTTTCTGCCAGTGTTATTTCAGAAAATCTTTGAAGTTTGGGGGCAGGTTTTTTCCAGCCCATTACCTTTCCTGTTATCCAACAAACAGCGTCAAAGCAAAAATAGCACTAATGAAATTATGTACACATGATTTTTTGCTCAGTTGCATTTGTTACAAATGTAAAAAACTGCATTTGATACATGATGTTAACGGCGACAGATCAAAAACCGCAAACATAACAAAAAGGTGATATCAGTGCATAGGAAGCGGCCTATTGCTACAGACAGTTAGCGTGGTCTGTGTGTCTGTTGGTTACGTTCATGAGCCCTGCAAAAATGGCTTAACCGATCGAGATGCCGTTTGGGGACAGACTGGGGTGGGCCCAAGGAACCATTATTAGATGGAGTCGAGATCCCCGACAGGGGGCAATTTTTGGCATTTCCGGACTATTGAAAAGCAATGGAAGTCAGTGCTGCAGAGCTTTAATGCACCAGAAAAATTAGTAACGGCTACAGCCGGCTACAGTGCTCCCGACTGTTGAGTGTCACATTACATTGCCCCCCCCCCGTGAAAAATACGCCCCTACGATGCGACTTTTTGTCAAAATTCTTTGACCATTTGTTTGCATTTATGTTTGCAGTCTTACTAGCCTACCAGATTTGAGTACGTTCTCATTCTGCAGTTCCAGAAATTTAGAAGGGGACCGGGTACCCATAATCACGGGCAGTTATCATAGGTACGGCCCGTGCTTATAGGTGCGACCCGTCCGCCCACTGCGATGCGGCCTATCGTCGAATTACTTTGACCACTTGTTTTACTTACTGTCTAATGTAACAAACAAACCAACCAAACGTTTCTCAGCTTAATGGCGCGACATGATCTGAATTATGTTGAAAGCGCCGTTAAACTCCAATCAACCAACCGTCATAAAATCCTGGTAGTATTTTTATGTTTTCACTACCGGACTATGTCGGCGAAGACATTATGTTTTCGGGCTGTCAGTCCGCCACGTTCGTCCTTTCGTTCGTTCGTTCGTCCAGACAGATATTTACCACGATATTTCATGAACTGCTTGAACAATCTCGATGAAACTGACGGGAAATATTCACTAGCCTCTACTGATGACCTGATTTGTGTGTTTAAAGTGATACGAAATCTACATAAATCTCCTATCGTCCCATTGCCTCTTCACTGTGCCATTTTGGATTTTTACATATTTAATATTTAGTTATGTGTTTTACAGCTTGTTTTGTAGCTGTGCTAGGCTATATGGATGCTTTATAGGTTCTAGTCAGTAACAGTTTTACTATGTCAGTTTTTTTTACATCATTTACTGTCTGTCTTCGGTTCAAAATACTTTTCATGCTAGCCACGCCTCGTATTCTCTTGTGACATATGGCACTGTATAAATATGGTTTGACTGACTGAGTGATTATATCAATGTTTTGTGAATGTGGCTCGATCTTTGTAATTGCTTTTGTACTGATTATATTTTAATTAGAATTAACTAACAGATCACATATTTCATGAAGCTCAGTCTTTTGATTTTAGTACCGGTTGTTACGCCGGCCGCTTCTAACGTTTAGCGTAATGTAAACGGTCTGCCGTCCGTCCGTCTGTCTGTCCCGTCGTTTTTCTAACTTTAATAGAGCGCGCGGCGCATACTCAACGTGACTCACCAGGGGCAGCATGCGACGCGGCCAGCGTGCATTTCGGCGCGACAATAAGGAGGACCGACATACTTGTTAATTAAGTGGGCTAATATTCCACGTTAGTCTGTGGAAACTATTGCGTCTTTCTTACTGTGGTGTGAAGTTTTTAGTTTCGGTTGTACCAGGTATTAACTTGGCCGTAGGTTAACTCAGCGTTGTCGTCATGACAACGGTGGTTCATGCGACACACCATGCCAATAGCAGTGCTGGAAAATGGACTAAAGTTATATCTGAGCTTGGTGCAACCAGTCCTTAGCTGTACGTGGCATGCAGTATCCTGATAACATGCGCATGCATCACTTACAACCTCTTCGTATGCTCCCTTCTAAGATATCTTAGCCATGCGCGCCCTTCACTGAAGTATCTACTAGATTGAAAAACGTTAAAGGTAAGGCTTGTGGTAGAAGCGTTGGTCGTATCAACGAAGTTACTCTACGTCGAGCCCGGTTAGTACTGGGATTGGTGACGTGTCTGGGTTCAAC
>Ga0209780_1005340_pt1 | contig 10130 bp, 6 predicted proteins | sample WorMetexBAHAMAS2_FD_187384 | JGI IMG/M metagenome (GOLD analysis project Ga0209780, IMG submission 187384) | Marine gutless worms symbiont microbial communities from Max Planck institute for Marine Microbiology, Germany - Inanidrilus exumae... | ecosystem: Host-associated > Annelida > Digestive... | reverse complement strand
CTTTAAGCCCTGCATATGCCTAAGTACAGCTGAAGTACCGGTACCAGTACAGATTACAAAAAAGTCTTTTTAGCTAAAGGTTCCGGGCCTATCTTCCAATCTTGCAAGGAAAATTGTTCTTGGAAAATGTATTAAGCTGAGACATTATTCGCGCTCTTTTAGGAAATAAATGTTTTATGTTTGGTTTAGTATTCAAATTCTGGAACATAGAGTTGGTTAAGGATTGTAAGAGGTATTATGGTATTGATCTTCATAGCAGTGTACTTAAGAAAAGACAAGACCACTGTTTTATCGCACGTCTTGTAAGTATGCGGCCAATCTTTATTTGCGTTTTTTTGTACTAACATGTGACAGTGACACTTATAGTCATGGTTACTGTCGTTTTGTCTTTTTGCTTTTGTACTGTTTCTCTACCTATATGATGAATAAGGTTGAATATTGCGAGCGTGGAGCAAAAGTACTAGAATGGTTTACCACTGTTTCGACAACAACAGACGACAGTGTAAGTTGTGTCTTGAGTTGTCGGCGGTTAAGACGACGCTGAGATGCTGGCTGGACGACGCGGTGACCAAGTACGTTGTGGCACGGCTATGACCTTGACCCCGAGACAGGGCCGTACAACAATAATGGTCTGTGCAACCGCAGCCACCATCGCCGCACCTATCGATTGTAGAACGCAACGGTACTTCGGACGACGCTCGAAAACGAACACTTTGGTACTCCGGAAAGATGTCGACGGCGGCCAGAATGGAGGAGCGACGCATATCAGCTGAACATTGATAGAATCACAGTCTGAATACCTACACCGGCGGTAGTCGTGGGTAGGGTTTTCAGCGGCGTCTGTCTGTCTGTGCGTCTCTCTGCCTTATTTTCGGAGCGATATCTCCTCCATAACCGATGCAACTAGAATCACGAAACTTGACATATAGAAATGGTCCACCACAAGTTCCGGAAACCCATTTATTATGGGGTCAAGGTCAAGAGGCATAAAAACTTATGGGTCTGCAGACGAAATGCAATATTGCCGCTGGCTGCGTTCGTTAGCCACGTGGGTTTTTCCAGCTGCAATGCCTGCCGCACAAGCCATGCCAAAGAGACCGGGTTTTCCCTTCGTCAAGCGCGACAGACCGACCGCCGGTTTTCCGCGCGTGTAGTTTTGCGAAGGAAAGGTGTAATTTGCAGGTAAAACTGTGTGATTTATAGCTCTTTGAGACTATGCTTAGTATAAATGACGCTATATAAATACTCTTCTTTTTTGCATTACCTTCCCGGCAAATGCGGTCGGTAATCAAACTTTTTGGTTTATCTGACATGACGATTCTTTTTCGCCGTCCTCGCGTAAAAAGAGAGTACCAAACAGTCCATCCAAAGGCAATACTCAAACTACCAATATGTCCCAATAGCGACACGTCTTGGGTCTACTCACGCTCCTCCGTTGGTCAATCTGGCGTGGTATTCTTGGAGCGATGGAAAACAGATTGCATCACAGCGCGCCGACGTGAAGCCCGCCGGCCGTCGCGTCATGAATGCCAGCAGCAGCAGCGGCAGCAGCCGAAACGTCACGGCCGAGTCGAGTCACGACGGCAATTGTAAATCTCCGAACATCACTATCAAGCGGTCATAAAAACCGAAACACGACCACCTAAACAACGTACTATCAATTCGAATTGACCGGTGATTCACGATACAAAGGTCACGTGGGCAGCGAGAATACCACCCACGTTGGGGCCCCGCGCCACTGTTTTTGGCCCGCTTCCCCGAATTCACGAGAAATGTTTTTGCTGGCGATAAATCTAGTAGTGCTACTATGTTTGCTATCGAAATAATAAACGCACTCACTTGCTAGCAATGGCGTGGCATGCATGTCTTAAAACCTCATCAAACTGCAACTTTAGCCAACAAGATCAGCCACACACGAAAATCGCATCTTTTTCACTCAAATGTTGTATTACTGCTTTTTCGGAGTTCAACCAGTCGCTGCTTAATTTCTTCAATTTTGTTGAAATGCAACTCATATTCACGCTGCTATAGGCTCCGTAAATCTTGTAAATAATTGAGTTCAGCTCGGCATACATGAATCTGTTTTTTTGTGTCTGTTAGCAAAACAGCTTTCAGCGTTTAAGTGAAAAAACACAATTTTTGGCTTTCTGTTTCCCCAGGTAGTGTAGAAGCATTAGTTAGGTGAGGTGGGAAAATAAAGTATCATTTGACTGCTTGCTTCCTTAGCAACATTTCTGCCAAATCGGTTTATGTACGTTGAAGTTGTAGCAAGCCAAAGCAGTGTCGTTTTTTGAGACACAGTGTATATTGCATCACAACCTATCGGAGACCGTTTTACGACCGTTTCACTAATCGACAGTACACCAGCTTTCGCTGCCTCTTTAAAGCAGCGTTCACAGGACTTCTTCTTCTCCTGCAGCATTTTTTGTTGCCGGATTCTGTAGGATGCTCAGGCGATCGTCTTCGCCGGCGTCCGTCCGACGATAGAGCGGACTAGGCATGGATTACCGAAGATTACTGGCGTACAGCGAGGATTACAACTCAGTAATAACGTTACCAGTCATTGCTCACTTTCTGCACGAAAAGAAACGCGAACCAGACAGTAGACATATTGAACGATTACCACCCCCCCTTTCAACGTTTTAAGGGCAACATCAATAAATTACTTTTCAGGAAAACACTCTTAATATAAGGCTTCTCATGCTTTACTTTTATTTGACTGATATAATTTTGTCCACACACTTTACTTCAAATTCTTACCATTTTTGGCTCACCTCGGTACAGGTTTACGGCTTATTGCATTGACGTTTTGTGCTAGGACTCGTTGATATGCTTCAATTATGCCGTTTTGTATTGAATTTTGTTTTAAGTCGATTTTTCATTAACGTACAGGTACGAAACGCTCAAGGTATGGCGCTGACACACTGTTGGTCTTCCCGTTCGTCACTTGGAGTTTTCGGTTTAGACCCAGATATGCCCCGAACCGGCGCTAGCTAACTGCGACCTCTGCCTTCAGCATGAACAGCCTACGCCGCCGCTGCTGTCGCAAGACTACCGTATACTGCAACGAATCACGTGACCCTGGCCGTTAGACCTATTGGAGACGCTACACCTCTGTCGATATCTCCGCCCTGCGTTACGACAGACAGTTAGCATACTTATAGTATAGATTTTGCGTTGGCAAATAAATTCGACTTGATTTTCGACAACAAACAAGCAAGCAGGTGCAGAAAATGACAAGAGAATGTTGACAACGTACGCTCGGAATGAATATCTGCGACGGGTTTATCATTTTTCCGCAGACGAGTGGCGCAGGAACGAAATCCGGAGCTAGTTGTTTCGGACTCAGAACCGGCGCGTTTACCTGCCGATAACATAACAATTAATTAGCGTTAAATAAAATTTATTAACTATTCATGCTTACTTCATTAAGAAACGATGTATGTTTCATACCATTTCGTAAATTTCGTTGGCTCAGCAGCACTCTATAGGAATGAAACGAAGTAAATTAGGCTACACAAAATCAGTCAGCTTGCCATTCGTGGCTTAAAGGGCGATATCCTGAAATACTTAGATTTCTGAGCATAACTAAAAAGACGCTAATTATTTGTTCAAAAATGATACTCATTAAATATAAAATTCTAATTATCCTAACACACGTCGATAGGCAAGGTGTGGATATGTCGTTTACTGTTTGTTTGTAATTTTGTGTGTGTGTGTGTGTGTGTGTACGGTTACGGATTTATCCGGCGAGGATAATAAAGCTAGCGGCGTCACATTTTGCACGGTGGTTCATCGGCGTCATGTCTGAAACTGATCAGCAGTTGCGACTACAGGTCAAAATTGGTGGTATGTTATGCTATCATGACGGAAAACCGGGTACTTATTAGCCGGATTTGGATCCGGGTAATGCATTTTGAAATCAGGTTCGGAGACATGGCTGCGGCTACAAATCAGTAAGAGAAACCATTCTACTGCTCGGGTAACCACGACGCGACGACAACAACGCACAAAACGAACGCCTGGTTGCTATGCGTGCGTCGTTTACGCACGCCGACAGATCGAAGCGCCCGGCAACAAAGCGAGTCTATCCAATCTTCTAATTCAACAAGAGTGTCGCCTCGACGATCGACACGTTATGCGGCTATCCCGGCAGCCAGATCAGGTGATTGGGTCGGACCGCAAATTTTCGGCTGTCTCTGTTACTTATTTGCAGTTTCCAATTTGGGTCTGCTTTTCAGCCACCATGCTGCATAACTCGTTTTTCCAATTTCATTTACACTTTTCAACCAGTAGGGAACATGTTTGCATTTGACCATGAACTATCAGCTGTGACCTTGACCTCAGAATCTGACCTAGATAGAGTCTAGAAGAACCAGCATGCTAAATATCTTGGTCAAAGGTCATTACACTTGTAAGTTATAGTTCGCACACCCACACACACACAGCATGAACAGATCGCTCGACTAGACCATTAAAGTGGGGGAGGTAACTAGTTTGTAAGTTACACGTGGTGTGGACAACCTTCGCGTCGGTTTTGGGCTTTCAGACTTTTTCGTTATTCGGTAAGTTGCTTGCACGGAGCCGACAGAAGTACAGACGATCAGAAGCAATCGATAACAGCGCCTATTACCGGGAAGCCCAGAACAATGTAGCGGCGAGCGTTGGCAGGCGGCCCGGCGCCGACTAATGGAAATTAACGTGACTCTATTGTGACGGGATAGAACGAGGCACAAGCGACGGCGATCGGCACATAATAATGTAGTCAGCACAGTGCCGTCAATGCAGACGTTGTCGCAATTTATTATCGCACATTTTACCGATCGCTGTAGTTGTCCAGGTAGAGCAGTCGGTCACTCCGGTGTGTGTTTGTCTGTGTGTCTGCGTGTTTGGACAATAACTTTTGAAGTAAACGACCATTGACATAGATATTCGGCAAGTCGGTTTATCTTGACATTATCTACGGTAAACTCGAAGGTTAAGATCACAGACCAAAGTTCACAGTCAAAGCAGAAAAAAGTCGCTGGAGTGGTCGGTGCGACCTCGAGTGAGTGTCGCGTTTAACTAGTTTCCCGTGTGTGATTGTCTAACAGAATATGCGAGCTGAGCTGCCATATAATAATGAATGATTTGATTGATTTAACATACTGGCTACGTTCCTTCACATAGCGTCTCCGAGTTACTAAACAGTATCGATCTAAAGCCAGCAACAATGTCGAAGCAATGTTCGACTTTGTTGTCAAAAAAGGCAACAATGTCGAACGAGTTTATCTTAAAATTTTTGTCGTTTTGGCAAAGTCGAATGTTGCTTCGACATTGCTGCCGTTTTTGGCAACATGTTCAATTTGCCTCGACTTTGTCGAACGGACGAAATTTCGTTCGACATTGTTGCCAAAAGCGGAAACAATGTCGAAGCAACGTTTGACTTTGTCGAATCAACACTGGCCTTTGTCAAAAGAATCGTTCGACTTGTAGCATTCGACAATCAATGTTGCCGGTGTGAACGGGGCTTAACACGAGGTCAAGTATACTCTTAGCTGCTTTATTTTCGCTAAATAGTGACGACGGGTTTTTTCGTTATTCAAAGCCGACTTGGCTGTACGTCACGTGATTCCTAATGAAAGTTTTAAGTCAGCGAACATTGATGTTATAAACTAGATATTCGATGAGTCCTGGAAACCCATTTATTTTGGGATCAAAAGGTCAAAGGTCAAGGTCACGAGTCACAAAAACAGTCCCGGCGTGTGTTTTTGCACTCTTGTGAGTGCTGGCTTCTTCTAGTAAAGTGATGGGTAATGAGAGTAACTTACCAGCGGCTGAAGGACCGGTTGGACTGCCGGATCACCCATGCATATCCAGTAGAAACTCATCTTTCATCAGCGTCAACCGCTGAAACACACGATCGTCAACACCGCATCTTTACTATCCGTTCTATCAGCCAATCTCAGTCAGAGATTAAATTCACTGGGAGCTGGGATACCACACGTCTCTCTTAGGACCAATTACTTCCACGTCCATATCACGATAGCTAAAATACTGTTGTCGAAATGACTAATTGTCAGATATTTCTCACAGGTTGAATGCAGAATCTAAAATAATGAATTTTAAAAACAGAGCAGCACTGGTGGAATTTCGCATAAATCTTTAGCACCGGAAAACTAGAGTCCCTGGGCCATCGTCTGTTATCGTAGGTGTAGCCATCTTAGTAGAACACCGACTTGTGACAGACAGACAGACAGACGGACGAACAGACACACGATGACGGCAAGTACCTCGCCAGCATAGCGTCGCGCGGGTGCATACTTAATAACCGACAGGCAATAAAATATCCAGCGTGGCGTAAAAAAGAGCGTTGCAGTAGTCAAACAACGGGCGGCGATCGAGCGAGGTCAATAGGTCTAGCGCAGCATCGCAGCTGTCCGTTAATTGATATTCGATGACTATCAGCGGCGTAGGCCGGCCAGAGAGGGGAGGACGAGTGTGAGTAGGAACAGCAAGGATATGAGGGAAGAGCGGCAGCAAACGGAAGAGCGAGTTGCGAAGCTCTTGGCGATATCTGATTAACAAACTAGGGACTACCACCTTTCTGTCACTGTAGCATTGTGATGGGACATAACGCGGTATTACATGTATTGTGGGAATTCGTTCTATGGACCATCACCCCCGAAACTTCGTGCATGTGTAATGTTATGTTACCTATTATTAATAATCGTACACAAAGGATAACGGATAAAATTTAAAGAGACTAATAGACGTAAAATACAAAGAAACAGGTATGCAACCAGTTCGCCACACCCTGCTACGGTCCTGATCGGTACATTGCATAGGCGCCCAAGCGCCACATTCGATACACGGGAACTAGTCCCGGCTGCTTCATGCATTCGCTATTGCTAGGACGATCATTCGGACAGTGGCATCGACTGCTGTAATTTAACTCTCGTACTATTGACTTCTTGTCGGTTGAGCCGTCTAGTCGGTGCGACCGTGCGAGCGAGCGAGCGATTGCTCGGTCAACGTCCCGATTCCATTCCACTCTTCACGCAATGTTCATCGTTGTTCTCTGCCCCAGTAGACAGCCACAGAACTGGTCGATGACAGCAGAACGGAATATCTACCTTGCTGGGACTAGGCGTCACATAAGCCTGTTGACAACCATAGCAAAGTAGAGCAAGCCGGCACTCACAAGAGCGCAAAAACACGCCGGGAAAACCAAGCATGGCTTGCGTACGCAGCGGCAATATTGCGTTTTGTCTAAAGACCGACACAGACGTTGTGACCTTGACCTATGACCTTTTGACCCCAAAATAAATGAATTTTCAAGACTCATCGTGCACGTAGAACGGACCACAGTTTGGTAATTCAAGCTGCACCATTGCAATGCCCTTGAATGACCTTGAAGGTCACTTTTCCTGTTTGAGACCTTGATAACTTCCATAGCTCGTGAAACACGGCACGTATTTACTAACATAGCGCGTCGCGCGGTCCCTCTGCTGTAGCTGAGCTTCTTGAGATACCGTCTGGAAAAAGGACAGGCAAACATTGGCGAAAACTCGACACCCGTCGCCGTGGGTAATGTATGTCATGACGCATTGCTGCCTATTCACGTTTACACGTAATAGTGACTCGGTTCTATCAGGCTTGGTTTTCCAGAGATGAATGATGCAATTTCCCTGCCTCGAGCACATTATGACAACTTCTGGTAGCCATACTGACTTCCAGCAATGGATTTTCTAGTAGGACAGACAGAAAGACGGACGGACGGACAGACGGACGGACACCAGTTTCACTTAATGCCTCCAGTTTTGGTGACAGAGGACATGCTAGCGATGCAATTAGTCAATGGCAAAGGTTGTTTTTGGCCAATGTTGTCTGGGAGAAAGTCACCAGCAGCTGAAGCAATCAGTTAAATGCACCTTAATGTGCGGTGCGTCGGTGGTACCGTGTTGATCTCCATCAACCAAGTTACTCTACGTCGGACCCGGTTAGAACTGCGATGGCTGACCGTCTTCTGGCGAGCAAACAAACTCGGTATGTAACCAGCCACCCAGGTCAACTCAGCCTGGCCGTCCTACGTGGGTAGGCATAACAAGTACCAGAAAAAGCTGGGGTGTAAACGCACCATCTGGGGTCTGGTTGAGATCAGCGCCACCTTACGATTTTACGTTTTATATTAGATTTTAATGTTTTGTTGAAGACATGTTCCTATTTAACGACGCCGACAGTGGTCGCGGGTTACGGTTCACAGCGGCGTTTGTCTGTCCGTCTGTGTGTCTGTCTGTCTGTCTGTTTTTCCGCACGATATCTCAAAAACCGCCGCAGCTAGGATCACCAAACTTGACATGGAAATGTTCCACTATTGGGTCAAAAGATCACAGGTCAAGGTCATGACGCACAAAAAGGTAAAGGTTTGCAAGTCTCGATCTGCTTAGTTAAGTTATTAGCTTCTATTTTCTGTCACTTTTTATTGTTTTTCTGTTATTATATTTCTCTCTGCCATTTTGGTGAATAAAAATGAATAAAAAGCAGTGCCGGCGTCGGTTTTTACACTCTTGTGAGTGCTGGCTTCTTTTAGTTCCGTTTGGTTTGTGGCCCTATTTTGTCCGTTAGTACAGAAATAAATTATGTTTCACTTCTTTCAACTTTACCAATGTTTACCGATGCATTTTGTTTTTAACTACATATTTTATCGTTCGTTTTGATTCCACGCACATTTCGGTCAGAACTCGCGCTGAAACTCAAATCCGGCGCCAACAGCATCTCGAGGTGCAAACCGCCGATCCCTTTGTGATCATCTGTAACCGATGATAACATACGTTCTCAGCCGGTGAGGACTGAGTACGGTATCAAAACTGCACGTCGCTGGGATGGCCCCGGGAATAATCTTACACTCTGGTAGCTGGCTCGTCACCCCGAGTGGGACGCTTTGGCAATCGACACTGGCGTAGCTACAGGGGTTCAATGGTGCAATGAATCCAGGTATCCAACTCCCAGGACCCCAAATCCAAGGACCCAAGCAACATTAAAGACAACAAGCGGTCAAATAATTGTGACAAAAGGCCGCGTCGCAGACAGGCGAATTTTTCACGGGGGCACAATAGCAGTGTGTTTTTTTCTTCAGACCTTTAAATCGTCTTAGTTCCCCTGCTGATGGCTGACAACACTTGCATCTGTATCTGTGGTAGACTAGGAGTCTACCTACGCCGTATGGAAGCTATACTTCTCTATGTTTGATGTTTTTAGGGTAATAGTTGTTATATGTTTCTATACATAAGCAATTTAAAACAAAATCTTTAAAACCCCTAAAGCATCAAACATAGGGGAAGTATTGCTTCCATGGGGTGTAGGTAGACTGCTAGTACAGCAAAGATACAGATGTAAGCGTTTGCAGCCACCAGGAAGAGTAATACTTAGGCCTGCTGTGACCTTGACCTTTGACCTTTGACCGCCAATATCTAACTAGGTTATCAATATGGGGCTAAAGAATATTCCCTGTCAGTTTTATTAAAGCTGTTCAAGCCGTTCATGAGATATTGTGGTAACAATACCGTGTATCTGAACGGACGAACGGCACGACCTAAAAACATAAAACTATACGATACGGTATATTGACGTGCGCTCAAAAGCTGACGAGATGGGCAGCTTAATCTAGCGCACGGCATAGAAACGAAAAATTAAAGAAAAAAAAACAAAATAAAAGCAAAAACCGATTACCTCAGACATGCTTTCGCCGAGACTGTCAGATGGCGAAGACATAGTAAAGATTACCGTAACTACCACTACGCTGAAAATAATGAACCGAGCGTCTTACTCAAAGATTCAAAAGAAACTACCAAAGTGTTTCGTGGTCGACTGTTGTGGTCTGTCAGCGCTTGCTCGCATAAACGTCTGCGACGCAGACATTGCTGGTCCGGCAGAGCGACGGGTATAATATTGTCGACGACGACGGCAACAGTGGCCGCGAAAGTCGCTAAATATTGAATGAAGATGCGCTAGCGACCATGCCAAAGGCTGCAGCGGCGGAAAGAGAGGGAGGAAAACAGAACTGCAGACGCAGCAGCGAGCGACCGTGTGTTGTGACGCGCTAGGAATTAATATCTGGAATATATGCGCACATTTATTCACCATAATGA
>Ga0209780_1005339_pt1 | contig 10131 bp, 8 predicted proteins | sample WorMetexBAHAMAS2_FD_187384 | JGI IMG/M metagenome (GOLD analysis project Ga0209780, IMG submission 187384) | Marine gutless worms symbiont microbial communities from Max Planck institute for Marine Microbiology, Germany - Inanidrilus exumae... | ecosystem: Host-associated > Annelida > Digestive... | reverse complement strand
TCCGCTGCTCTTAATGAGGGTAGGCCATAACAGTAATTTTATAGTCATAATTTAATAGCTGCATGATTACGTGAATTGATTATAGCCATAATTGTAGTATATTAACTCTGCTGACTTATGTTATCTAACAGGAATAAGGAAGGTCAATACTTGTCGGCTATCACAGCTGAACTACCATCTTTTGTTGTTGTTGTTGCTGCTGTTGCTGTTGCTTCTGCTATTATTATTAATATTGTTCTATTATGAAAGAATATCATGTCATGTAAACAAAAAAAAAACTTTAAGAACAGTTACCAGTGAAAAAGTATAAGTTGACACTGTTATTCAGTTTAATAGTTAGGCATGAGATTCAAAGAGCAGCTGACAAGTGATGTCGTCAGCTGTTGGTTGAAGATTGACAGAGATGATGACCTCATAACATTGAGAGGCAGGCCGTTCCAGTCAGCGATGGTGACATGCAGCATTGGTGGAATATTAATTTGTCATCAGTGTTTTGACATTGTTTTTGGACATTAGGACACAAATTGCTCAGTGGCCAAATTGTAACTTGCTGGCTTGCTGTGCCATAGCTGCCAGCTTCATATCCCGCTGGTGCCATTTTCTTCAGGCCAACTCAACCTTTTGTCAGCAGGATGGGAAATAAGTACCGGCCAAAGTGTGATGATGCTCTGTGGCTGGGTAAAGCTTCTTCCACTTGTGGATAAACTTGTGGGTGGCAAGTAAAACTGTGTAATCCCTTGTTAACACGTGCTATACCTGAGCACTTTAGAAATGAGTAGCTCATGACTAAGTGCTGTACAGGTCTGTGGAATACTTTACTTTATGTTACTGTGTACTGCAGATGTTGCTGATGGCGAAAGCACTCAACCGGATCAACAGTAAGTGCCAGGTTTATTGTTTATTATTACTGGCCCGCCTACACATAGCGTAGAGGGGCTAGACTAGTAACGGTCGCTGGTGTCTGTCGTCGTCGTCTGTTATCTGTCGTCTGTCATGGTCTGTAACACTCCACAGTGGACTTGCAGGCGGCTTTAGCCATGCAGGTCAGGCGATGACATTATGCTGCCTCCAGTCTAATTATAGTTCCATGGTAACACTGCATGGCGGGCCAGTAGTGTTACATCCTGTTAGGGCGACACCTCGTTGTTATTGTCGTTGTCATCATTTTTATTTGTACCTGTTTAACTGTGATATTTAAAAAAAACAGTTAAACATGCCAGTGTGGGAATTTGTGTTAATGTTCTTCCCATTCAAGAGCTTGGGTGCATTGCTAAATAGTGTTATATAGTGTAACATTTAGCGTGGATGAACATGGTTGATTGGGTGACAGGAAGAGCATCTGTCCAGCAAAAGACCTGCTCAAGGAATCCTAAGGCTTCAGTTGTGGCAGAGTCAGCCAGCTTGACCTGTAGTATCTCAGGAAGACTGGTAGCAGTAGCAGTAGCATACAGGAAAAGTGTACAAAGTAATTTGGCAAAAGGCCGCATCGCCGTCTTGTTACCCCTAATGTCTGCAAATGGATTCATCTGATCTTGACCCACATCTAATACATGGTTCTTTGTACCCACGTGAGTCAGTCCTTAAAATGGGCTCATGATTGGTTCAGCCGTTTTTGCACAGCACACCCGGATGACCCACTGCAGACAGACATACAGACCACGCTGCATGCGACATCTGTATATGCAAGGGCTGCGTTTATGCTTTGCTTGCATGCGATGTGTATTTTCATTTTATTGGCGAGAGATCTGGTACCAAAGATCTCGGCGAAATTCTAACAGAGTCACTCACCCTATTGGGTGTGCCAGATAGAGGTGGGATAGGTGGTAATTGGCTATTTTCGACCAGTATCTCGCTGTATCTCAGAAACGGTGCAAGATAGAGACATAGTTACTATGGAACGGTTATAGGAACTCGTATGTGCTCTGTCGAATGGTGCTAATTCCAGTGACCTTGTGTGACCCCTAACTACACCAAAGCACCCCATTTTCGATATTTTGTATTGCATTATGTATCTTTGTAGCGGGTGGAGTTAGAGACTTCAAATTTGACAAATAGGTTGATTGTAGCAAGTGCTAGCCCGCAGATGACAAACCATCCCTGAAAGGGGCGTGGTCAGGTCACGTGAGCCATTTATATTTTGGTGAGCACCAACCATATCTCTGGAATGGCTTAAGCTAATGTGGTCAAATTTTGAACACAGGTAGGCACTTAATATGGGCATGGTCGGGGTCACGTGACCCATTTTAAATTTTGGGGCCTCAATGATAAGTATGGAATGACTGAAGCGATAGTCATTAAATCTTAAACAAGTAAGTAAGTAAGTAAGTAAATTTATACAATGCGGTTATCGTCAAGAACTACTAACTTGCTGAATGCACTAGTATCGATTGAATAGGTACGTTTTAAGCAAACGTCTGAAAGAGTCTGCACTGATGGTCGGGTTTCAGATGAAATCCGGGAGAGAGTTCCAGACTGGGGCCGGCAACTGAAAAGGCCCGACGGCCGTAAGTGTTGAGCCGGTAGCGAGGTACTGCAAGCAGTTGACGGTTGGCGGAACGCATGTGCTGCCGAGTGTCGACACCGGCGGCCGGGACGCAGTAGTCCGACAGGTACGGCGGTGCGTGGCCGTTCAGATACCGGTGAACTGTAACTGCCAGCTTGAAAAACACCCGTAGACACATGTAGACTATATAAACACATGCAGACTATATAATATTCTAGCTCATGGATAACAAACCACCCCTAAAGGGGGCAGGGTCGGGGTCAAATGACCCATTTTTAGTTTTGATGCCCGCAATCATATCTCTGGAATGGCTGAAGCTAGTATCACCAAATTTTGTGTGCAGGTGGAATATGTCAAGTGCTAGCCTTCGGATGACAGACTACCCCCTAATTGGCGTGGTCAGGGTCACGTGACCCATTAAAAATTTTTTTAATCATATCTTTGGAATTGATAAAGCTAGGCACTACAAATTTCTCGTGTGCTGATTGATGCACAGGAGTACTAGTGCACGCAACACTAGTACTAGTACTAGTGCATCCCCAAAAGGGATGCATTCAGAGTAACGTGACCTCTTTAAACCTTGGGAAATAAATGATATATTTCGTTAATGGTGCAAGATAGAGGCATAGTTAGTAGTTACAATGGAAAACTAATAAGAAATCATATATGGCCTATCGAGTGGCACCAGCGCCTATGACCTTGAAGGTCACTTTTGCTGATTAAAACCTTTCTAACTGCCATACCTCATGAAACATAGCGTGAACGTACTAGCATAGAACGTCGCTCGGTCCCTCTGTGGTAGCTGAGCTTCTTCTGTGTATTAACTGAATACGTGTATGTGTAGGGTAGTTCAGAAGCCTGCTGTGGTGTTTGTAGGGAAGAGCATGGACAAAGTGTAATCAGCAATGCATTGGAGCAGCCGCCCGTAGAGACAGTGGAAAGTCTGTATCAGCAGTTAGAGAAAGAAAAGGAGGAACAGAGACGTCTGCTGCAAGAACAGCTGGAAAGAGAAAAGGAAGAGCAAAGGCGTTTATTGCAGGAGCAGCTGGAGAAGGAAAAAGAGGAACAAAGGAAACTGTTGCAGGAGCAGTTGGAAAAAGAGAAAGAAGAGCAGAGGCGCAAGCTTCAGGAACAGAAAGAAGTAAGAGCTTGTAGTCTGTACTCATGCAAGCGTCATTCATGTTCTGTGTTTCTTAGCATTATGTCTGTTGGCAGCACATGAATCTTCAATGTTACTTGTTTAGAAAACTGATGAAGCTTTGTGTCTAAATTGTGCTATTAATTTGCTTTCTCATTACTGGCATCTGTTATTGATTAGGTAGAATTAGTGAGATGTGTCAAAACCATTTTACGAAATGTTGTTGTGGTTAATTTACCTTACCTTAGACCTTAGTTCTTCCCGCACTATGTGGAGCACATTGCGCCACGCGTTGTTAGTTTAGTTACTGCAGAAGAAATTGCATTTATAAATATGCATACTTGAATTGGAATCACTTAATTTCCAGTAGTTACGTAAATAGCATCAGTATGCAGCATGCTGTGTATTTTATTCACAACTGCAGAGAAATTTGGTGTGATTGCTGGAGAATGTCATACGAGGCAACTACATTGTTTTTATAGTTGTTTTTATAATTATTTGTAGTAAATGTAATTTAGATCTTTCACTCATGTCATGTGTCAAATGGCGCATTGCATTAATTACAATCTTACCAATATGTTGTTCAACATACCATTGCCAACAATAGCTAGTAACAGTAAAAATTGAGTGATTTCTACATTAATAAAGACACCCACAAAACAGAGCATTTTTGTATACTTTTGACGGAAATGAAGAATTTTCCCAGCATACATTTACATTAAGCTGCGCTACATGACAGTAGGGTACTGAAGGGTTTTGTGACGTGGCAGGCTGCAAAGAAGGAGATGGAACTGCAGCGACAGATGGAATGGGAGCAGCAGCGAAAAACACAGCTTGATGTACTCAAAGTGAAAGAGATGGGAATTGTCGAGCGACTCGAGAAAGAAGTGTCAAAACTGAAAACAGACTTGGGGACACTCGTATGCTCTATCAAGCTCCATCTTTATTGATGCTAAGTATAGAATTTAAATTTAAAGATGACGAAATGATATGTTTTGCATTTAACAGTTTGACACTCAACCTGTGCCATTTTTCCCAGAACAGGCAGAAGAACAAAGTTGAGGGGAGCCAGCCGACCCAGTTGCAGCTGGAAAATGATCGTTATAATGGAAGTCATCTAACACTTGGTTGGTAATCAGGAAGCACATTCACCCCATAAGAATGCAGTTCTAACAGTGTTCAACTTTAGCGGTTCTTTTGGAGATTTCTGGACGCCAAGTGCTAACTGTGATACACATAGAAATGACTTTTAACGTTTGTTTGTCTGTACATTTGTCTGTACATTTTTATGCATTCACACACAGATAGATGGGCTTTTTTGGTGACCGGCATAGCTGGTGGAGTGGTGACATTGGACTAGCAACCAGAAGGTTGCCATCCGTTTCACAGTCACACAGCACCCAGGAAAATCGTTCACACACATGTGCCTTTGTTCAGCAAGCAGTATAAATTGGTACTGGCCAAGGGTTGTGACACGCTGAAACTGGGAGGGTAACTGTGGGCCTGGCAGAAATTAATGGCTGCATACTGCTGGGTTTATTACTAACGTCACCTGTTAGCTTAGTAAACCAGATATTAACACCAGCGTTTTAGTCCTTGAGGGACTATGGGAGTACCTTTACGTTTCATAGTTATTTTTTCCACGTCTTTATGCTACAGACTCCGCTGCAGTGATGTAATGTGATGGTGTAGTGATGTGGTACCAATAACATTCAGTAGGATGGAGCACATATATTTTGAGTGAGACGTATAGGTAAGCAATTCTCTCCATGTAAAATAAAATAAATAGGACATTTGTATAGCATCTTATAATGAGTGCAGTATTCATTTCTAAATCATTCAGGTATGGCATGTGTTAATGAAGCATCAATGCACTATTAACTGCCAGCCGCACATACCACGAATGGAATGAGCCATCATGCTTTTACTCCCCAGCCACAGAGCATCACCACACTTTGGCCATAGGTCATTTCCCGTCCAACTTGAGATTAGGAGGTAGGGATGTGCGGTATACCGGTATCAGAAAAATACTGCGGTATTAAAAGTGATGGTATTGTATACCGTGGGCTTGCTAAATATCGTCCGCAGCATTCTACGTAAATCACTGCATGTAGATGAGATCAGCAGCAGGTCATCAGCATACATTAAAACCCAACATAAATGCCAGCAACATGACAACCATGTCCAGAGGCAGAAAGTTCACATTAACACACAGACATGGGAAAAAGAATCGGCGAGAGCACTGCAGACGATTCGCACAGTTGGATTTTTACAGAAGTTGTCTACAATTGATGACGTCACAAAATACAGCAGTATACCAGTATCATGGTATTTTTGAGACGGTATATTATCGTCGGGCATTTCCTAATACCTCATATCCCCAGTAGGAGGTTGAGATAGTTTCGGTGGCTGGTTACATACCAAGGTGGTATGCCTTTCCGAAAACAGTCACCCATCCCAGTACTAACTGGGCTCAATGTAGGTTAACTTTTTTGATATGCCCAACACGGTTTATCTCTATGCCAAAACGCTATTTCTGGCTGTTTCTTCTGTTTAGCTTTCTTCATGCATACGGCTTTGCACTGATTTTGGTTTTCTGAATACAACTATTTTGTGCGTCTAATTTGACAAATTGCCTTCCTGAAGCTGATGTTATAATAGTGTGCAGGATGTTGCCGGCAAATCCTCGTTGATGTTCAGATGTTGCTAACACTGTTAGTGCAGTTTAGTCTTCTGCAATCCACAATGCGACAAAAAGTTATGTTCCAATTAAAGTAACAGAATTCAAATAATATTTGTATATTATATTTCTGGTACTGGCAACGGACATAGGTATTTGTACTGTGTGACAGGCGTCTGATGACGCATTTGCGTACATGTGAGTGTGTATGATTGTTTAGGATGACAAAAAGGCGGAGTTGAGTGGTAAGGCGGACCGCGCTCGTGATGCTGTTGCAAAACTAACGGCTGTCATAGAGCAGATGAGACAGAGCCGTGACGAGAATATGGCTGACATCAGTCGTCTACAACTACAAATTGAGGTTTGTGGCTGTGTCATACAAATACCTGTTTGTACTTTTTATGTTTAGTTCTTCCATATTTTATTCTGTCACCTCGAGAAACTAGTCTATTTTTAGCATCTGTCCTACTTCTGTAAAAGTGTTTTTCTGCTTACTGTCAACATTTTCATGGCAGAACTGTGGGTTGCTTTATGCTTTTGTGTGTTCATTACTTTTTCAGTATACGCATTTACTGATAAGTGGTAAAAATGTAAAGGCTTCCCATACTCGTTACCGAGCGTTGGACCCGGAGCTGATCTTGGTGTAAAAGCAGTCAGCCCGCAGGTGACTTAAGTCACCCACCCGGCGGTAGGCTGCCATTACTTTTCACCAGGCCTGCGGTTACCTTCCCAGCTGCAGATCATCACCACTGCTTTGTCGGTACCAAGTTATACTGCTTGGTGACAGAGGTACGTAGGTGTGAACGACTTGCCCAAGGTTGTTATGTAGCTTTGCACCGATTAGGATTTGAACCCTCAACCTGTTGATCGTAAGTCCAACACTCTGCCCGTTGCGCCACTGTGGTACAGGCTTTTAATGGGCCGGATGCCGTTGCTGTCGAAGGTCGAAGCACTGAAGGAATCTCAAAGCACTGATCCAGACCAGTGGCCTGTCCTCATACTTTCTTCATTTATTACTAGACGCCTGAAGGAAGGGTTATTTGTCCCTTCACATTGGCTGCGCAACACCAGTACTCTACTTTCAGAAGCCAGTAACTGGCTGTCTGGCATTGGCACTGACATTGGCAAGCCCATACTCTTAAGTCGTCGCCCACTGCGTCCAATTCCAATGACATGCGGAAGCTGCTCGTGCTGCAAACACATAATGAACTTGGTGATAGGAGTTTCTCGGCCGCGCGTCCTCGACTGTGGAACGATCTTCCACCCGGACTATGGCGGCCAGGACTGTCCTTGGATTTCTTCAGACAATCGCTGAAAACCTATCTGTTTGGTGACGGAAGTGCTTAGTTACTCTATTGAATTTATAAGTGCTGTATAAATATGCTTGTCTATATCCTCTTGATAGCTCAACCAATTCTGGCTAGATTAATTCGTATTCAGTATTTTGTCTGTGATGCAGGACAGCAACAAGCGTTCACAGGCTGCAGAACAGGATCGAGCTCAACTGGAAATGCAAATTCAAACATTCAAACAGAGTCGCGGTCGGTTTTTCGTCAGTAATCAATATTAAAAGTATTTATTTCTCTAATCTGTAGGAATACATGTGCTGCAAACAAGGAATGCGATAGGTCGTAGCGGACAGTGAAGAGATATTTGTATAGAACTGGGCCTGGCCTTTGGAATCCAGAAAATGTACTGTGTGTTAATAATGAGAAACACTGATGTATAAGTAGTCCTAGTTTCTGTGTCACGTGACTTTGAACTTGGTAGAAACATCAGTTTCGAAGAGTCGACCATCAGTCCCGTACGGGGCTTATTTTCTGATATTAATGGTTGAACTAATTAGAATTTTTATGGGCTGGACAACTGGCACGATCATTCTTAAATACTCGATGCCCTTCCTGTCACCTAATCAGCAGATATTTAGAGAGCTATATACCCATTACAGTACAGTCAGTTGTCAAGTATGGTACAGAGACTGAAGAGAAATATAGCAGCTGCTGCGTCATTTGAATGTACCTAAATTGCCTTCAGCAAGCACATGTGGCCAGAAAAATCGTTGCTCCAACAAAGTCCTCCAGTTTTTAACTAGGTTGCCAGCTAATACAGGTTGACTTACATAATAGCCATACAGTGGTTGTGTGTAATTTTTATACTATTTTCCATACTGATGACCATTCATGGTCAGATGTTCTGGCAGAAAAGTTAACATTTTGATAGGTGCTGCACTTTGATGTAGAGGATGCACTGAAGATGGTGATCAGTGGTTGCAATGCAAAGCGGGCGACCGTACAGCAGCTTAAGCAGCAGCTGGATGAAGTCGAGAAAGACTTGACATCTCGACTGCAAACGATTGATTCCAACTGCAGCAGAATGACGGTTTGCCAAATATTGCATTGTTGATTATCTTGTCTTTGATTTTGTTTACCCTGCCTTTATCTCTGCAGTTATGCACACCATGCAAGGACACACAGGGTATCCAGATGGAAACCTTCTGAAGATTGCCCAAGTGGAATTTTACATGTTGGATGCCTTCCTGTTGCCAATCAATGGTGTTAATGCACTGGCGGTGTATTTTTATTTTTATTACTTACTTAAATGTACTTTTACTTATTATTTAGTGTATTATTTATGGTACGAAGGCAGTGTGGGTAACACCATTGATGACTCGTTTTCCTATGCACTTGTTGCCAACAGCAACGACATGCAGGCAGTAAAACTTTGCTCCAACAAAATCTTCCAGTACTTAATTGGGGATAATGGCTAATACAGGTTGGCCTCCTATATAATTGTCGTAAAATGGTTGTTGTTGTTGTTGTCATCGTCGTCGTCGTCATAGCCGCCTCGCCACCGTTGCCTTCCTCGTGTTGTCATTGTCTTGTGGTGTTTAGTTTGCTGCATCAGTTTTTGTTCAATGTTATGTTAATATTCTCTGCCTGTGTCATTACTGCTAAGTGCTGAGATTTGTAACTCACTCACTCACCTTTGACAGAAGCTAAATGGCTGCCAGTGATTGTACTAGGTTTGATTAAGATACAAGAGTTCAGGACTGCATTATCATTGTTCCAGTTTATTTGTGATGTACATCAAACAGTGATGAATAAGTGTCCTCGGTCAGTGAGTTTCAAATGTTTTGCTTGCTCATGAAGACGTTGCTGGAAAGATGATAAAAATGCTGAGGTAACATTTCGTAGAATATACCATAATGAATGGTATTTTTGTGCTACATTACATAACTGGCTTGTGTCAATTCTTCATGATGATATGATCTTATTTTGTGCAATATTTCCTTTATTTGTAATGCTCATTGATCACTGTGTTGCTGAACCTGACTTTACATAATAACATAATAATAACAACAACAATAACATAATAATAATAATAATAAAAGTAACAAGTTGTCAAAGAATTTTGACAGAAAACGAAACCTAGCCAGTGGCATGGCCTCATCCTTGCCTCAACCCCGCGTGGGGCCGGGGTACCCCCTTCCGCCTTTGCTGCTCCCTTGTCCATTCACTTCCTCATCTTTTGCTCTTTATTACTTTTCCCTTTTTTTTCTCTCATTCACTTTACTTATTTTCCTCTATTGTCCATCCGATCCCTTTCTACCAGAATCGTCCCACTCCGTTTCCAGGCGAGAGGTCGTAGGAGGCGACCGAACCTGGGTTTAGTTTGTTTGATTTTTGATTGTGTTATCTGTATTGCTTAGTTAAGATTTATTTAGGTGTTTTGTTGTATTTGGTTTAGTTTAGTCTTGCGGTGTGATAGTTGTCTTTGCCTGTTGTAGGCGCTGGCGTAATAATTTAAATG
>Ga0209780_1005337_pt1 | contig 10132 bp, 14 predicted proteins | sample WorMetexBAHAMAS2_FD_187384 | JGI IMG/M metagenome (GOLD analysis project Ga0209780, IMG submission 187384) | Marine gutless worms symbiont microbial communities from Max Planck institute for Marine Microbiology, Germany - Inanidrilus exumae... | ecosystem: Host-associated > Annelida > Digestive... | reverse complement strand
ACATTCATCTCACAGACCTTCACCTGTGATTGGCTGGGTTATGGTTTTACTGACACAAACCAGGTCATGTTGGAGACGTTTGTTCTTCCCAGCCAATCTCTTGTCTTAGACTGAAAAACTAACACACAATGAAAGCAAACCATTATATCAAACCAAATCCATAACGAAATACTGCAATGTAGAATGAACTAAAAAAACTAAAGCCAGGTTTGATCACCTGCTACGACCTCTGACAGGTTCATCATTGAACTGGTCATCTAAACGATGTATGTATGTATGTGTGTGTTTTCACGTATGTGTGATAACTGATAATTCTATTTGCCTTCCTCACGTCAGTGATTCCGACTCTGTTGGTTGGACATTAATGGGTTAGGGTCTAGGTGGTCTGCAAAAAATCTGTTCTAGTCACTGTTAATGGTTTCTTTTAGGGTTTTCTGAAACAAGCCCTGAAAAGTAGCTTATTATTACAATTCCTCATGGAACCTTTGATGCAGCTGTCAATGTTGTGTGTGTTGTGTGACTGTTTGTTGTAGACAACACTTACAGTATTGAGAATCTTCGCAATGAAGATGCAAAGCTCGTCTTCACGCAGATCAAAGGCTGACGCAGTCACACACACAGACAGACACCTATGGTTACCGTCAAATTCACACAGACAGACACTGAGTGACTTGTCCACTGTCAGCTTCACCCATCATGTGTCGTCTCTTTGACTGCCTTGTGTTTATTATTGCCTTTCATTGCAGCGTTTCTTATAATGTTGTGTCTCATAAGGTGACAGATGGGGGCCCCCACATGCTGCGGGGCATCAATGTGCCCTCATTCATTTGTTGTTTTTGACACTATATAAATTATTCATTTGTTTACTTAACTCTTCCTTACTTACTTCCTTCCTTATACTTTCTTCCTGACTTCCTTTACTTCCTTACTCATTTACTTCCTTTCAGAATAGACTCATTTCGTTTCCAGGCCGGAGGTTGTAGGAGGCGACCAAACCTGGCTTTAGTTCTTTGTATTAATTTTACGTCAAGGCCTATAAACCATTTTGTTATTTCAATTCGGCTTTATCTTAGATTACAACTGTTTTAAGATCTGTATTAAGCCTTTATTTCCAGAGTTATGTTGAGTCTGTGACGGGTAACTTTCAGTCGTAATTGGAGCATTTTTTGACAGAAAGAACGTTTGGCCTGTAGAAATAACTGTGCTGATTGTCTACAGAGTTCATTTGTTTGTTTGAGGGTGGAACTGAACCCAGTTTTAACTGGAAAATGGACGTGGAAACTCCTGATTAAACTGTTGCCGATGAGCACGAGGAATGGCTACTGGAAATACCATCCAAGATGGAGGAAAGATGGTATTTTTATTTGTGTCTCGGAGTTTGTTGGCCGATGTAGATGCTGATGTAGACTGGTTAGGGTTGACGTGCTGCATGTGGTGGCTCGATGCTGTATGAGGTCAGTGAGTACGTAGTGAATGAACGTTTATCTGCTGTTGACTTCTGCATATGATTTAATTGTTAAGATGTTGTTTACCATTTTGTCTCGATCGCACATATTGTATGCTTTTAGTTGCGTTGATTTTATTATTACTGTAGAGTAATATGTTAGCAAGCGTCGATATATTTGCCGTTTGCTGTGTTCAGAATGCAACGTGCTGACCACCACGACCGACTGCTGTACTGCTGTGTGGTGTTCACTAAGCTGTGCAATATTGTGAAATGCTGAGTTTTGTTTAATTGTGTCCAGTTCATGCCGAAATGTTTCTATTTTTGACACAGAAGCTGGTTTGGGTAGCGGTGCTCCTCCAGTGTACATAAAGTACTATCTATCTCTTGGTTTTGTTGACGCCGCATTTGATCTATGGTCCAATAGAGACCGTCACTTCGGCTTTTCACAGTTACTGCTTATTACAAGTTGGTTTTGTGCAAAACATTCTTCGGGGTGGCATAAACCGTCTCTAGACCTTCCCACTGGAGTGAGCAAGGAAACATTCGTCGTCACAGACTTCATGCCTGTGTGTTATTTGGCCGACGTTCAGAGAGTGACACCTGGTGTCATATTTCACTTGTTGCTGTCACTGCGTTTGTATGTCATTGCTTCAGATCTGCATTTATTTGGTAGCGTGCTATGTAAACTGACTGTGTACTTGTCCGTCTGAGCGTCAATGACTCTCAGGAGACGTTAGCACAGTGAAGTATGTAGAATACACACAGTTTGTCATTGTGACACCACACCACACATACAAAGTGTCAGTGGACTCCAGTAGCTGTGTTTAACACCACACCACACATACAAAGTGTCAGTGGACTCCAGTAGCTGTGTTTAACACCACACATACAAAGTGTCAGTGGACTCCAGTACCTGTGTTTAGCCTGCTGTCCATTGGCCGTAGCCTGCAGCTGCTGTGCACAGGTATAGAAGCCTGTAGCACAGTTTGGTGGTCCACGGGAAAATGTGAAATGTAACTGTGAAATGGTGCAGTAGGAGCCCGCTAAGACCATTTGATTGTAACGTTCTACACAATTTTGGTAAGTTTTTAGGCAACTAGGTTTGCACTGTACAAATCGTGTGCTTACTTTCTGCGAACCGATGTATACCCCTCTGTGCACATTTGTAGCTCCACAATGTGCTAATTACTGATAGACAATTTGACTTTGTAGTATTCGACAGCGTTGCTGGTGTGGACCGGGCTTTACAGTAACACTAGACACTAAACACCACAACACGACCTGCGAACATATCTCCCACACATGACCTGTCGTTCATCCATTCATTTTCAGCGACGTACAACAGGCGCTTTTGTTGGTGCAGATACAGCCTGCCAGGCCGCCACTTCAGCTGATCACGTGACACAACTTGACTTACGTACTCTAACGTCGGTGACAACAACGTCACTCGACGGTTGTTCATGTCAACAACAAACACAAACTCATTATCATCAACTGCCAAGTGAACGGGCACATCGTACTGACCCGTGTTCGAACCTCGCTGTCCACCGTGTGAGTGGACAATATGACGGCCATCAGCACTCATCATACACACACGGTGGACTGGGTGACCGAATTCACCGTGGCACACAATGAACTGACCACTGCTGGTCTGTATCGCGTGCCACGGCGTCATAACATCATCATCGCAGAGTGCCAGTTCACGCAGCAGCACACCGCGTGAACTGAACTCTTTGATCTTGTGGACTCTCGGGCACGTTACTACTACGTTATGTGCGGCGTTCACTGACAGACCCGCGGGTTCGTCATTAACAGCCCACCGTGTGGCGACACCCTGTACATCTAGTCTATGTACACAGTCTACATCATGATCACCAATGTATACACAGCCGTGATACTCGCACGATGTCATGTCACTAACTCCGCGAATGTCCGACACAGTTATACAGTGCAGTAGGCGGTAAGTGATGACGTCGTACACCTCGACTTGCTCACGATGTTTCCATTTCACCAGGTAAATTTCACCAGCGAGTGACGTCACTCCCAGGACAGCTTCGGCTTCAGGCAGAGTGCGAACTAGCCGAGCCACTGTACACAGACAACACGTCCATCACCCAGTTGACGACATTTAGTACCACTGTAACATCAGCACACTGGAACGGCTGAAGATAGAGTGGTCAAAATAAATTTGCATGCATGTAGACTACATCAAGTCCCAGCATATGGACGACAATTTCGACAAATCACCCTTAAAATGTGCATGGTCAGGGTCACGTGACTACAGACCACTCGCCTATCAAATAGCGGTAATTCCGATGACCTTGAGTGACTTTCAAGGTCATTTGCCTACTGCAAGCCTTTTGAAACGTACATCTGTGCAGCAACTGGCAAGACCTCAACTGCGCGGTCTATTTGTGATAGCTGAGCTTCTTGGTTTGTACAGTAGGCCTCTCGCGTACTATATTAATTTGTAAACGATATTATCATTAATCTTTACCTGTAGTCTTTGTCTTGACATCAGGAACACGGGGAGCATCACATGTCTCCGGCGATTGATTCTTCACAGTACCACTGTCATCTTCATCTGTACTCGCATCAGCGCAAAACATCATCAGGATAGTCTCAATTAATTTCAATTACGTAAATACGCAAGTTAAACACATCGACTGTCATGCGAATTGTCTTAATAAAGGTTATAAAAAGAGAACTCTACCTTTGACTTTAAGTGGCACGTCAGTTGTTGTCATGGCAACTGTGACACCATCAGTCGTCTCCTCCGGATGATCCTTCACAGTTCTATTGTCATCTTCATCTGAACTTTTGCCTGCACGAAGCAGCATTGCTATATATAACCTCAGTAGTTTTCAACATAGTCAATAAATTAGACATATGCAAGAATGAATCATAAGCTCGGCTTCAAAATCTGCGACATTCAGCAAACAAGACAAATTAATAATATGCTATATATGTGAAATAGTATGAGATAGGGACATAAATTCTATGTACTTTATCAAACAGTGACATTGCTAGTGATCTTTAGTGATGCTATTCACCTCCAAAATACCCCCAACATTTAGATTCTGGTTCCTTCTTATTTTCAGAGCAGGAATAGCTCAAGCCTTTATATTTCGTATGCAGGTTAATCATGGCAAGCTCATGACCTATGGTTAAGAAACTCACCCAAAGACAGCATTGACACGGTCCGTTATTGAATGCGCAAAACTAGTCACCTGACATCACCATGACAGAGGCATAAGACTAGCTTTTCAGTGATTTAATTCAACTGCTATGCCTCTGCAGTCTGTACCTCTATAACTCCGTGACATCAAATTCTGTAAGAATATGTAGCATTCATCTCAGCAATGTAACTGCCAATTATGGATTAAATAGTGCTGTGCTCATGTTAAAATGCTCCAGCTTTGCCCCTGGACCCTACTGAGGGAGTTTCATCCCCTAGACTCCCTACTTTCAACCCCCCAGCAAAAAAAATTATCAAATCCAGCACTGGAGTAGCTAACGGATATAACCGATATTTTTGAAACTGTGAAGTCATCTTACAGTAACTTATAAACAAAAGAGTTTTGACCAAGTACCTGGTTGACGGTGAGTGATAACCTTGCGAACATGTTGCTGTCCACAGTTGTTGAGTGCATCGAGAAACAGTTGAAACTGCTGAGGAGACTTGCGACTGAGCACTGACAGTAACTTCTCGTTCGCTCTGAACGATGTCTTCTCGGCGATGACGTCGTCTTTTTCCACTGCACTGAGAACTTCTTTGGAGAAAAGTTCATGGACAAGTCCTGAGAACTTGACGTCCATTGTCTCCAACAAGAACACGTAGTGCTTCCGTATGACGCTCGCGTGTAACAAAGACTCGTCGTAGTCTAAATCACGTTTTACGATACGATACGATACAACACGGTAGATTAACGTGCACTCAAAAGCTGATGAGATCGCCAGCCTAATCTAGCGCATGGCACAGAAACGATAAATAAGGAAACAAATAAACGCAAAAACCGAGTAGCTCAGAAAAAAATGGTCCAAGGAATATAGTCTGTGGAGGCAGTCCGGGAGGAAAAAAACAAAATAACAGGCAGACGTAGACAAAATTTACAATTGACTGCAAAATGCACTTATTGTGAATAAAAGTTTAAAAATAACCAGTTTAGTGTTCAAAATTTTCAAATCAACATTCAGCATATTTTGATAACGTCATAATGTCAATTTTCATTTAAAATATATACATTATCATCCTCAATCACAAATGATTTGTTATTCGCTCCAACAACCATAGTGCATTGTTTCACGTTATATTGATATATTAATTTAATTTATGTCAGTTAACGTCTTGATTACGGCAGAAAAGATGCTCTACCGACACTGCTTACCTTTACATCCGCCTTCAACAAGTCTCTTATAGATGTGTTTTTGTCCAGTGTGTTTCAAGACGTCGAGGAAACACAAGTAGACCGCGTCACGTTGTTCCATGACGATGTTCAACAATGTCTCAGCGGCTTTGACCGGATGATCTGTCCGGGAATGAATTGACTGCAAGTCTCCAACTGTCAACGCGTTTCGTTGATACATGTTGGCAGCCACGATACGTGCGTCCAACATTGTCGTCAACTCCGAACGCAGTGGACGTAGGACATCAGCACCGGCTGTGTATACGACAGCAGTTTAAGATTTAAAATAATGAATGTAAAAAAACAGCAGTTTATACACACTGTTAATGGCGACGGATCGAAAACCGCAAAAAAAAACATTAAAAAGGCAATGTTAACCACACTAACATCGACTGAATATCCATGATAGTGTGGTTAACATTGCCTTTTTTATGATTTTTGCGGTTTTCGATCCATCGCCATTAACAGTGTGTATAAACTGCAGTTTTTTTACATTTATATTTGCTGTTTTATTACCAGTTTCGAGTAGACAATTAATAATGTTTGTTACTACTACATTTTTCTATTTTTCAAAATGAATTTTTAAAAGTTCAAAATTTCAGTTGCCGGTCCAATTCTGAGGGTCAATGTGTCATCATGCCAAATGTTGGAACAAATAGGTACTAACAACACATGTACTAATGTCAACTTCTAAATACTAAACACAATAAATTACAGACGTCTCAGATCAAATAGGGGCCTACTGTTTAGGGTCACTTAAGTTTACATGTACTGTAATTGGCATACAGTTTACATTGTCTTAATGATTATATTCGACTATGCATAGCAAGTGATGTCAACCTGTAGAAGTCCCAACTGCAGTCTCAGCAGCTTTGTCAGCAGAAGATGAAGTAGTTGAATCTCCTTGTGATTGCGCCATTTTGACATTCAGTGTTCATCGACCTAACGATATCATATCAACACCACCTCAATGCACATACGGCTGGGCCGTCAGTATCATTACAAACAAGACACACTGTTACATTCTGCATCCTCTTAACGATGTGTCAAATAATACAAGAAGCTCAGCTATCGCAGAGGGTCCGCGCGACGCGCCTGTCAATTGAAATCCGATCCACTTCTGCACAGCTGTAGAAAAATTGCATGTGGAATGTCTTGCAACAGGCAAATTAAATAGAAGGCCACTCAAGGTCTTCGAAAATGAATCTTGTACAGTTTCCGAGACATTACCATTGAATTTAACGTGTGCTCCAAACCTAACGTAATAAAACTACACAGCTGAAAATTGAATAAACATCCTGAAATACTTGTGAAAATTCGACATATCTGTAAATTCTTAGCAGAAACCTCCAGTATAATAAAGCTTGTAAAAATACCTGGACACAAAGGAATACACGGAAATGAACTCGCAGATCAAAATGCAAAGCAGATGGCACAGACTGTAGCTAACCAGAAGACTTCAGTGTCAAATGTAATTTCTATTTCAGATGCTCGCAGGATAGCGTCAGAAATAGCAAAGAAGTCTTGGCAACGTAGGTGGAATGAGGACAGCAAAGGAAGACAGACGTATGAATACATACCTATCGTTGGTACGAAGATGCTTTGGCCAAGGAAACAAGGTATTGGAATATCTTACTGCAGAATTTTTTTACATGACACAATGAATAAAGATAGCCACAGAACAGGAACATCAGATACACCCATATGTGATTGTGGAATGGAAGAAGAGACAGTTACACACTTGCTTCTGACGTAATAAAACTACACAGATAAAACTATAACCTTAACACTTTGGCTGCCACGCAACCCCATGGGTCACCCATCACATTGTTGTCTTCTGTGCCACGTCAACCCATGGGTCCCCAATGGTAAATATGTCTAGTAAGTCGTTAATATTTATGCCAGCTGCTCAAGAAATGTAACAGGAACACACTAAGTGCATCATCATACATTGCTGATGAGTACTAGTGTTGTAGAAACACGCCTTTGTATAGCAATGATAAAAAGAAATGGCACGTATTGTTTCTCTCGGATTCAGTTTTTGCCAGCATGTTCACAATCATTTTTCATTATTATAATCCTAGAAATTCAAGATAGCATGCAAGTAAAAACAAAAAGAAATGTAATTTAACTAATTTCCTATATTTGGCACAACATTTTCATTATGTAATGACTTACGTATAGGCCTATAACTTTGTCATTTATAAGGTTTGCAGTAACGGTTTGATCAGCTGAATCTGTTTGTCTATTTTTAATGTTCATTCTTGTTCTGCAGTATACTACCTCTATGGTGAATAATTTTATAAGCGTGTGAAAGCTGTCCTTGAACAATTTGCAAAATGTAAAAGGTGTGCTAGTAACGTCAGATGCCACACGAGTTTAGTCAGTAGTAGTATAATGCACGAAATACTGAGAAGCAAAAATGTAACAAGACGACTGCAACAAAAATCCAGTTCACAAGCATTGTACATACAATCAACGACATAATTATATGTGACAAAAGCCAGTCAGCAAAGTAGGCCTGCATCGTAAAGGATAAAAAATTGCAGAAATGAAAGTAGGCTAACCGAATGACCAGCAAAAACGACTTGATCAAACAGAGGTTCATAAAGTCTGAGCATCATGTCACATTTTTGACATTATGTAAGTGTAGCTGCAACACCATAACTTACTCGTGATACAAGGGAAAACATTTAAAGCAGCATAGAGGGATACCAATGCATGCTGCGCATTCAGTTGTCACTCATTTGGCTTTTCGTTTAGCCAAGTTTCTACCAACAGTCTCCTTCAGTTTGTGGTAACATCCTACACAGCAACGCCTTCTCCTCCTATCAGAGCGTTTTCTGACCTCTCGTTCTTCAGTTTCACGTAAGTAGTGCTTCACTGTAGGACAGCTGATCTTCAGCAAGCTGTTGACTAGTTTTTCTCTGAATCCCACAATATTCATGCGCTTCTGACATGCCATTCTGCTCCTTTCATTACACAAATGCATCGCATTTACAACTGCTGTACCAAGGAGTATGGATGGATCACCTTCTCATCTCCAGAGTTGCCTCTGCCTGGTGCGTATCAACATCGGTGTCATCTGGAACTGAACATAATAATGGTAAATTTAATTAATTGTAAACAAAAAGCTGACATTTCTAAAATGAAGACATTATAATTCTATAATACTCATCTTAAGATAATTACAACTTTGAGGACACCGAGTAAATCATGAGATTTGTTATTGTACACAACAATGGGGCGGGTGTACAATGCCGACATAGTCGATAACCCTAACCATAAAACCTGGCCCTAACCTAATCCTAAAACCTAGCCCTAGCCTTAACACAAATCCTGCCATGTCTGCGTCAAGCCCAACAATACGTTTCTGCACAGCTGTCATAAAGAAACGCGCCTCACGAACTCCAGAGTAATGCTTTAGGTTGGTGCTAAGAGTGAGGACATGTGATGACTTCTGTGAGGTATTGGTAACGGATAAGGTTAGCTAGCGGTGTTTCTGGCAGACAAACAATGTTACCAGGGAACAGGCAAAAACAGGATGACAACTGGAGATATTATAAGCTTACTACGCCCATTTGGCTTCGCAGGTAAACATGACGCCCACTGTTAGAGGCCTACAACTTTTCGATATATAGCACAATATAATATTCAAAACAGGAAAACAGTGCAAAATTGTAACCTTCGTTTGCTTGAAAGTCTGGAATTTGTTTGTCCCTGGCTAATATCACCATTTTTGACCTCTTGACAAAAACTTCATCTTTTCCATAAACTGGGATGGAAATGTTGTTGTTGCTGTTGGAAACATAGAATAGATAAACGTACACTGACTGGGACGCACAAGTCAAAACGAAAAAAATACGTAAGTAAAGGAGTCGTACAGGGCTTGATCGCTCTATATTGAAGCGTGCATGCCGACTGGACGCCCATGGGTTGGACATTCTTGTACAACCCATGCTGTTGATTCCATAACGTAAGCTTCACAGACCGATGGGGCGGACATTACTGTATCACCCACGCGGTTGACGCAACGATAAGCGTGATTCCTTTCACCCATGGGTTTGACGTTTCCTGGGTCACCCGTGCGGATGACACCACTAAACGCCCATGGGTTAGACATTCTTGTACAACCCATGCGGTTGACAACGTGAATAGAACAGTCACGCACCCATTGGTCTGACAAAAAAGTGTCCGACCCATGGGCTCTGGCACCTGGGGAACCCGTCAACCCCATGGGTTATGGCAGTTAAAATGTTTTAAGGGTCAAGTTGTCAAC
>Ga0209780_1005336_pt1 | contig 10132 bp, 9 predicted proteins | sample WorMetexBAHAMAS2_FD_187384 | JGI IMG/M metagenome (GOLD analysis project Ga0209780, IMG submission 187384) | Marine gutless worms symbiont microbial communities from Max Planck institute for Marine Microbiology, Germany - Inanidrilus exumae... | ecosystem: Host-associated > Annelida > Digestive... | reverse complement strand
CCTCCCTCCTTCCCTACTTCCTCACTAATTGCCCTCCTCCTCCCTCCTTGCCTCCAACTCTCCCTCTCACTCTCTCTCCCTCCTAGTGTTGACAGCATTAGGGGTGTTGTGCGCATGCTGCCGGTTTTGCAGCGGCTCGGCGATGCTTACGGTTTCTAGTTTAAAACTGCTTTTGAGACTTAAGCTTGTTGATTGACATACTGTAGTGCACTATTGGTCTGATTTGTTGACTTATATGACTAGGCCGTAGAACGTTTTATTGTATTTTATAATAATAATAATAATACTTACATTTCTATACTGCCATAAGGTCGTAACATCATATATTGATATTAAAAACTTGGCAGTTTAAAACAGTTTGTAAGGACCACAGTGGCTACATCGCACTACTAAAAAAGCAAAATCGAAAAGGTGATATTACTTAGCAGCACATCACATTTGCTGAGCTCTTGTTGTTACTGTCCCACCTACACATAGTGTAGGGGGTCAGTATTGTTTTTGATCTCTGTCGTCTGTCATTGTCATCTGTCGTCGTCTGTAACACTCCACAGCGGACCTGCAGGCGGCTTCACCCATGCACGCAAGGCGATGACGTCATGCCGCCTTTAGTCTAATTATAGCTCCACAGTAACACTGCATTGTGGAGCAGTCGTGTTACGTCTTGTTAGGACGACACGACACCTCGTTTAGGCTAACTGTCGTTTAACTGTTTCCGGAGTATACTTGGTGTTGGCAGAGTGCCGCAAAAGAGAACGTCTAGGAGTAATTGGAGTGGGCTATTCGCAGCCCTGAAGAAAACTCAGATCATGCACCGACTTCATTCCTTCTTGATCCGTCCAAGGGAAGGGACGCCACATTACTTGTGCCGGCTTTCTGCCGCCCGTCACCTCCCCCTCCCCCGTCTTGAACCCAGCAAACAGTATAATGGTGATTAGTGCAGAGCGCTGGGTGATAATGTCTGTCACGAATCTCTGTATTTGATTGTTTTAGGAGCATAAAGCATGTGCTGGCATGTCGGAGGTTGAAGCCCGATACAAGTACACGCATATGGCTCGCTCATTGAAGACTTACGGGATTACTTTCTTTCTTGTCAAGGTCTACTTATTCACGTTCTCTTTTAATGTACTCTTTTTTGTGTCAACATGTGTGTGCTAAATGTGTCGCATTCACTTGTACGTAACATGAGTATTTTTGTATGGTTTCAAAAACATTTGTGAAAGATCTGGTATATTGTATACAGGTTGAGTGAATTAAATAATATTCAGAATAGAGTTTTTAGGCCTCGTCACAAGCATTACATAAGATGTGGGTTGTTGCTGTAGATGGAGTATTGTGGTCGGTCTGTGTCTGTCTGTCTGTCTGTCTGTTTGATGGTCACATTTGTGAACTCTGCAAAAACTGCTGAACCGATTAAGATGCCGTTTGGGGGATGACTCGTGTGGGTCCAAGAAATAATGTGTTGGATGAGGTCAAGATCGGACGAATACATTTGCATTCGCGAGCGGTGACAAGTCTGCTATGTGGCCTTTTGCCAAGTTACTTTGGACACTTGTTATTACTGGCCCGCCTACATATAGTGTAGGGGGGCCAGACTAGTAACGGTCGCTGGCGTCTGTCGTCGGCTGTCATTAGTCGTCGTCTGTGACACTCGCATATGCAACGTAACTCACACGGCGGACCAGTAATGTTACATCCCGTTAGGGCGACACCTTGTTATTATTACTGATAAATACTGGGAATAAGGTGTATGTTTTCTCTGCAGGAGAAAGTGAAGGGGAAAAACAAGCTGGTACCACGACTGCTGGGAATTACCAAGAAGAGCATCGTTCGCGTCGACGAAAACACCAAAGAGGTGAGTGAGTGAAGAGAAACGTTTTGCTGATTTTAGATTTGAATTTTACGAGTTCTGCAGCAGTCTGTGGCTGCCAGCATTACTGGCGTCAATGTGTTTGGTTTGGTTGTAGATCTTGAAAGTGTGGGATTTGACGACGGTGCGAAGATGGGCCGCTTCACCCAACAGTTTCACGCTGGTCAGTTATAATTGAATTTCATACTTTCTTTTATTTGCCAATTTTTATACGACCAGACATTGTATTACAATAGAAATAGAAGCTAAAGGTAAAGGTCGGATTCTTCTATAGCGCTACATACACAGTAAACAACCTGTCCACACTTTACAGTCTCGGAAGTGGCAGTTGATCGGCAAGAGCCAATGGTCCTGCAGCACAAATGTGGCCATTCATTGGACAAGCTAACGGACAGTTGGACCCCGATCAAGCACACCAGGCCTTCACCTTGTTAGCATTCACCAGATGGCGCCACCCGAGCAAGGTACCACACATCCGATTACAGCTTACTACTTATTTATCGACCTTGAAAGGATGAAAGGCTGAGTTGGCCTAGTTGGCTGATCTGCAGCGGACAGTTTATTCACATAAGTGGTCACCCGTCAGCTGCAGGTCGAGCACAGAACAAGGAAAGTTCGCCGGCCAAAAACCAATGTTCTACCACTGTGTTACGCAACCAACTGAGGTTAGACAGACGGAATCGTAGTGAAGATATAGTGAGGTGTGAAAAGTTGTGGTCTTTCCTGTGAGGGTGCACAGAACAAGTGTAGCACTTTGAAGAAGGAAGTTAATGGAGTAACTGGTTAATCGAGGTTTAAACCGTGTGTGTGTGTGTGTGCTGCTATGCGTGTTCAAGAATACATGATTGAAGTGAAAGCTCGCATCCAGACACACTGAGCTATTGTTTAGCTAACCTTCTTTTCTGGAGTTACTTTGCACATGATTACTTTGCTTCCAGTATGGATGCAATGTATTGCAATCAGCATGTCTGTCTGTCTGTCTTGTCTGTCTGCTCGCATATCTCAAAATCCACACGTCCATATTTTACCAAATGTTCGTTCCATGTTACCTGTTGCCATGGCTTGGACCTCCTTTGATGGCAGTGCAGTGCATTTATACTTCCAGTTTTCTTGATGACGTCATGCTGTCACATATAGAATCAATGACGACGCTTATGTTTCGTCCATTTCACCAGGTGGCAGCACCGGTTGGACGTCAGACAACGTTGTTTGGTCGAGTTTGCCGGGTTGTGGCCCCCGGGGTCAAAGTCTACCATTTCCAACTGCATCCTGTTGGAGCTAGTGTTTTTTTCAGGCTGGTTGCCCTTGTTCTGCCACCAAACCAAGATTGTCAGAAAGCTGTAAAGCGAGCAGCTCGTCGGAATAAATTGAGAAGACGAGTTAAGAACTTGCTGTTAAAATGTTTTTGTATTTGCTTTAATGTGTACTGATGAAATGTTGCATACTTACACAGACAGAGAGCCACATTGTGACAATATCACAATGAGATCAAGCCACATGCATATGTTGTGGCTGATTATTGACAGGATTTTGGTGACTATGCCGACTCGTACTATGCAGTGCAGACAACTGAAGGCGAGCAAATTGCTCAGCTTATTTCTGGCTACATTGACATCATTTTAAAGAAGGTTTGTCGTTTGAACATTCAGAGACCAACTTGTCTGTCTAACTTAACTATCGGTGAATGTTCCATGTTGTTGCTAGTTACTTAGTAGCATGTTTAGCTGTCAGAAAGCGAGGGCCGCTTTGGGTTGAAATAAATGTAGAGGACAACACTCACATGGATTTACCTGTTGCTAACAGTCTTTAATTTATGGAGCTGATTGACGTAATGTACATGAAAAGTAAAGAACGTATTTAATCTGTAGCGATAAGTTGCTATAACACTGGACGGAGCTTCTCCAGTAGGTCAGCAGGGTCGCATGATTTGTTGCAGTGGGTGGTAGGCTTGCAGCAGCAGCAACATAGGCTGTGCTTGCAGAAGGCAGAGGCCACAGCATAGTGTGTTCAGTTAGCTAGTGCCAGTCATACTGCATACAGGTTTATTGATATGTGACAACCGGAAGCTGGATTAGACAAGCACACAGACCACGGTATGTGTGTGTGTGATGGCGGAAGGGAAGGAGGGTATGTCAGTGTGAGATCTTGCAGTGGTAGTTATTATTACAGAATATAATTTCATGATAGATACAGAAGGACTTATCAACCAATTGTCTGTTTTACACAGTCCTTCTGTGTTGACAAGTCGGTCAGTAATAAAAGGAACACATAATACTTGTCACACGTTAGCGTATAACTACTGGCCCACCATACAAACGAGCATGTAGTTGTTGACAAACATGTAAATGTTATATTTTAGCAAGCGGCCAAAGACTACATGGGCATAGATGGAGACGATGAGTCGACAATGTATGAGGATAGCGTGACGCCGACAAAGTGAGTCAGCTGCTGTTTCTGATGTTGAACCATGTTTTATAACTTGCACCATTACTTACTTACTTATTCTTCATGTGGTCAGCTGAGTGGCTGGCTTCAGCGCGTGATGAATGTGGCAGCTCGTGTCGTCACTGGCACTCGAAAGTTCGACCGTGGCTTGACGTGTCTGCTTCACTCTGAACTACACTGGTTGGACGTCCCTCAACGAGTCCAGTATAAATTGGAAGTCATGGTCCACCGGTGCTTACAAGGCATGGCGCCACAGTACCTGATCGACTGTTGCATTCCTACATCAGACATTGCCAGTCGTCAGCGTCTCCGATCGGCCACTCACCATTAGCTGATCATATGCACGTCGTCGTAGTAGTAAGTTCGGACGTCTGGCATTCTCCGTAGCAGGTCCGATGGTCTGCAACATGCTGCCTGATCATCTCCGTCACACATCGCTCAGCATCGGATCTTTTCGATCAGCACTTAAAACATTCCTTTTCACAATGCATACCGGGACACGTAGCGCATTAGAGGCGCTTTACGTAATGCGCTATACAAATTAACAATCATTATCATCGTCATCGTGAGTGGCTGGTTGTCGAGTTTGTCTAATGTACCTTCCTCATTTTTAGGTGGACTCTTTGACAGAGTCGACCTGATAAAGCCTGTCTCAAATGTCCATTCATCCGTACATGCGTACAACTATGGCACAGTATCTTAATCTGACTCAGCCCGATTTTTGATATTTGGCCTAGTTTTTGTGTCACTTGACTTCAAACTTGGCAGAAACGTCAGTTGTGAAGAGTCGACCGTCAGTCCCGTACGGGGCTAATTTTTTCTTTTCGTTTAACAGTTCTTCTTTCCAGAGTTACCTCCAGGTGAGGTTTTGTTCTTTGAAAGTGAACATTTTGAGATGTTAGAGTTGGTTATTTTTCCTGTTCTGCCAGCCAACAATCTCATAGTGGAAGTCCAAGCACTGACCGAGGACAGTTAAAATCACTGAGTGGCTTTATGATTTCTTGATGCAGCAATCGACTTCCAAGGGAAAAGACACAAATGCATTTAGGACCAGCTCTCGTCTGATTCCAGCATCTGTGCATGCCTGTGTTGGTTGTTTTTTGTCCAAGTTGATATTAGACAAGCCGTTGTTGTGTTATGCAACTACGCAGGGCAACCATAATGCAGATGCAGAGTTCAACGTTGGGACAGGCCGACACGGGCTCCGTGGCACTGCCGGCCGTGCTGCGTGCCGGCGAGGCAGGACCCGCAGCGTTCTCGGTTGGCAGTGTCCAGCCAGCCAAGTTCTCGACCACGTCACATCAGGCACACAGCGGCCACATGCCGTCCACCGTGAGTGATCTGTTAATCTTCACTCTGAACTTCAGAACCTGTTCTCTGTTGATCGTGCACCACTGCACATCGCAGTGGCCGACTGCAGTAGGAGATCTTTGGATTGAATTGCACGGTGGATATTCATATTAATCACGCCAGCCACCACCATTTTGTTGTTACTGGCCCACATACATATAGTGTAGGGGGCCAGTATTGTTTGCTCTTTGGCGTCTGTTGTCTGTCGTTGTCTGTAACACTTCACGGTAGGCTTGCAGGCGGCTTCACCCACGAAGGCCAGGCGATGATGTCATGCCACCTCCAGTCTAATTATAGGTCCACGGTAACACTGCACGGCGGGCCAGTAGTGTCACATCCCGTTGGGGCGACACTTTGTTGTGGTTGTTATTGCAGCGGTTCTGCCGGTTGACTTCAGAGAAGAAAGCTGGTTGAACATGTATATGTGTTTCAGGGCCAGAGCGCCCAGTTGCGCAGTACAATGGGCCAAGCACAGCGCGCACTGCTCGGTAATATTTCCGATGCACTTGCTGCAATGAGTGCTGCTCAGACTGCTTTTGATCAGCCAAAGACGCCACCTCAGCTTGGTTCTGATCCAGTATGTATGCTAATTTTAGTACATTTAACTGAAATCATCTCTTACAGATTTATAGAATCGGCCATGACTTTGTTGTTAGATTGTAGCGACTGAAATTTAGTTTTGTTAGACTTTTGTGAGTTTGTTGTGTCCTGATTGATATTTTGAAACAGTTGCTGCAGCAACTGTTTCAAAATATCAATCAGGACACAACAAACTCACAAAAGTCTAACAAAACTAAATTATGCAACTACGCAGGGCAACCATAATGCAGATGCAGAGTTCAACGTTGGGACAGGCGGTTGCTGCACCTGTCCGTAACGTATTGCACACCTTATCCCTTTGAGTAAAGAGTGTTCCCTGGGTTTCAGAAAGAACGTTTTTCTAACTTTAAAGCTATGGCCATAGTCTTCTGTTTATAGCATTTTTGGATTTGTGAAATTTTTCAATTTTTGCTTTGTACCATTGTAGATTATCTGTACAGTTATATTGCCAAGTAAAGTAAGTAAAGTAAAGTAAACAGTGTATAGCAGTTTAGCATCAACTTAGCTCTTCACCGCTACGGGAAACTCACATGCCATATGTGATCACACAGTGTTACCTGCCACCCAATAGAGGTGAGAATCCCGCCTTTACCCCCAGCCAAAGCATGTACTTGATTTAGCGACCCCAAAAGGATGCAAGGCTGAGTTGACCTATGTTACGTGAAAGCCGACCGGCCGGGAATTGAACCCGCGACCTGTAAATCGCAAGTCCAACACCCTACCGCTGAACCAGCACGCAGCACTCTGTTACTGAATGTTGGGCAAAGCTTATAGTGTGCAGAGACAAGGTGAACACAGGGCTCAGGCCGTGGCAAACACAGAGCCTGAATGGCCTGTGATCGGCGAGTGATAAGTGCTGGAATGCATCTGTAGTTTATTTTTATGATGACATATAATTACTACAGGGACGCACATTGTCTTGGCTGATGGTTATGTCGTAATATAGGCATCGTTGAAGTGGATTGAGAGCGTGCGAGACGTGTCGAGGCAAAAGCTGAATGCCGAGCTGTCGGCAATGAATGCTGCAACTGCTCAGCTGGTGACACTGACGGCTGCTGGACCTGACAACATGGACTACATTGCTGTCAACTCGGCCATACAAGCCATGTCAGTTTGCAGCGTGTTGCTGCCACTCTGAATCTCACATACTCAGTGATTTATGATTTATGTGACTCGGCAACTCTGTTGATAAAGCATCTGTCTTACTGGTTACTGACTGTGTTTTGACTCTGTTTGACTCTGTTGTTTCAGTGACAGTGAGGTCATCCATAGCCAGTTGAAAACTACTCCAATTCTTTGAAAGGTTCTGCTAAAAGATACTTGTTAATTGCAGTTTGCAATGCCACAGCATATGCTGTGAATACATGAGATTTACGAAATATTGTGTAGTTAGGTCCACTCTTCGACAGAGTCGACCTAATAAAGCCGATCTCAAATATCCGTCCGTTTGTACGAACGTCTGTCCACAAGAAGTTTTTTCGATTTCAATTAAATTTGAAATGTAGGTAGAGGTCAATGAGTGATGCACGACGGTATGCAGTATGACCTGATCCAAGGTCAAGGTCAAGGTCACGAGCCCTTCAAAGTTGAAAATCGGTCATTTTCAAAAGCTATCTTCTCCGCCATTTACAATGGGAGCTGGCAGCTGACCACTGATTCTTAAACTAGGCACAATATCTAAATTTGGTTGGGCTGGATTTTTGATATTTGGTCTAGTTTTTGTGTCACGTGACTTTGAAGTTGGCACGGTCTGTCCATTGCAGTGAAGAGTCGACTGTCAGTCAAATTTAGCTTTGTGTTTTGCGTTCGCCTTTGTTGACAAACTATTGAATGTGTGATTTAGTTGTGCAAACATGGACACATTCTCGCGAGATGTCTGCACACTGGCGGCAGTCGACGGAAACAATCAAGGCGCATTGATGGACGCTGCTCGAAATCTTGCCGGGGCTTTTACTGATCTGCTTAACGTTGCTAGGCCTGGATCTGATGAGGTGTGTTATCCATCTGTCATTGTAGCTGGAACTGACTTTCCACTCCACCTCCACTCTAAAGGTCATTTTCCACTTGGTTTTGAGTTAGACAGTTGGTTCTCACTGAATCTTCTTATTCCAGAAGGAACCTTTGCGGATAAGTGACATGTGTGTGATGTCCTTATATCAACCAGACATCGGTGTCAAGTCACTGAAGGAGACAAAACAGTGTTGTTCCCTCTGTTTGTTTTCAAACTGCACCTAGATAGGTCTTCCTAAGATTGTCATTAATATTATTTGAAATTTTGTGTGTAATTAGTAACATAGTGGACAAAAATATGCATTGTACATGAAACGAAAGTAAATGCAAAATTACATAAATAAATAAGTCAGATAAATAAACGACAAATCAGTTATTTCTTTGTTGTCTGCTTGCAGCCTCGTCATTCACTGCTGAATGCTGCTGCACGCGTTGGAGATGTTAGTCAAGAATTTCTCACCTGCATTGAGTCTCAGTCAGATCTCGACCGAGAGTTCAAGGTATGTTGTACACGCTGTGTACACTGCAGGTAGGTGTGTGTGCCTGTTGGATACTGCATACTTGGTTGGTTGCAGCTTTCTATCATTCTAAAGGGTGGCTTCTGCTGTTTAGTGGTATTTTGTTTCCTTCTAATATTTTTGGCCAACTTTTCGACAGTAATCTGTGATAAATTATGCCCTGATTATGTCAGGTATTTGACCAAAAGATTTCATCTCTGAAACTGCTTGTGGTGAAACGTGATTGCTTATCTTGTGGGGATCGAGTAATATGTTGTCCGTACGTAAGTTTGGTGAGATTGTTTGGCAGGAGCGTCTAATGGCGATGACAAAAGCTGTGGCTAGCGCCACCGCGGCACTTGTGATGGCAGCGAAAGAGGTTTCGGATGCAAGTGAAGGACAGGACAACCAGAACCGTGTCATCGACTCTGCGAGACAGTGTGGACTGGCCACCTCACAGCTGGTGGCATGTACCAAGGTGCTTGCGCCGACCATTGCCTCCAGCCCCGAGTGCCAGGAACAGTTTGCTGATGCTGTCAAACAAGTTGCCAGCTTCATTGATGATGTCATAGAGACGGCTGAGGTAAGTTTTAGCTTGCCGATGTATGTGCGTCATGCTGATATCGTACCTGGCGACAGAATACAGCCTCTGTGTGTGTTAGGGTTGAAGTGGTCGTCAACAGTCCAGTCCGGTGGTGGATGGAAAGGATGAGGTCTGAGGCTCTGTGTTATGGTTGTGGCCGTTATGAAGTGGCCGGCAACAGTCCAGTCTGGTGGTGGATGGAAAGGATGAGGTCTGAGGCTCTGTGTTAGGGTTGAAGTGGCCAGCAACAGTCCAGTCTGGTGGTGGATGGAAATGATGAGGTTTGAGGGTCTGTGTTAGGGTTGAAGTGGCCGGAAACAGTCCAGTCTGGTGGTGGATGGAAATGATGAGGTCTGAGGCTCTGTGTTAGGGTTGAAGTGGCCGGCAACAGTCCAGTCTGGTGGTGGATGGAAAGGATGAGGTCTGAGGCTCTGTGTTAGGGTTGAAGTGGCCGGCAACAGTCCAGTCCGGTGGTGGATGGAAATGATGAGGTCTGAGGCTCTGTGTTAGGATTGAAGTGGCCGGCAACAGTCCAGTCCGGTGGTGGATGGAAAGGATGAGGTCTGAGGCTCTGTGTTAGGTATGAAATGGTCGGCAACAGTCCAGTCCGGTGGTGGATGGAAATGATGAGGTCTGAGGCTCTGTGTTAGGGTTGAAGTGGCCGGCAACAGTCCAGTCTGGTGGTGGATGGAAAGGATGAGGCCTGAGGGTCTGTGTTAGGGTTGAAGTGGCCGGCAACAGTCCAGTCTGGTGGTGGATGGAAATGATGAGGTCTGAGGC
>Ga0209780_1005335_pt1 | contig 10132 bp, 6 predicted proteins | sample WorMetexBAHAMAS2_FD_187384 | JGI IMG/M metagenome (GOLD analysis project Ga0209780, IMG submission 187384) | Marine gutless worms symbiont microbial communities from Max Planck institute for Marine Microbiology, Germany - Inanidrilus exumae... | ecosystem: Host-associated > Annelida > Digestive... | reverse complement strand
AAAATCGGCCATATCTCCGGAACGGTTTGACCGACTTCGAGAAATTTGGTACGGTGACGCATATTGGGCCTCCAAATGGGACCGGAAGTTAAAATTTCCAACTTTTGAAAATCCAAGATGGCGGACTGTCGCCATCTTGAAAAGGTGAAAAATCGCCATATCTCAGCTGCGGTTTGAGCAATTTCGACAAAAATCGGCACGCAGACGCATTCGACCCTCCTGAGCGTCCCAACCGTTAATAATATGAAATTTCCAAAATCCAAGATGGCGGCGTCCGCCGTCTTGAAAAATCGAAAATCGGCAATATCTCCGGAACGGTTCAACGTACTTTCGCGAAATTTGGCATATGACGCACAGTGAGTCTCCAAACCGGACCGGAAGTTGAAATTTCCAACTTTTAAAAATTTAAGATGGCGGACGGCCGCCAGCATGAAAAATCGAAAAATCGCCATATCTCAGCCCGGATTTGAGCGATTTCGACAACATTTGGCGTGCAGACGCAGTTCGACCCTCTTGAGCGTCGCAACCATTAAAAATTTGAAATTTCCATAATCCAAGATGGCCGCGGCCGCCATCTTGAAAAATCGAAAATAGGCCATATCTCCGGAACGGTTCGACCGATCTTTGCGAACTTTGGTTCGATGATGCACATTTTGCCTCCAAACCGGACCGGAAGTTGAAATTTCCAACTTTTAAAAATCCAAGATGGCGGACGGCCTCCATTCTGAAAAATGGAAAATCGACCATAGAACAATATCTAATTATGTGAAGGCCTATTCCTGTCAAAAGTGCCATACGCCGAGTAGGCATAAGTAGAATTATATCCTACGTTAACTACTTTACCAATTTCACCTAATAAAACAGCAAAAATTATAAAAACAAAAACTGGCTTCAGTTTTTCTTAATTGTAAAAGCCGTCGTTCTAAAACAGCAAATATCAAAATTTTATCCGCAAATTCTAAGCACAGAAGGTAGCTTTTACATTTATGAAAGGCCGCTGACTGAAATAAATGTGATCGCTAGCTTCTGTGCGTTGAATTTGCGGATACAATTTTGATATTTGCTGTTTTAGAACGACGGCTTTTACAATTGAGAGAAACTGAAGCCAGTTTTTGTTTTTATAATTAAGAGATATAGCCTACGCGTCCAACAGCAATGTCTGTTAGGTACTGTATGTACTATGCATAGTTAAGTTTTTATTTCGGTGAATAAAGATGTGTGTAAATCTGAAACTGTCTGATGCGTTAAATAACCTGATTGACGAAGGCGTCTTCTCGATTTCAGTTGTTGAACTGTCAATAAAATCGCAGCGATGCAAAATAGCAGGCAAAGACAAAATGTTGTAATCACGAAAACGTTGATCTGGTACCGGTACTCATATGACTCAGAAATTGTATCTCCTGGTAAAGTTGTACCTTCTGGTATCGATAAGTCTAAGAACATAAAATAGTACATAAACCACGATTTGTTTTCACGTGTAGATGATGACCGCGCGACTCTATGCTAACGCGGTATATGCTATGGACCTGTCTGTCTGTCTGTCTGTCTGTCTGTCTGACATAGGTCAGAATTCTCTCAACATAACTAAATTTAGAATCATAGGATCATGCAAACAACGACATAAAATAGCTGCAGTAATCTATAGTTTTCTGAAGCTAAAGATTTCGGCGAAATTCCAATAAAGCACGATAATTAGCCTTTCCATTAGTCTTCGTACGAATTCCCGAGTAGTACTTCGTTAGGATCGCTTCGTAGAAATCGCTCGAATCGCGGCCTAGATATGGTGATTTTTCGATTTTTCAAGATGGCGGCCGCCGCCATCTTGGATTTTTGAAATTTGAATTTTTTAACGTTCGTAGCGGCCAAGAGTGTCGGACTGCATCACCGTGCCAAATTTCGTCGAAATCGTTCAAACCGCGGCCGAGGTATCGCGATTTTTCGATTTTTCAAACGAGGGCGCTAAATGCAGGTGGGAAGGTTAAAATAGGCGATTTTCGACAAATGTCTCCCTATATGGCAGAAACTATGCAAGATAGGCACATGTTTAATATGAAAGCCTAATAGGAACTCATATGCGCAGTATCGAATGGTGCTATCTCCAATGACGTTGATTGACCACATTTTGTGTCGCCTTTCATATCTTGGTAACGGGTGAAGAGACCATAAATTTGATAGATAGTTTGAAAACAGCAAATCCTGACCCACATGTGACAAACCGCCCAGAAAATTGGCGTGGTCAGGCTTCGTGGTGAAGCTCGGCACTTTAAATTTGGTGTGTAGATGGACACTGATGAGTACTGTTGCAGGTATGGTAGAATATCTCTAAAAGGGAAGTGTTCAGGGTCACGCGAGTGACGTGAACTCTTTACATTTCAGGAAATAACTGATAATTATATATTTTAAAAATTGCTCACATGTTATCTACTTTTGTATAAGCCAAAGCTGTAAACCGGCAAGTAGAGCATTACGAAGAATGCGCTAGTTGTCAACGGTGTCCCCTTCACCGTCCTCGTTTTGTGACACTAGGCGTTACCGCGCAAACGTTCGTCTCCATATCTTGAACAGTTACGTGCACATGACGACCGAATTATTTTTAAGTGGCAGCAGTGCGCCACGTTCGCCAATAATGTTATTTCGTTTTCTAAATGAACTGAACTATATCTACATCGTGAAAGGTAAACGTTCACCTGCTCTGAGGCAAAAATGCATCCGGCAGCCGCCTTCCTTGTCGTTGATAATGGAACATATATAAATCCCGGTATTGTTTATCGTTACGTTCTCTATCTTTAACACACTGTGAGCGACCGTTTGATTGTAGTTCACCGTAATGCCACTAGTTGACCACGATGGATGTAGGCTATGTCCGTTGTGCAGTACAACTGGTGGACTGGTATCGCTTGAATTCTTGTAGTAAAGCCAAAACGCTGTGAAAGTGTCCGAAGTGCAGTTCAGGTTACAGTGCAAGAAGACAGAAGATCCGGTCTTAACATGAACAACATTGCTGCAACGGCTGTCAGATAACGCTGAAACCAATTCAAGCGCTGACGCTGCACAAACAAAATTATTCGATTGCACGTGTAAGTAACAGGGCTTGTTTTAACGGTACATCTTTGACACTTGTTTGAACTGTGATTTGGAACTGCAAAAGAATTTTGTTCGTACAGAAAATATGAGGAGTGGCTAAGTGTGTTGTGAATTAACAATAACGAGGACGTTGATTTGCTGTAGGTGATGCTTGTAAAGCAAAAGACACTGCAAATCAAACCAACACTGGCGAAGAACATCCGTCATGTTAATTTGGACGGAAAGAGCCAGAAACGCATTTTGAAGAAAGAAAAAGAACCTAGCCAATGATCATGGGCGATAGTGATACATGTAGCCCCCCAAGGAGCAGAAAAATCTAAGGTAAAATCTATGACAGGAAATAATTGTCACTGACTATGAATTTCTGTATTTGAGAACATCGCAGCTGAAAAAAACTACAGAATGATAGGAAATTAAAGATGCAACACAGCTTATCAGGCTATGAGCTCTGTATGAAATAGCCGAAATCCTTTTCCAAACAAATACTAGACCGTAGACTAATAACAGCTCAGCAAAATGGACTAACCTGAGAGCAATATAAAACAGACAACATATTCTAATATGTGAAATGTGCTCATAGTGACCACTACAGGAAGTAAAATTTCTACCCAGCTTAGGTCACAATGCCCGTAGTTACTGTAATAAATACGGGTCGGTATGACTCATCGTCGAAACGATGACAGACATTGCTGACAACCGGCATAGTTAGCCTTACGATGCAGCTAGAACAATAAATGGCAAGTTGATTGATATTGTTTCGTCATTAGGCCTGTACACGCGTACGCATAAATTTTACTGCATCATATGCATTAATGGTAAAGTAAAGTAAAGTAAAGTATGCGTCTATTTGTATAGCGCGTTTTACCGCAAAGCGCCTCAAATGCGCTCAGACATGGATCACACAGTTTTACCTGCAAATTACACCATGCCTGCCTTGAATGGTATTCAAGTATCATTTCTCCATTTGAAGATTTTGAAGTTACATGTATAATTACCAACCACTTTAGTGGTCCAGATAGCAGTGGATCTGCAGTGTGTATCCTGGCAATAACGTTTTAAAAAATAACCTTTGACATAAACATCTTTCATGCTTGTTCATCTTTACTCGATCAAAATCACGTTTGAAGGTCAAGATTATAAATCACGGATTTAGGTTTATAGTTAAAATAAAGTAGACGTGCTGCATGTCCGATTAACTGACTTGCATGCAGCACACCAAAACCTGCCTTTCCCGCCTAATCGAACCCTCCCTCTAAAGCAGTATCAATACCAGAGCAGGTTGTGATAAGTGCATCAGTGTGCCAAATTTCGTAGAAATCGCTCGAACCGCGGCCTAGATATGGTGATTTTTCGATTTTTCAAGATGGCGGCCGCCGCCATCTTGGATTTTCGAAATTTGAATTTTTTTAACGTTCGTAGCGGTCAAGAGTGTCGAACTGCATCACCATGCCAAATTTCGTCGAAATCGTTCAAACCGCGGCCGAGGTATCGCGATTTTTCGATTTTTCAAAATGGCGGCCGCTGCCATCTTGGATTTTAAAAATTGAAAAAATTTTAACGGTCAGAACGGTCAAGAGTGTCGATCTGCGTAACCGTACCAAATTTTGTCGAAATCGCTCCGACCGCGGCAGAGATATGGTAATTTTTCGATTTTTCAAGATGGCGGTCGCCGCCATCTTGCATTTCAATTTTTTTTAACATTCAGAACGGTCAAAAAGGTGAAAGTGCATCAGTTTGCCAAATTTCGTCGAAATCGCTCGGACCGCGGCCGAGATATGTGAGTTTTAATATTATGCTAGTTTAGCTTGAAAATGCCTATTCACGCCCCTTTTTCGGAGTTTTTTGGGGTATTAAATATGGCGGGGTAAATATTTCAAATCTAATTAGCCTATACCAATGAGCGTCAGACGCTCTATTTGCGTATAATTTTTATGCAAATCGGTTTAGTGGTTTGGGAGGAGTAGTTACATACATACATGCATACATAGATACATACATACACACGGAATTTGGCCAGTGCGGCTCTTAGTATACGGGTGACGCTCAATGCCAAACCTGCTTCGCAGGTTTTGGTTCAAATTGAATGAATGAAACGTGGAAGTGCATTTGGGAAAACCAGTTATGGCACCGGTCTGCCTAAAAATAGAAATCCACAAAGTCCACGAAATCCACTCAAATGCGACGTCGGCTAAATATCGAAATCCACGATATCCATAAACTGTACGAAATCCATTTGCCTAAACATAAAAATCCACATTCCACAACACTTAGCATATACAAAATCCACTGTCTAAAAGTCAAAATCAACAGGACTGATTTATGGCATATGATGCGTAAAAGTCGAAGTGTAGATGTGATTTTATGCAATTCTATAGGCGACTTTGTGACGTAAGTATGATGACTGTCGTTAGATAAGTTAGTTGTTTAAAATGTTTCAGGTTTTATACTTTGCCGTCGTTAGCTACGTCATTTAACCTAAGCCAAGATATTAGATTTGTAATTCATGCCATGGTTTTCTAGCCTACCTATTTACGAATTCGATGAAACAATGAACAACTAGAAGGGCGTTTAGTAGAGCGCATATATTTCCCCCATCGACTTTGATCTTTGACCTTGAAATCTAGCACACGCGTACAGACAGACTTATACTAACGCGTTTACTAAACGCTACAGAAAAAAAGCAGACACATTATATCAATAACAAAACAATTATAGGACTAGGCTTGTTGGTTCGTGGACTGCCAATGTGGATTTCTTACAGTCTGTGGATTTCGTGGATTTCGATATTTAGCCGACGTCGCATTTGAGTGGATTTCGTGGACTTTGTGGATTTCGATTTTTAGGAACCGTCACCGGCCATGATAGTTAAAATACATGCAATCAACAGCAAACCGTCCAATTCACGCACATTAATTTGTGCTGTATAGGCATACTGGTGGTTGGCAGACTGTAGCGCAGCCAGAAACCCGGATATAGGCCTATCGACTACTAATAGTCCTATGGGCTTATATCATCATTATCAGGTCCACATATAGACCTATACTAGATGATCTGTATCGACTGGAGCGTCTGCTTTGAGTCGCTTGTTTCCTTTTCTGTAGGGGCGGGTTCACGCTCTTTTTGGGGTAGGCGAATAAAAATTTGGCAAATACAAAATGATCTCCTGGATTTTTTGTTTGAAATTACGGTGTATTTGGTATAAATAATGGCAATATTGGTCGCTTGAGCCTCAAAAATTCATGGTAGGGCCTACTTTTTCATTTTAGGGAGAAGGAAATTTGAAACATATTAATTTAGAAAGCTCGTTTAACGCTAAATTAGATTTGGTTTGGATTTCATAGGCACAGTAACTTCTGTTATTTCTGTTCAGTTTCACGTATATCCGTATCTCCCACTCCCATCTCAACTGACCAAATTTCTGTCTTCGTCCATTCCTTTACCTTTCTCATTGGGCTCCTTTTTTGTTTTCTGTGATTCTTTAAACTTCTTTTCTTGCATTGGAACTTTTTGCTAAGGTTTCGTACATCATTTTGACAAAGGAAGACGACATAGTGAAACGAACTTCTTATGCTACTGCACTTATACACCGTTCTTTACTATTTTGTGGTTATTCTCCGGTAACAGTAGAGAGGAGGTACTGCAAATTAGTGGTAAAATTCTTGTGTGCAGCTACATACAATGCAGTGAACTGCGAACTCACAACACAATGCGGGCGCACGTCAAACGAACAGTGTCGCGGTGCTTCGCTGCTCTCCGCCGATTGCGCCAGATCCGCCGAGCGGTGCCGACAGCCACATTCCAGATGCTCGTAGTAGCCCTAGTGCACTCGCTAGTCGACCACGGTAATGCAGTTATTACTGGTCGGCATCCCAGCATACCTGGTGCGCCGATTGCAGTCGGTGCTCAACGCGGCGGCACGACTCATCTACCACCTGCGACCGCACGACCACATCACCGATGCGTTCGCCACACTGCACTGGCTGCGCGTCCCAGAACGCGTGCAGTATGAGATCGCGGTGCTAACGTTCAAAGTTCTGCATGACCGCGCGCCACGATATCTGGGACGTCTTGTCGCCGTGCTGACCTACCTGGTCGGCGTGCTTTGCGGTCAGCAAGTACCAGCCGCCTGGTCATACTGCCCATCAAACTGTCTATTGTTGGCAGCCGTGCCTTTCCGGTTGCTGCAGCTCAAATTTAGAACAGCCTGTCAGAGGCCGTCATATCATCGTCATCACTGCAGTCTTTCCGGCGTCAACTAAAGACTCATCTTTTTCAACTATCGTATCCACACCTAATTCTCTGACTGCTTATCAGGCATCGTTACAGTGGTCCTTGTAGTAACATTGTTATTTAGGCCACTTTAAAAATTTGTGTTTACTTACTTACTTACTTACAATGTAATGCTGAATCCTGGTGAATAGATGAAGGTTCGACTCCAGTCGGTCCCAAAGCAAAGGGACGGGAGTCACGGGAGTACAAGACTGTAGTTTAAATGGAAAAACAATTAGCGAATTACAATAAAATAAAATTGTCTTAAATTGCTTGGCTAGTTGCTACTTCGTCAGTGGTCTAGACTGCCGAAATGAATGTCATTTACGATAAATTACACAACTTTCGTGCACGATTATTGGAAGGCGACCATTGCATGAGCCCCGTAGCCGAAATACTGGGGGGGGGCTTGAGCCCATCGGGCCCTATGAAGTCGGCGCCTATGCTGAGGACCTCTATAGAAACGCACCCGCTCTACTCTCGACTGGTCCCTTTCAAGTCTGCGCAACCAGTACCACAACCTCATATTTGCATCCAAAAAACACGTCTAATCTAACCTTGTCTCGTCATCCTCAGACAACTCCAAGCGCCTCTGGCAAACCGTAAATAAATTCGTACACCGTAAATCCTCTTATACTTTCCACTACTTCAGGTATCTCTATTGCCGTCAGCTTTGCTTCCTTCTTCACAGACAAAATATCCAACCAACGTCTGTCTCTCTCTAGCAACTCCACTACATCATATGCACACTAAACGTGTTCTCCTATACCACCTCCTGATTTTTCCTTATTTACACCTGCTTCGGAATCTGAAATCCTCAAGATTCTGTCTAACTGTCCTAACAAGCAGTCTTATTCTGATCCTATCCCCACTTGGCTTCTCAAGGAATGCGCATCTGTTCTCGTCCCCACAATCACTAACATCGTCAACTTCTCTCTAAACTCTGGTCAGTTCCACCCCATTCTCAAAAAATCTGTAATTTATCTACTGTTCAGGAAGTCTACCTTAGACAAAGATGAGCACTCTAACTATCGCCCAATCTCCAACTTTTCTGTCATATCCAAAATAACAGAACGCGTTGTTAAATCCCGCTTTGTTGATTACCTCACTTCCAGCAAACTACTTAATCCTCACCAGTCTGTCTACTGTAAACATCATTCCACTGAAACTGCCCTGCTGTACATTCACGACCATCTCATCAATGCAATAGAATCACAAAAGAATATCACGCCTTTGCCTTCGCGATCTCTCCTATTCCGTGTTAAATGTGATAACAACCTCTTGTCCTTTCATACTTCTTTTTTTGTTTCCCCAAGGCTCTGTTCTCGGCCCTCCACTCTTCGTCATACAGAGTACCCCTCTCAGCACTCTGATCTCTTCCTTTTCCCTAAGTGACCACCACATTTATGCAGATGACACTCAGCTCTTCTTCTCTTTTCACCCATTCAACTTTGACTGAAACATTTTCACCTTCAAAACGCTCTTCAACACATCTCTTCCTGGATAACTGCTAATCTTCTTACTCTTAACTCTTCTAAGACTGAGTTTTTGCTTATCAGACTCAAAAACTACCTTGCCAAAATACACAACTCTTCACTTGATACCTCCCACTCTGCTGGAAATCTTGGCTTCATCTTTGACGAACATCTTCCCTTCTGTGACCAAATTACATCTCTCTCCAAAGCCTGCTACTATCATATTTGTCAATTTTGCTGTATCCGGCTTTACATCGATTCGTCAATTGCCTGTACCATTGCTACCTCTATCGTTCACTCCAAACGTCATTAATGTAATTCTCTTTATAAACTCACTAAATCTCAATTATCCCGTCACTAGCAGATCCAGATCTCTCTTGCTCGTACTGTCGTTAAACCGCCTATAAGTCATGTCATATCTCCCATCCTACGCTCTCTGCACTGGCTCAGAATTACTAAGCACATCGAATGCAGGCTCCTCGCAGTTCTCACAACTACCCAACCTCCATACCTTCATAACCTCATCTCCATTCAACGTCCTTGCAGTACTCGCTCTTCATCCGTAGTTACATTTGCTCGGCCACCTAAATCATCTTCTCTAAAAATAACTGATCGCTCCTTTCGTTATGCTTCATCTTGTCTCGGAAATCAACTCCCTTTATCTTTTAGTCAACGCTATTCTGGTACCAATTCCTAAGTTTCGACCCACCTATTCCTTTACCCATCACTTCTTCTTCGTCTGATTCACACCACTCTGCTCATCCACTACTCCCTCTCTTTTTCACTCCCGGCTTAAAACCTGTTTCACAAATCCTACCCCTGTAGTTTCACTTCTTTCTCCCGGACTGCTTTCACGGACTATTGCCCGGACCGTTTGTTCTGAGCTAATCGGTTTTTGTTTTTAGTTTTTCCTTATTTTTCGTTTCTGTGTCGTGCGCTAAATTACGCTGGCCATTTTGTCAGCTTTTGAGCGCACATAAATCTACCGTATCGTGTCGTGTGTTTAGCCGTTTTAGTGGAACTTCGACTGGTAACTGTGGGGTAAATGTAATGGGAAATGTATGGAGATGGCGTCAGTGTGCGACGACGCCATCCACGAAGTGAGGCGGGGCTTACGGCCAACCTCAGCAACCCCGCGCGTCGATTGGCCAGAGGACCACGCGTGCGGATGCAGCGGAAAAAAATAAAGAGGATGGGTACGAGCGATGGGAGAGAAAAGACGTGTGCGAGGAACTGAGTGTATATACGTTGTGGAATGTTGTAAATAAATGTATAAAGAATAACCAGTTTTATGATGAACACTC
>Ga0209780_1005334_pt1 | contig 10133 bp, 3 predicted proteins | sample WorMetexBAHAMAS2_FD_187384 | JGI IMG/M metagenome (GOLD analysis project Ga0209780, IMG submission 187384) | Marine gutless worms symbiont microbial communities from Max Planck institute for Marine Microbiology, Germany - Inanidrilus exumae... | ecosystem: Host-associated > Annelida > Digestive... | reverse complement strand
GTCTTCTGTCGTCTGTCGTTTGTCGTCTGTAACACTCCACGGACGGCCTGCAGTGCAGGCGGCTTAAGCCGCGCAGGCCAGGCGTCATGGCGCCTTCAGTCTAATTATTGCTCCACGGCTGCACGGCGGGTCAGTCGTGTTACGTCCCGTTAGGTTGACACCTTGTTTAAATTACATAAAGTCTTTCATATGTCAACCTTTTGTTACAAATACAACATCAGGGCTTGCAAGGTAGTTCTAGTACAGGCTGTTTTATAAGAGCTCAGCGAGTGCTGAGACAGCCGACCAACATAATAAGTCTAACGTAATAAATATCGAAACAAACAAACCGCAAACAAAAGCAAATGACATCACAATAGTGTTAATGAAACGACAGTGTTGTTGTCGTGTTGCGCACTTTGTCGAAGAGAGATCAGTTTTTGTCGTTTTACCGTTACGGTCCGACTTGTGACAGACGGACGGACAAACAAACAGACCACAGCATATATCGCGTCGCGCGCTAATACCCGAAGATTGCTGCCGACGCCGTTTTGTGAAAAATAGAAGGCCGCGTCTCAGAAAACGGTTAGAGATGACCTATTTCAGACAAATTTGATCTGTGCGTAAATGACGTCGTTCCAGAAAATGACGGACGCGCGTTACGACTTTCGGCGAAATTCATTTTAGCGGTGGCTGTCATCTTCAATTTTTGTTACAAGCCATATCTCCTAAACTGTCGAATATATCAGGTCGGAATTTTGCATTCAAATTAAAATGACAATTTTCTGCTCTTCGGTTGTTCATGAAAGCCATTTTAAATGAAAGATGAATATAAAACAGCAACAACATAAAACAAAACTACCTTCAGTTTCTCTTAGCTATACATGTAAAGGCTAGGCTTTATTATGTTATTTCTTTAAAAACAAATATCAAAATTTTGTTCGCCAATTCTAAGCACGGAAACTAGCTTTCACATTTATGACAGGCCGATGACAGACTTAAAGTGACAGATAGCGTCTGTGGGTTGAATTTGCGTGTAAAAGTTTGATATTTGCTGTTTTAAGGAGGTGGCGTTTGCAACTAAGAGACATAAGCCATTCTGCATTTATAACTACTGTATAATAACATTCACACATATCACTCTCATGTGCAGCGCCAAATTGCGGTAATTTTAAAACGTGTTTGGCTACTATTCTACCGCACGTGAAATTGCTTTGCCTACTATTATAGATTACATTTTAATAAGTTACCAGTGTGTAATAAATATCGACATCCGAATGTAGAGAACGTGGTAAAATTACTGCAAATAAAACTCTACTCTGCGACGTGGAAAATAAAAACAATCAAAGTAGAAGATGGGCTTCGACACACAAGAGTCGACGTGGATACCTTCGCCACCTCGACGGCCTGCTGGGACCTTGACTTTTGACCTTCGACCTCCAAAATCTAATCAGGTCATCAGCATGGCTATTGAATACTTCCTGTTAGTTTCATCGAGATTGCTCAAGCCGTTCAAGAAACATCGAACAGACGGACGAACGAACGAACGAACGCGTCAGACGGACAGCCCGAAAACATAATGCTTCGGTGTCGAAGGCATAAAACAGACGACAAAATTGAGCTGAACATCACAAATATAATTTGTTTTAAAACATCACGTTTGCATAATCGTAATTTTAAAATATCAAAAGTAGAAAACACGATAAAAATGATTTCAATAAATGCCCGTACGCCATAATGACTCCGGCGACAACTGCATGTTTTACGGTATAATAACGAACAGTCATCTTAATAATATGTTAGAAATCGACGCCGAAGGTCTCACCTATATCTGCGAGTCGATATTACTAATGCTAGAAGTCCTGTCGTCGCAACCAAACAATCAGTCGAAACGTGCTCGTTGACAAAGGCAGCGGCGGCCAGTACTTCAGTCAGTCGATGCTGCAGCTCGTCTGCCAGTCAGCGTCATCTGTGAGTGAAAGACGACGCGAGCGAGCCGTACACGACAGCTGACCTGAAAATCGACCTCGGACGACGAAAAACGAACCGGAGTCGGGAGTCCACGTCCACTGTGCGCAGATACCGTCAAGCGACGGAACGTAGGTCGTTTGTCAACATGCGATCCGACGGAGCCGAATTTATTTGCTTATATATTATAACATCGCCGCAAACGAACAATAAGCCGCTAGGCCAATGCATGTAAGAACGAAAATTTATTCAAATATTAACGTAATGTTTATATTCGTTTAATCAACGTTTTATGTTTTAAACAACATGACCCTTCTGTTGGTATACTTTCACATAACTGAAATAAACGTGGCATACTGTGAATAATTTTGGTACAGAAATGTCATTGTAATCTCACTGTATTTACGCTTAGTTTTTTTGAGCTCACAAGCTGGGCGTATTCCTGATGACTTAGGTTTAGTGGAGGCGACTGTAAACACAGGAACGGTCGATGGCAAACTGCGTCGTAGAAAAGTACAATGCAGGACTAAAATTACGGACAGTGTCTAGTAATACTTTCTTAAATGAAACGTCCGAAATAAAGCTCTAACATCCTAATTTAGTTCATTTTACTGTCTTGCCTATGACAAGCAGTTATGACATTTTTGTATAAATGATACAATTAACATTGTTGTTACTTTGCCTCCGGTAGGTGTGCAAAGTATTGCAATCAGCGTGTCTGTATGTCTGTCTGTCCGCTCGCATATCCCAAAAACACTTGTCCAGATGTCACGAAATTTTCCGTAGACGCCGTGGCTCGTTCCTCTACTGACGAAAGTGCAATATGTTATGTACTTCTGGTTTTGTGGATGACGTCATGTTGTCACGTTATGACGCGTCACGATTGGACCAGTAACCGATTTTTGACCCTGTCCTGGTTGTTCGCAGGGGACGCGGACCTTGCAGTTACGGTGTAATGCGGAAAAATGCAGGCGATAACGACACTGTGCCGGTTTCAGCGTGACATGGTGTGTAATGGACCGTACAGACGGACAGAAATTCTGTAACATTATCGCTTTACTTGGTTGCTTGTCAAGTTCTTTATGCTAAAGTTGTCGGTGCGACCTCAGGTAAGGGCTTTCTAGTTCGATGACAGCTGAGTTTATTGATTCCATTCTTATTCCACTTACCACTTACCGGTACTTACTTGTGCCGATCCGTTTCTTTCAATGCTATCAAAAATGCTTTTCCCGAAAACTGGTTGAAAAAAGTAGGCGTGATTAGTTTCGCGTGAGTATGAGATTTTGTACCCATGCCACCCATCTTCGTAGACTACTTTCCCATCCTCATCATATTCCCGCAAATCTCTTTCCCATGCCCACTTATACCTTCAATACGTCCCATTTCCGCAATGCTGATCCTTGTCCCCACCCAGTTCCTGCAGCTCAGAGAGAAACCTTAATTAGTAAATTCTATTTTCTAATAAAAACGGCAGACCATTTAAAAAGTTCGTAAAACTAATGGCAAATAAAACTCTTCACAGCAATATCAAAAGTAAAATCAAAGTTTGACTGTAAACTCAGTTAATACGAATAATCCACATCAGTCGTCAAAGTAAAAACATTTAGATAGGCATAAAAGTCTTTAAAAGATATTCAAAAAATTAAGTGAAAACAACGATGTTACCGCACGCGCGGTAACTGCCACCGAAGATCAGAACTCTACCCATTACCGCTGCATTCCCGCATGATTCATACCCATTCCCTCAGTTACCGTGGTGTTCTTAAATTTTCCATCCCATTCCCGCGGGATACTTCGGGTTTGTCCCCTATACCGCACTCGTGCAAAACTCTAGGCGTGATGATCACATGGCTTGAAATAAGAGTTGTTTAGTGCCTATTTTTGTACAGTTATTTATATCGAAAGTTTTATTGAGTTATAAATAGTAAGTTAAATATACAGCTCGAGTCATATCGTAATAGTCAGTATTTGATAGTCAATTATATAAAAACTGTTATCGTTGCTTGTCTACAGTTGACGCTAGACCGAGGAATAGATGCGCTAGCCAAGCTCGCATCGGTGGATTTGGACGATCTATCAAGCAGCGCGGCAGCATTTAAATGAAGCTTTTGCATGTGACAAATGTACCAATTCTGCAAACCAGCGATAAGACGAATTGAGTTGCGGTTTTTATCCAATTGCTCAAGATCACTGGCGTTCAGTTTTGTTTCAGAAAATGAATAATGGCTACGCATATTTAACTTCAGAACGCCCACATTAAAACACTTTTAGCTCTTTCGTTTAAATCGAACAAAACGGCTTTCTGATATTAGGCTTTATTTTGTTTTTAATGTTAACTTTCTTTTCTTAATCTTGCGTGCTTTCTCTTTAAGTTCGATCATTTGCAAAGCCAACTTTACTTAATCGTTACGTGGCGCTTCATTATTGATCCTAGACGACATATAAAATGGACCGATCGGATTACTTCTTGGTGTGTATATTGCTGATTTATTGTTACAATTAAGTAGAATAATCTATATATAATAATCCATCGGTCAACACAGTGATTTTGTTGGCCAGGGGCGTGGCTTACGTGGGTTTCGTGGCGCTCAACGGCAGCGCGGCGACATAACGGTGGAGTAGGGGACGAGCAGGGGTGGCGGGCGGGTTACAAGCCATCCCGCCGCATGCAGAGCGGCGTGACGGCTTGTTTAATAATAAAGCCCGGTCCACACTAGCAACAATGTCGAAGCAACATTCGACATTGTAGCATTCGACAATGTTGCTTCGACATTGTTGCTGGTGTGACTATGTGGACCGGGCTTAACGTAAAGATACTGCAGTTGGCAAAACATGATTTATAGCTTGTTCTTTTATAAACAATCGTGTACATAAACTAATTACATTAGCTCAATATAATAATAAGATACCAAAACGTTTCTTGTTTTGCCACAAATAGATGGTTCGTGATAATTTGCCATGCAGCAAGTAAGTATAATAATAATAGAATAATATAAGTCGGGCTTTTATTTGCAGTAACTTGATGCGATATTTAATTAGACTATATTGATTGTTGATCGCAAGCAGCACTGCAAACGATGAGTGATGGCTTCCAGCCGAACTTGCACTGAAAATGTTCATTACAATAAAATGGCAATAAAGCACCAAAAAGACAAATTGTGGTGCATTTCTTCGAGTCCACCACTTCTGGCGTCGATCGCTGATGACACGTGACAGGAAAAAATCGCCGGGAAAGCGCGTTGATTAATGGACATTGCGTTAAACGCTACGTTGGCGAGCTGAAGCTCGGTTGGCACCGTCCGATAATGAGCGATCAAGCGAAAGAAACGTTCTTCTCGCGAGACCGCATCTATCAATATAACGCTCGACCGCTACAGACTGTTTCTAAAATCAAAAGCCGGCGGATGGCAGTCTTAGTGCAAACTGTGTACAGTGGAGCGACAGTGTCGATCGCAGCTTCTAAATAAGATGCATGCATTCTGTTAAAACCTGGGGTCAATACTATATGTACTTTTGATTACACAGTAGTTAAATTCACCTACTAATGTCGAATTGGACTCTTATCAATGTGCTTACACAGCATCGGCAGTATTTCAATTACTGGTCAACAATAATCAATCTCGGTCACGGTCACTTTTTACGCTGTCGGCGTCCAGCGGTAAGCGTTATGAATCGGTGTTTTACGTCCGCCTGTCTGTCCGTCTACAGACTGCCCATCTTTCTTCTAACCTTATACCTTAATGGGGCTCGCAGCGCATACTCAACGTGACTCAACAGGGGGAATCACGCGACGCGGCCAGCGTACATTTCCGTCCGAGTATTACGAGGACGGACATACAGAATGCCGGTAGCACAGTTATGCTACGGCGCGATAATGAATTACGGTATTGATATAGCAGTCCGCCCGGATCGACTGAAAGTGCGAGACATGAAAATGCAGTTTTTGCTAAAGTTGGTCGTGTGGCCTCTGAAGAGGTCACTCTTCAACTAATCAAAGTCAAATGTTTACCAGTACTACTATATGGTCTTGAAGCGTGCCCTTTAACTAAGTCAGATCTCCAGTCTCTTGATTTTGTGATTAATAGGTTCTTCATGAAACTCTTCACAACTAAGAATATTGAAATTGTAAAGTATTGTCAGGAGTACTTTGGCTTTGCTCTACCAAGTGTATTATGGGCCAAACGTGTGTCTGCAATATATCTGCAAATGTGTCTGTATATATAGTTAGTGTGTTAGTGCCGCCCTGCGTGGCGGATGTCGACTGCGCGTTGTGTCTTCAGTTAAATAAAGGAACATTATTATTATTATTATATTATATTGCCGTAAGCACGTTTTTGTCAATCATGACATAAAAAGGAAAAGTGTGTTATAGGTCTAACAAAAAGTCATGAAATCAAACAGGTGAAACAATAATTGGCGATCATCAAACTCACAGTGCGACGTGCTCACAAAATTAACTAACTAGAGAAAGCTGAAGTATAGTTGTTAATCAATATAGCTGAATATGTAACGTCAGCAAACAATGCATTGCGTTGTCGATAGCAGAACTCGGCAACGAACGCCTTCAAACAGTTACTTGTCTACAATAGTTCACACAGCCTAATTGTCTAGGTTAAACTGCTTATTGAGCGTCAGCAACAGACTAGTTTATGAATGACGTCAGAATAGACGTAGCACCATGCTAATCGGGGTAAGGCAAATTGGACAGCCTGGAAATGTAGACGCAGTCGATTGCAAATAAACACCAAGCAACAAACCACATACAATGTCACGTGTTTATACAGTCTCGGTTTTCCATATTCTACATTACATGTTCCTCATTTTCATGTCTCGCATTTTCAGCGTCTTTGTCCGTCCATTCGTCTTGTATGTCGCACGCTGGTATTGATCATCAACTAATCAACGCTGCACGGTAGCCTAGAGAGTAGTTTTCTGACGAAAAAGCGTTTTCTACGAAATTCAAATAAGGTTTCCTGCAACTGGGTACGCCAAATACTGGTTGGATAGGAAAATTGAAGATTTTGATTAATATCTCGCTGTATCTCAAAAACAGTACATGATAGGGACATAGTTACTATGAAGGCTAAGTCGTATGTGATCTGTCAAAAAAATGAAATTGTATGACTTTCGATAACCCTGAGTGACCCCGATTACCCCAAAACCTTCATTTCATTTTGTAAACCTTGCGTCGCTTTTCCTACATTTGGTACATAGGTTGATCATAGCAAGCCATCGCCCCTGAAACAAAACACCCGAAATGGACGCCGTTTAGTCCGTTGTCTTTTTGTTGGCCTGTAGCTTGGGATAAATAAGTAAATTAATTCCAAATGTTGTGCAAATCGCGTAAAAACTGAGAACGCTAGAAAAGACATAGGAAAATAATCGTTGAACAGCAGTTTTCGGCCATATCCGTCAGTTGTCTGAAGCCTGCCATAACCCATGCAGGGGCCACGGTCGATCACGTCGCAAACTTGACCTCTGGAGACGCCCACGCCACGGCAGATGATCACGACATACGTGGATTTACCAACGGCCGATCGTGCACAGACCATCGCCGGCGACCGCTACGACCCTAGCCGGTCAAGCGGCCCACTGAGTGATTGAGTGAGTACTAGGCTATTTACGGTGGATTACGTTATATCGTTCTTATATGATGATTACGAGGGCCAGAAAAATTTGCCGCTACATTAACGGAAGGATCGACGGCAACGTTCAACGCAGTCTACCAGAGGTATTTCATTAGAGTCTGCTTGCGCTGTGTCCTGACACACAATATATCCTACAAGAATCCGGTGCGCATTCATCAGAGGTAGTCTTTGCATCTCGGCAATCTGAGAACGTTTATGCGCCTTAGTCCCTCTGTTTTATCTTATAAAGCTGCGCCTTAGTAGGCTTTATATTCATGCAATGGCGTGATATAACAAAACGTTTTAACGTGACAATGCCATTATCAATGTAGGTTATAAGTGCCTTGACAAGAACGACAATATCTTTTGAATTGCCAAAAATAGCACATTTGTTGTTGCACTGTAAAATTAACCACTCTAAATAACCGTGCTGCATATGACGACTTTTAAACAGCTTACAGTGTTTAGCACGCTGAAAATTTGAATCTTTAGGCTAATCATCATCCGTATCGACGTATTCGTTTAATATAAATATTGTGAAACGCAACTTTAAAAACAGTAAAATAGACAACGAAATGTACAAAGTAGACGGTAAGAGTTAACAGAAATCTTCGTAGAGCATTCGATAGAACAAGTTGCATTTATTTAAATCGACTGTCTTTGGTACTGAAGGTTTCTCGTGCTCGGCATAATGCAGTTATTCTGTTTCTCTCGTGGAGTACACGTAGATTGTTCTATTGTCTAATGCTACTATTTTCTACCATCAAGCAGATTTAAAGATTTGTTTAGACTTCTACCCGCTGTGGGACGGAAAATGAGTACCGACAAAGTGCGGTAAATGTGCTGCGGCTGGAAATCAAAGGCAGGATGGCTCATCAATAAAACCATGAACCCTGAAAGGGAAAATCTTCAGGTCGTAACGGTTTTAACGGTGTATTAACTATGGCTGTATATCTATAGTAGTTCCTGGGAAACTGGCTGAACAAAAGGTGTGACAAACAAGATGAAGCGGAAGAACATTATTTTTTTTGGCATTTTCAGCATCTTTTAAAAATAACCCAGACATGGCTAATTTAGCCCTCGCGGCATGCATCCCCGCGGACTAGGCCTATATGTTCTGCTTGCGTTATTTTTTGTTAAAATAAACCTTTGAGCAAAGAGAACTCAGGATCTGCTGGACCGATTCTCGCCAAATTTTCACCATATGGTAGTTATTTAATAGTCGATTACGAATCTGACCTTATTTTTCCGATTGCTCAAGGGACGTTGCCATGGCAACCAATTTTAGCGTATGACGAAATCGGCCTATTTACTTTTATTCGTCGACCCCTGGCATTCGGAAAGGGATTACAATATCGCACTTCTGATTTTAAAAGGATTATCTACGCTGATCTGGCTGCATCGTATAAACATGTGGTGAACTTTGGTTTAGTAACTCCACAGTTTAAGAGGGTGAAAGGTGTACACCACTCGTCGATCAGCAGTTTGGCTACGTTTGCTGTACTTCTAGACCTTGCGGAGATCAGTACTAAGTTTTTCTGGGGCGATCACTACTCAGTTTTGTTTCACCTATATGACAGAGGTCGTCACTGCTATGCTGCGCGGGCTACACGCTACGCATTTTTATTTGCAACTTTTTGATATCTACGTGTTCATTCTGTGAAGGACAGCACACTGATACTAATATTTGATCCATTCTGCTTTTCCTCGATTTTCACGAGGTCGCCAAAATTTAGCCTTAATCGCTATAGTTAAGACTAATGCTGGTAGCATCACCTTTAATTCTTGGCTACGATGCTACCGCATCGTCTAATCAGCTGCAGAACTGTTCGATTGTAGCATAACTTCTGTACGAACGTCTACAAAATATTTAATGCAGTATCAAAACTCATCAGCAAGCCAAGATTTATCATTACAAGCGGCGTTGCTGTTGAAAGTGGTTCGGTGGAGCTGAAGTACATGTCAACACTTGACAATGTCGTCAAGTAACAGTCGGTCGACATCAGAGGCGCAAGCCGTCGTCGTTGAACACTTTGATGTCCTGCTCTAATTGCCGAGACATGACACTTGTGGCTGTACGTCGCTACTCGTTAGCAGAGCAGCGACATGTCGAACGACCGTCGTAAGTCTTGCCTTATTGCCGCCAGTTGGCTTGTGTTGTCACGCCCTTAAGACGTGCGGCGACTTCTTTTCATTAGTACAATTTTAACTTAATCATATACACTGCATGATTGCGTTAGATGTAGGCTACGAAACCCGCTAGATGTGTGCCCTTTCTCTCATCGTCGTCATCTCGTAGTCAGCTGGGACCACTGCGTCACGCCAGATTGACCCCGATGGACGACACATATCTACAGGGTGGGCCAAAAAAGTGGGTGTTTTCTTTGTATAAGCATAACTTAACGTAGAGAAGACCGATTTTAATAATTTTTGACTGTTACAACCAGAAATTTATAGCGCACAAAGTGGTAGTTAGGCCTGTAGCATCACCTTAATTGTGTTGCCGCACTACCTAAGAAAACAACCAGTACCATACAAACACCACGGATCAAAACACTA
>Ga0209780_1005333_pt1 | contig 10133 bp, 10 predicted proteins | sample WorMetexBAHAMAS2_FD_187384 | JGI IMG/M metagenome (GOLD analysis project Ga0209780, IMG submission 187384) | Marine gutless worms symbiont microbial communities from Max Planck institute for Marine Microbiology, Germany - Inanidrilus exumae... | ecosystem: Host-associated > Annelida > Digestive... | reverse complement strand
GGGAATGACACCATTAATCATCAAACAAAATAGCATAAAATTGACTAATATAATTTCCAAACTCAAATTCCGTTTGTGCGCTTTTAACAGCCGCTTGGCTCATTCTTTCATATAAAACCGGTTGCGAACACAACGCTTGAATCTTATCAGCGAGCGCAATCGGATCAACCAATTTCGGAGCTTCTATCTTATCAGTATTCGGATTATAAACATATTCAGGCAATTGATCATGACTGCCTCCTAACTGGGCATATTGTTCAACCGCCAAGCTAGGTTCTATACAAAAACCATTTTTATTATGCCTAACCACTTCAGGCAATCCGTCAACCGCAGCCACTATAACCGGACAACCATGCGCCATCGCTTCTGCTACAACCAAGCCAAACGGTTCTCTAATAGACGGACACAAAAAGCAATCAATCTTCTGATAAAATTGAGACATATTATTCACTAAATTACAAAACTCAATTTCATTTTCCAAATCGAGTTGGCTCGTCAATGATTGCAATTTCCTCTGCTCAGGACCAATGCCTGCAATAAATAAGCGACAGAGTATATTTCTGTTTTTGAGTTCTTTTATAGCATAAATAGCCAAAGAGATACCCTTATAAGACACCAAGCGTGCCGCAACACCAAGATTAAAACTTCTATTGAACTTTTTGCTATGAAACTCTGCTGGTAAACAATCTGGCGGGATTGCATTCAAACAAATATGATAATTTACTTTCTGAGACACTTGCCATCTTAATGCCAATAGTTTTTGTGAAGCATATGAATTACAGATAATGCCATAAACATTATTTATAAAATGGTAAACCTTTTCCGGATTGTGATTATTCCATGCACCGCCATGTTCATAATAAAAAACCTTTGTTTTTAAAGATAACAAAGATAAGTCGAAGCCCTCGGGATTATTCCACACGACAACAATATCAGGCACTATTTTTTGCAAAATATTGTTCAAATGTTTTTTTCTCAAAAAAACGGGCCATTTAGGCACCTTAAAAACATATATTTTTTTCTCAAAATGGATACTCTTTGAAGCTTTTTTGACATCCCCCCATAATTGCCTTGCAATGGTATTTCTACAAGAAATGGTATGATGTTCCACATCTTTTTCAATATTGGCATTAATCACCTGGCAATAGAGACGTTCGACACCACCAACGGTATCCAAATTGATCAAATGAGCAATAACGGTTTTTTTGGGTAAAGAAAAAACGGGCATTTCCCGCCTCATATCCCGCCAATAAAAACGCCTAGCCCGCTTTTGTACCTTCCGCCATAAATCAGGGCACTCTCTAAAAACTGCACGTAAATCAGTATTATGATAAGTTTTGATAAAGCGGAAAAAATCACGTTGAGTCAAACCAATATCCGCACTGGAAAAATAAAGCGCAGCTAAATCTTTGATAATCCAGCGTATTGGTGTTTTAGGGCGAATTTGTGCTCGGTGGAGATCCATTAAAAAAAGTGGCGGATCATCAAATAGCTGTTTTTCCAACACCCAAAGTGGCAAGCGAAAATGACAAATATATAAATCCCGATGATTAATACCATTTTCATGCAAGACGCGGGTGATTTTGGCTACCTTATAAATTAAGGCATATTTCAAACGAACTGGCGGCGGATTCTTAGCCCATTCTTCAACTAAAACCGCCAAAGTCGTAGTATTCTCAAGTGCCTCAGTAATCACAAAAGATTCCCGTTTTGCAGGATTCTTGCCCCTTTGACCATAGGCTGCCACTGTCATGGTATCAATACCCAGTTCATGCAAGCGTTGGATAGCACACCACTCATTACTCGCACCAAGGATGGGTAAACGCAATTGCAGAATATTTTTGAGGATTTCTTTCCAACCCACGCCACGATGTTGCTTGATAAAAAAAATTTTTCCCATGAGAGAAATACGGAAAGTATGCCGACTATCTTGTTTGCGAATTGTTTCTCCAGATAGACGCATAATTTCTTCAAAAGCATCTTTGCCGGCAAAATAATTTTGCAAATCCTCTCTCAATTCAAGCTGAATTTTTTTTTTCATTAGAGTTGTTCCTAAATTTAGGTTTCGAGCCGTTCGTGGTAGGCGATAAATCGCCTACTACGAACCCTTATCAGTTAAGTTCCCTACGGGACGAAATCCGCGTAGCGTAATGAACGAAACAACTGTTTCGAGCCGTTCGTAGTAGGCGATTTATCGCCTACCGCCTACTACGAACCCTTATCAGTTAAGTTCCCTACGGGACGAAATCCGCGTAGCGTAATGAACGAAACAACTGTTTCGAGCCGTTCGTAGTAGGCGATTTATCGCCTACCACCCAATCTTATTTGGGAACAACTCTATTATCAAGCAATTTTTTATAAAGTCTTAACAAGCGTTCGCTCATAGCTGACAAGCTATAAGGCATAACAGTCTCCCGCGCATTGTCTCCCAAAGCACGGCAATGTGCTTGATTATCTAATTGATTTAAGGCATGGCTCAATCTACCTATATCTAAAGCATCACTGACATAGCCATTTTGCCCATGGCTGATAAATTCAGCACCACCACACTTACTACTCGTTACCACCGGCAAACCACAAGCCATCGCTTCAAGCACCACATTAGCAAAAGGATCATACAAACTGGGTAACACCAGAGCATCGGCGGCACCATAATAAGGTTTAACATCCTGTTGTACACCCAAAAAATGCACCCGCGCCGCCAGATTTTGAACCACGCATAAACGTCGATAGCGCGACATTCGCTTATCCTTACCCACAACCAGCAAATGCGCTTGCCCTTTGAGCCGAGCCATTGCATTGATTGCCGCAGCCAGCCCCTTACGTTCAAAACCTGAGCCGACAAATAAAAATAAAGTGCTATTAAGTGGAATATTCAATTGTCGGCGAACGCTGTCACGGTGAATTTTCAAATTAGGATGAAAGCCTTGCGTATCAACACCACTGTAAATAACATGCAATAACTCAGGTGGCGGATTAAAATAATCCATGATTTCATCACGCACCATTTTGGAATTGCAGATGACGGCTTTTAATGACGGACTTTGAAACATCCGTTGATCCGCACGATTGACATAGCGGTGATACGGACTCCAATCGAGGGGTAAACGCCTGAATCTTCCCAAGGTACGTTTACGCTGGCGCAACCATTCTTGGTGTACCCCATCGCCTGCACGGTAAACATGACAACAAGGAACACGTTCATGGGATTGCACCAAATCGAAATTATAGTTAATAAGTGTTCGACAAACGGCGCGTTCAAATCCCCAATCCCGCCATAAGCGTCCAATAAAAAAGGGATTACATTTAATAAGTCGGTAATTGTCCGAAATTTCGCCACGCCGCGTCACTAAAGTGAGTTGTAACCCCTGCTGCGCCAAGGCAGCAAACGTGCGGGCGGCAAAGCGTTCTGCTCCGCCGTCGGGGCGGTATTTTTTGTGGATTATAGCTATATTTAATTTATTCATACACGCTAGACCACCTCATTCTTTCACAAATGGATTCACATATTTATCGTTCATTAGCCTCATCTCGGTTGAAGCTTAAGCCTGTGAAATCACTATTGAACTGCTCAAAAAAATGCGACAATTCTGCTTTCTCTGCATCAATATTGATGCTTTCTGGGTATATTATTTTGCCATACCACTCTTTATGGGTTTCTGGTATTTTAATAATACCATCCAATGAATCAGATTTGAATTCAATAGCTTGCATAATAATATCCTTGTTTATATTCCCCTATTAACTTGCAAACACATTTGCAATAGGTAAATGAATATCCATCACCTCATCAACAATCTCGGTACTATTTAAGTCAAAGCTTTTATAAGAACGTGGCTGAGAAAAAACACGAACCTCATCCAAGGATGGTATTACCAACCAACATGACTTTACACCAAGCTTGAAGTAAGCATTAATTTTCCTGACAAGATAATCAACTGCTTGTCTCGGCGAAAGTATTTCAATGGCTAAATCAGGCATTTGAGTCAAACAATCTAAAAATCCTATTTCTTTAAGAAATAGGATTTTTCAAATCGCGATACAGAACAAAGCCTTTCAACAGCCGCAAAAACCTCGTCAACTACAATATCATTCAAACAATCGCTCCGTTCACCCCCACCGCAACCATGCTGAGCACAGGGGCGACAGGGGCGCTGTTTTGAGCTAATCACCTGATGTCGGACTTGCCAAGGCGCCCAAAGCAGTTCATTACTTGGACCAAAGAGAGCAACCACCGGCGTACTCATAGCAGCAGCAATATGCATCGGAACCGAATCCACCCCAACGAGGCACTGGGCTTGTGCAATCAACGCCGCCAATTCTTTCAGATTCAATAAACCACTCAAATTCACAGGCGCCGATTTAGTATTAGATAAAATACCTTTTACCAACTCTAGCTCCTGTTCAGCCGGAGCCGCCGTCACCACGACGCGCTTTCCACTCCCCTCTAAGCGATCAATTAAAGCACTGGTTTTTTGCCCATCCCAAGTTTTGTAAAACCAGCGGGAAGCCGGATGCAGTTGGACAAATTCTTTTGAAATTAATCCATGTTCTTGCATCAAAGTCTCTATGCGTTTTTCAGCCGCCGCACCCGGTATAAGAACTAAACCACAATCTTCTATTTGAGGATAAAGCCCCAAGCGGCGCAGCGCATCTAAGTTTTTTTCAACAGTATGTCTGGAATTTAAAGGAGCTGGATAGTGATGCGTAAACGTTTTTCGCCAATAACGCCCAGAGCGTCTAGCATAAATTTGTGTCACGGCAAAAGGAAGCCTAAGTAAGCGTTTTAAATACAACCCGCGCCAATGTTCAGTGAGATGAATCAATAGATCATAATTTTGGGCTTGCAGCTTTTTTAATAATGCCAATTCATTTTTAACTTGTTTAATTAAACCGCGTTTTTTCCAAGCCCTGTCTATAGTAAAGACATGATCAATCGCCGGGTGCAAGGTGAGCATTTCCCGTGTTTCATGGTAAACCAAAGCATCAAGCTTAAGATGAGGAAAATGCTTTTTCAAAACGCTGAAAACCGGAGAAGTTAATAATACATCTCCGTGATGTCGCAATTTGGTGACGAGAACTCGTTGGATTTGGTGAAAATTGATCGCATCATTAAGCATTAATCATTCTCCGGCAAGATCGCAAAAAACAGCCTCAAAAGCTTCCGTCATTCGTTTTAAGGTAAAATTTTCTTCCACGTAACGCAGATTTTCATTTGCCAGTGCTTTACAAGCCTCAAAATTTTCCAAACAATGATTCAACTTGGCAACCATATCTTGGACATCATCATATTTATAAATAAAACCACGCTCTTCATTTCCCAATAGTTCCCTCACAGTAGGAATATCGTTTGCCACAATGGGCAATTGACAAGCCATTGCTTCAATAATAGCTTTGCTAAAAGCCTCCGTGCGTGAAGGAAAAACAAAAATCTCACCCGCCGACAGAAATTGGACCGTATTTTTTTGTTTTCCCGTTAACAAAACCCTAGTCTGTAATTTATGCTCAGCAATTGACTTTTCAATTTGCTGTAGATTATCACCGGTTCCGACTAACATTAATTTGACTTTAGGATTATCTAGGCAAGATAATCCTTCCACCAATTTGTCATGCGCTTTTGGTTTTCGGAAAAAAGCCACGTAGATTAATAAAATATCATCATCAAGTATGTCATACTGTTGGCGGATTCGGTTTCTATCCTCTTGCCGGAAACGGAAAATAGCACGATCTATCCCCGGATAAACGATACGGATTTTATCTTCTCTTACGCCCCGGTGTACCAAAAAATGCTTGATATACTCGCTGGGCACAATGACAACATCGGATAAATTATAAGAAGTCTTATGCTTAAAAAGTTCAAGATTCTTCATCCGAACGATTTTTATACCACACAATCGGGCAGCTAAAAGTCCCAACCAGCCATCCTTACCGGAATAAGCCACGATTAAATGGATATTGTGATGTAAAATCAGCCTGAGGATTTTGATAATGCCTTTAATATCCAAGGCATTCCGCATACTCACAGGCTCTATTTTCACCCCAAGCTGGGCTTTATTTTTATACAGATAACTCTTAACCGGTGCCCCGATAATCGCCTTAAACCGCTCCTTATCAAGAGATTTCACCAAATCCAGCATACGCATTTCCTGACCGCCAAAATTTTTTGAACTTTCCAAAAAAAGAATTCTTATCATTGCTTTCTGACTTTTTCAACGATAGTTGCCAAATATGACCTATTAAAAATAAAAAGCTTATAGGCAAACCAAGAAATGCGTTTGTTTTTCACAGAAAACCTCTTAATTTCAGCCAAATGGCCATCGGCAATATTGGCCCCATTTTTCACTGTGTAGCAAATTTCAAAACCACAACGCTTTGCTATCAGGCTATCTTCTGGTTTGTAGTGACCAAGAGGATAACAGAGATGTCGAGAGGTTTTACCCAGTCGGGACACAAAAAAATCCTGTGATTCTTCCAGTTCACGCCTCAAATCAACAGATTGTTTCTGAAGAGAAATATGCCGATGAGTATGCGATTCAAAACTCACTAATCCACTCTCCTGCATCTCCTGAATTTGCGAAATATGCAACACACTCTCATTGGGCTTACTCCGCGCCAGTTGCACAGCCTCTTTGTGAGCTTTCCAGCCTATTTCATGAACTGGTGAACATTTCGATGCCTTTTCAACCCATTCTGTCACCAGAAAGACGGTTGCTTTATGCCCAAATTGCTGCAAAATGGGATAGGCATAAAGATAATTGTCCAACCAGCCATCGTCAAATGTCAACAAAACACTCTTTCTGGGAATCTCAGGCGCACCTTTCTTAAACGCTAAAAATTCGTCGGCAGATAAAGTATGCCAGCCGTTTTTCGCCAGAAAACGCATTTGTTCAATAAAAAGACTTTTAGCTATCGCTGTATTTTCGCCTTCAGGCAAGATATGGTGATATATTAATACTGGTATTGATTGCATAAAAACGAAAATATCTCAGAAGGTAGCGACTACAAGTAACGTCGAACTGCGTCGATTACAATTCCCCATTAACCCCCGCTTCAACAATCTCCATCAATTTCTTACTTATATCCATCGCCTGTTTATGCAAAGGAGGCGGCAATTTACACAAAGCGATAAACATATCCATGTCCATCATTACAAACCACCCTTGCCCATGTTCGTCTTCAACCACAGCAATCTGACAAGGCATATAAGCCACATAGCTTATATCATCCTTAAGCATTTTTTGAGCAACTACAGCATCGCAAAATTGGAAAATTTCCGTACGTCTGATGTTTGGCAGGCCCAGTCTTTCATACTCTTTAGTCAAATTTTGATGACCAACCCGTTTCACATTCAAAACATTCGCACGCAATGTCAAAGAATCAATTGCCTCATCTATAGAAATATCCTCATAAATCTGCATTTTGACAACGGTTTGGTCAATATCCATGGCAAGTTGGCTTGTGGACTGTGCTGAAGCGCCAATAATTTCCATCAAATTACCACAGATCATAGAAGACTTAAAAATCATTGGATTCACCATCACAAACCAGCCTTTGCCTTGTTCATCCTCAATTAAAGACACCCGGCAAGGAATGTGAGCCGCAAAACTCATATTCTGTTCAATCAATGCCTTAGCAACTTTTGCATCGCAAAATTGGAAAATTTCCACATGTCTTATATTTGATAAACCCAAAGCTTGATATTCTTTGTACAAAGGACTATAGCCGACTTGTTGGATACCCCTCTTTTTAGCCTCATTTTTCAAGTACTCACCAGCCTCTTGCAAAGTCTTATCACCAATTGACACTTTGATGACCATTTGGTCAATAGAAGGCATCTCTTCTGCCGAGACAATTGTCACCAGCAGTAGGGACATTGCAACCAAGCGTGTTATCATCAACTTCTCCTTTTTATGTAAAAACAATATGCCTTTAGATCAAACCAGCTACGACGAATTACCTTACACCTGCAATGTCATGCCCTACGCCCAACCCGATCGACTGGCAACCGTCGCCACTCTATCTGGAATGACACCGCCGCCCGTGCAAAGCTGTCGCGTCTTAGAACTCGCCTGCTGCGATGGCAGCAATATCATTGCTACTGCTCACAATTTACCAGAAGCGGAATGTTGGGGCGTAGATTTTTCAGCACAACACATTGCCAACGGGCGCAGACTTATTAAAGCTTTGGGGCTGAAAAATATTACCCTCAAGCAAATGGACATTTTAGAAATTAATGATCGTTTTGGCGCCTTTGACTATATCATTGCACACGGGATTTATTCGTGGGTATCCAGCCAAGTGCAAGACAAAATCCTCAGTATTTGTAAAAATCATTTAGCCACTAACGGCGTTGCCTATATTAGCTATAACACCAAACCAGGTTGGCGTACTACTCTCCGCGACATGATGCTTTACCATATTGCCAACGACTCAACCGCGCGCACAATTAAATTAAAAAAATTATTGAAATTTTTCACCCAGGCGACTGCCGACGTTAAAGATACTTACAGCCGCTTTCTTCACCAAGAATTAAATCATTTCAATCAATTACCAGAGTCTTTTATCTTTGAAGAATTTCTTGATGAGGAAAATGAACCGCTATATTTTTATCAATTTATGGAACGGGCACAAGCACATGGATTAGAATATCTTGGCGATGCCTTATTTCCAAAGGCGACAAACGATGTCCATCAAGAACAAATGATGGATTTTTTACACAATCGCCATTTTCGCCATACCTGTTTATGTCATCAAGGCACAACCCGCAATAACTAAAATGAATAAGGGAATTTTCCCCTATCCTATCAAACGGATCGGCATCATAGGCGGAGGACAATTAGGAAAAATGTCCGCCCAAGCTGCTAAACAAATGGGTTTTTATGTCACCGTGTTAGACGCAACACCCCAATGCCCCGCCGCCCACATTGCCGATGCTCAGATTGTTGGCCATTTATACGATGCCGACAAGCTCAGAGCACTGGCTAAGGTGAGCGATGTGTTGACTTATGAAATTGAACATATTGACACCCAAACGCTCAAAAGTCTACACAATCAGGGCCATACCATTTACCCATCGCCAACAGTTTTAGAAATTATCCAAGATAAATTAACACAAAAACAGGTACTTGCTAAAAATTGCATACCCGTGCCACGCTTTGAGGCAGTGGATGAAATAAAAACGCTGACACATTTTCCTGTTGTGCAAAAGGCACGAAAGGGCGGTTATGATGGCAAAGGCGTGGTAGTGCTGAAAAGTCCAGCCGATCTGGTCAAGGCGCTACAAACCCCCTCTATGATTGAAGAATTGATTGATTTTGACAAAGAATTAGCCACTATCATCGCACGAACGCCGACGGGAGAAATGGTCTCCTATCCCATCGTTGAAATGGTTTTTGATGACAAAACCAATATTTGTGATATTGTCGCCGCCCCCGCTAATATTAATAAGGCAATCGCGGAAAAAGCACGCCAAATTGCACTATACGCGATAGAATCGCTGGAGGGTGTTGGCGTATTTGGAGTAGAAATGTTTCTCACCCGTGAAGGGCAAGTATTAGTCAACGAAATCGCACCAAGGCCCCATAATTCGGGACATTACACCATAGAAGCTTGCGTCACCAGTCAATTTGAACAATTGATTCGAGTTATCAGTGGCCTGCCGCTTGGCATGAGCGAATTATTGAAACCAGCCGCTATGCTTAATTTATTAGGCGAGCCCGGCTATAGTGGACCACCAGTGATTGAAGGTTTGCATGAAGCCTTAGCCATTCCAGGGTTGTCTTTCCATTTTTATGACAAGGCAAACACGCAACCATTTAGAAAAATGGGGCATATCACCATATTGGATAAGACCTTGGAAAGAGCGATTGCTAAAATCCAAGGCGTTAAGAATATTTTGAAGATAAAAAGTGCCAAAATCAGCTAATGAAGATTTTTTGGAGGAGTTGTAAGAAAGGGGGGGTAGGATCGCCCTACCCGGCGGTCATTTATAATTTGAATATTGAGTAGTTACAGTCGAGTCTCTATATCACTATAAAGCCCCTCTGCTACAGAACCGTGCGTGATAGTTTCCCATCACACGGCTCCCCATGCACAACAGCCTTGTAGGTAAATTACCAGTCGTCTAGGCAAAT
>Ga0209780_1005332_pt1 | contig 10134 bp, 6 predicted proteins | sample WorMetexBAHAMAS2_FD_187384 | JGI IMG/M metagenome (GOLD analysis project Ga0209780, IMG submission 187384) | Marine gutless worms symbiont microbial communities from Max Planck institute for Marine Microbiology, Germany - Inanidrilus exumae... | ecosystem: Host-associated > Annelida > Digestive... | reverse complement strand
TATTTGCTCATAGCGTTTCAACCGTAAGAGCTAGCGAAAAAAGTTCAATTAGCGCTAACAGGAAGTCGACCACGCGCTTTCCAACGAGCCATAGATGAACCATGTACGTTACCCCTAACTCCCCCAGAGGGTGGCGCAAAACGCGATTTTGCTATTTTTTCCAGTAAATTTCAACTTCTCTCGAAAAAAGTCTGCTGCAAAGTTTCTTCGTGTGAAAACTTCCAGCGGCAGAGTTGTAGCAACATCATTCTTCTATATAACGGTCAATAGATGCATTTCGGGCGACGTCCCCATCTACCTGAAATTTGCGCTCAAAGTGACCCACCCCTGTACCTGCTTTCGTGGCCGAGTGGTTAACGCACTCGGCCGCCATGTGCAGTAGAGCGTGACGCGCTCAGTGGCCGGGGTTCGACTCGGCCCGGGCGCGTCCATCTACGAAGGAATTATTTCTAATGATTCCTATGCACATGATGAACAGGGAGTTAATCCCGGGCAGGTAAGAGGGTTCGACGGTGTCCTCTATAAACTGTGACCGTTGCTGATGCCTTGATTAGCAGCGTCAATATATCAGTCGCGCTGACGTGAGAGCCGAAGCAGATAGATCTGGCTAAGCCCACTGGCTAGGCACTGAAGAAGTGCCGGTCAGGGCTGGCACTGAATAAGTGCCAGTCCGGGCTTAGCCAGACAGTAGGCCATGCCTAGAGGGGGCGCGCGTAGAAATACCTGACAAGCTGCTCACGCCTACTCAACCCTTCCTCCACCCTACACAACTCGCACATACACCGCACACACCTACCAATTCCCCTCCTCTCCCTGGGCTAGCGCATTGGACCGACATAAAGGTCTCAGCACTGGGGTCCAGAGTAGGCTGCAATAACGAACGAACGAACGACCCACCCCCGTCGAAAAACGCCGATTTCGACAGATTTCGCTTAATAGTGCCGCAGCCGTGAGAGCTAGCGAGAAAAGTTCAATTATCACTTATATGAAGTCGACAACGCGCTTTCCATCGAGCCGTAGATGAACCCTGTGCGTTACTCCTAAGTCCCCAAAGGGTGGCTCAAAACGAAGATTTTTTACATTTGGCGTTGCCTGTCATTTTTTTGTTGCAGGTAATCGTAGACATTTCAAACTTTATATGTGGGTTGAACATAGCAAATCCCAGCCTACGGATGACAAAACGTCCCTGAAATGGGTGTGGCCACATGATGTAACCCATTTTAAACTTATAGTCCCCATAAGGTATCTCTGGAACGGCTTAAGCTAGAGACTTCAAATTTGGTGTGCATGTTGACCATAGCAAGTCGCAGCCTACGGGCGACAAATTGTCCCTGAAAGGGGCACGGTCACTGTCACGTGACCTTTTTAATTTTCGGAAAATAAGTGATAATATCTCGAAAACGGTACGAGATAGCCTCATAGTTTCTATTAAATTTGAGTAGGAAGTCGTATGCATTCTATCGATTAGTTATGTTGCAGATGACCTTGGGTGACCCCTAAGCACGTTAAACCACCTCAATTTCTACATTTTGCATTGCCTTATGCATCTTCGTAATTGGCGATCGCAAATACTACAAATTTGATGTAAAAGTTGAATGTGAAAGTCACAGCATACAAACGACAAACTGTCCCTGGTAGGGGCGTGGTCATGTCACCTGACCCATTACAAAATTTTGGGGGCTCCAATCATATCACTGGAACGGCTGAACCTAAAGTCGTCAAATGTTGTACACGAGTAGGCAATATCAATTCTATGAAACAGCCTCAACAGGATGATGTATCACCAACAAAAGGGCGTGGTTATGGTCACGTGACTGTTTTAAAATTTTGCCATTAGTCGTGATGCAGCGCGACGTGCGGGTTTGTCAGCGATAGCTGAGCTACTTGTCTAGTTTGTAAATGACATGTAGAATTTGTAAGTGACATAAATTGAATGTTTGTTTATTGTCTGACTGATTGCTGGATATTGACAGAGTGAGTGGAGATGGGTGTTGATCAGAGCACGTTGACTTCTGCTCCATTGAAGTCTCAGAGAGATGAAGACATTCCATATACATCATGTTCCATTAGCAAGCCAATTGGCTCAGGTTGTATCAGCAAGATGAGATGACTTAAGTGGGATTCTGAGTGACCGATCCGACTCAACTCAACTCAACTGGTTGAGTTGAGTTGAGTCGAATCGGTCGCTCTGAACACTTTTACGAGCCAACTTAACTGGTCGGCGAGTTTTTACTAGTTTTCAACATTTCTGAACATTTCTAGTTGAGTTGAGTCGGGTTGTCTGCACTGCACTGGATGCAACTACCACAGTGCAACCAAATCCTGCACGAAACGTTATATTTATATTTAAATGTTGTCCGTAATGTGCATGAAAGCTTTTTAGTACACTGTTGCAATTGTCGTTGTGACATCAGCTTATTGTTATATTTCACAAGTCACAAATATACAGTGGATTTAATTGATTTTACAATGTATTTATCGCCACTAGCACCAAATACCTTCAGATGTATTATGTTTCTTTGCAACAGCAGCTGAATAATGCCCATGAAACTTGCTGGCTGTAATGCGCCATGATTCATGTCTTGATTTCGGCACTGTATAAATTGTTTGTTTGTGTGTTTATGTAACTTCCTTTCTCCCTTACTTCCAACTTTACTTTCTTCTTTGCTTGTGCTTTCATTCTTACTTATTTACTACCTTATTTATCTACCCACTTCTTCAGAATAGACCTGTTTCATTTCCAAGATGGAGGTCGTAGGAGGCGGCAAAACTTGGCTTTAATTTTTTGTGTTAATTTTATGTTGTAGTATATTTTGTTACTGATGCATGTTTGCTTTTGTTGTGTTTGTTTCAGTTTTTCAGTACTAAGCCAAGAGATTGGCTGGGAAGAACATCTCCGAAATAACGTAATTTGTGTCGGGTGAGACGTAAAACCTTAACTCAATGATGCATCCAGTGCATTGTTTGCGCAAGGAAGAGATGGAAATGCTGTGTTTGGTCTAATGAACAGTGCAACAAGTAGGGCATAGACAGAAGAATTTCTACTGTAGACAGTGTTCTAGGTTATATTTGGATGTGATAATATTGCGGTTATGTAGATAAGTCTACTACCCACTTTGTATTGAACTGGTGACTTAGTGATGCATGAGTCCTAGAGAACAGTGTTCACTTTGCTGCTGAGGATGATGATGGTGGTGGTGGTGATGATGCTGTATTTGTGACACTGTTTACTGTTCAGATGGGTCACGTTCGTCTCCGAGCCTTGCTTCAATCCCTGCCAAGGTTGTGCGTTCAGCCGACTCGCGTAGTCAGCAGCTGCGTCGTATTGTGGTTGTCGCGGAAGGTCAGCCGTCACACCCCGTCATTGACACAGAGATACAGCGTTTGTCCACAGTGCCGGCATTTACTCCACTGCTACATGGCACTGTGTCAACGTCTGACGACGCAATGTCGTCTCGGCTACCACAGTTAGATGCTCGTCATGTGCTGGCATTGTGTAGTCGCTATCAAGATCATCTGCATCAGTGTGCAGAGGCTGTCGCCTTTGACCAGAATGCTATCTGTGTACGCATCAAGGAGGTAGCTAACATTCTCACATTTTTGTAGAAATAGTGGTTTTGGGTTATGTATTCACACACTACGAGAGGAAACTGGCTGGAAAGAAATTACTTATTTGTGTTGCGTGGGATGAAAAACCTTAACTCAGTAACTCAATAACACTGTTAATTTGATGCCAGGAACAACATTTCGTGTGTAAGGGCAGTTCACACACTGAACAGTGTTCCTACATTCACACACTAACTGCCCTTACACACAAAATGTTGTTCCTGGCATCAATTTAACAGTGTTATTGAGTTACTGAGTTAAGGTTTTTCATCCCACGCAACACAAATAAGTAATTTCTTTCCAGCCAGTTTCCTCTCGGCTTAGTACTGAAGACACTAGACATATCGCAACAAAAGCAAACATTCACCAGTAACACAAAGATATTATGTCACAAAAAATGAACTTTAGGTATTTGGTTTCCCTTTATGACCTCTGGCCTGGAAACGGACCAGACCCACAATTGTCAAAGTTGTGAATTTTTTACCCACACATTGCTGTCTTAGCGTGATTATTAGCTGTGATCTTGAGTCTGTCCATCACAAGCGTTTATTGTACCAGAAATGGCTGAATGTATCATGCTTGTGTTTGGCATAGAGGCTAAACACCGCTTAGCCGACTTTGTGTTGGAAGGGAATTTGGGTATCTCCAGAAATAAGGGTACTTCTCTCTGAAACTTTGTCCAAAACACTGGACTCGGAAAAATTTTGCAGCTGCACGTCGACCATCACAAGTGTTCACAAGTGTTATCAACGTGTGTGGACGCAGTTGCCAGTTTATTAAACTAAGCATCCACCTTTGTGTACTTCATGATGGTGTAACACGGCACATTGCACTGGTCTGTCTGTGGTAGCTTAAACTTGTTAATCCTAGGAGAAAAATTGACGTAATTAACGAGAGAATGATGACTAAACATATGAAGAATGTGACTGCCATAGTCATTGAAAGCCGTTGCTGTTGCTAGAAAGCCAGAGACCATTGACAACGTTTTATTTGTGAGTTTTTGTGATCTCTGGTATGATGAAAAGCTGCAGTGGGAGCTTACATTACACGTTGTGTCATGAGATGCTGCTGGTGTCATTGTTAGGTGGACTTTGCAGCACAGTCGGTTTATAACTCGCTGTCAGAACAGCAGAAAAAGTTTGCCGTCTGCGCTGAGCAGATACAGAAAGTCGGTGAAATCTCGTCGACATTGAATCGCATTCATCAGACAATTGAGCAGACGGTGCCGGTGATGCAGCGACTCAACGGTGTCCTTCCTGAAAGCGAACAACTTGAGCCATTTAGTTTCAGCAGCACCACCTAGTGGTTGACAGCTGACTTAACGTGAACGAGTGTCAGAATGTGGAATCATTGGTGTGGCAGTCAGGTTGGGGACCCATCCTAGATGCGCTGTCAAGGCAAGCCAACAAAATGGCCCAGTTTGAGTCCACACTGGTTACACTTTCATTCCGTGAGCTTTTTCTGCCAAATGTTGGAGTTTAACGGGCTTTTTCTGCCAGTTTTGTCTTTGGTGTCAAATTGGGTCTTGGGGGTCATGGAGGATGAAGCCCAGGTTCTTTGAATTCCCTGAACAGTTATGTCACTGTGTGGATGGAGATGGGGTTCTGTGAGCTATGGCATCATCATGGGGTCTGGTTGGGGGTAGTGGCCTCCCCAAACCATCCAGGTATTTGATTGTGGGTTTTGTAAACTTGGTGAGAAATGCACACACAGTATTCATTTCTGATGCATACTGTCTATGCATCTCTCATGCAAATGCATTGCGACTTCAGGTCGCCATAACTCCACAATGATTACCGATCGCATGAAACTCACTACCAAATTAGCCATCTGCAGGATGTTTAGTTTCCATTTTACCATTAGAATCAATTCAACGTCTTTCCCCTGGGATGTACGCCGCGTACAAGGAACATACTTCCCAAATTTTTGGTAGTTATAGTGACAAATAATTTTTTCCTGGTAGTTATGGCAACAATTAAATTTTTTCTGGGTCAAATTTTGGTAAAAAATGTGTGTATGTGTGTCAGTTTTTGCAGATTTGTGCTAATTTGCTTATTAACATCGGTGCTTATTTTGTAACAAGTGTTTACCTGGCTTTAAAATACATGGCTTGTATTTAGAAAAATAGCTCCTCAGGAGTCTCCCAGACCCTCTCCTGTCCTTCAGCTCTCTGCCACCCAGTAAGTAAAGCCAGCCTGTAGATATTGCTGATGTGACAAGGGCTTAATGTGAAGAGTGGAAAATATAGCAAAACACGCATGGAAATAAAGAATGTGGACCTCTGCTCACCTGTGTTATTGTCAGGGGTGAGGAGTTGGAGTTCCTGTAGTCTGAATTCTAGCCCAGGGCCAGAGCCAGAGTCGGAGTCCTAATTTTTTAAAATCGTGGAGTCGCATTCGGAGTCCTGCCAAAAAAGAGGACTCCGCATAGGCTGTACCTGTTAATGTTACTTACTGAATATAATGAAATAATGGATAGTGGGTAATAGACCAAACCACGGATACGCTGTCTCTTGTGGCAATTTGTCTGTCTGCATCGTTCACTCAATACACTGTCACAATCACTGTATCACACATGTTCACGAGTTGATGTCCCACTTTAACCCAGAGACAGAGTCGGAGTCTGGGGATTTTTAAGGGCTGGAATCGGAGTCCCAGCTTTTTAACCCTGGAGTCGGAGTCCCCCAAAAAATGAGGACTCCGCATCCCTGGTTATTGTCACATTTCCGTTTGGTGATAGCTTCATTTCTGCATTGCACATTGTGCAGTTGGTGGGCATATTTAGATATATGCTGTCATGGCTGCCTTGAAAAGTTCTAAGAAATTATTAACTGAGAGATTGATGAATTCTTATTCAAATCTCACTGAACTGTGACATGTGACTGTTAAAACTCTAAATATTCCATTGTAGTGTGTGGATGATTAGCTTGGCGTGTGTACGTAGCACGTCATTGAGCGGCTCACATTACATTACATGTTGTTAGTATCTAGTCAGCAGTGAATCAGCGTTACTCTTCTTTGCTTTGTTGTATTGTATATGTTGACTGGCATTGCCAGCTGTCTTCTCAGTCATGCAGACATTGCAAGATATTAACAAGATGCAGTCGGGAACGGCAGACTTCGCCCCTGTTGCCGCCACCATGGCATATTCGACCAGTGTGAAATGTACAGTTACATGTGATTGCTACCAATTTCTCAGAAAAGCATTTGTTGTTATTATTATAACAGTAGCCGTGTGACCTTGACAATGGGCAGGTACAGTGTAGTTGTTCTATGAAGAAGCACATTGTTTTCATCGCTATTTTCCAGATGAGCTGGTCGCCACTTTGATTTTCATTCTGTGCACCAAAATGTTCTAATTTTTCCAAGAAATTGACTCTGGTAGATTTAGAACTCTCGCGTGTGCTGTTACTAATTTCCTAAATCCTCGTCTGTCGCTAATAATTTGTAGCGTCTTCATCGACTTAAATTTAACTGAATCGAATACAAACTCATGTCCTATTGCTTGCATAAAATATTCTTACAACCACTTAAGTTTCATATCCGTATAACGTGATCTCTGTTTTGCACCATCGCAGCACTTGCTTGTCATCTGCAGCTGTTATCATTGCTCACATGCCTACACCTTGCTGACTAAAAATAGGTTGCTCCGTTCATTTTGCATAATCTTGCCTGCAGGGGCGTAGGCGAATGTTGCTAGCTGGAAGGGTCCAGTACAGGGGGTCTGGGAGATGGAATCCCTCATTGGGGTCCAGGGCAAAACCTCAGTAGGGGATCTGGGGGACAAAGTCCTCCAGACGCTGAAGTACATATAGCATTTTTGCAGGAAAAATTGGGCTAGACTGACTCTTAATAACATTGAAAACGGTGCTTCAAAAAAGTTAAAGACCACGAGTTATCTTCACAATAGCAAACCCTTTTCTGAAGCAGCAAATCAATCTACCACTGCTGACGGTGATACTGCTGACGAAATTACAACTAAATCCTCGACTGGAGCTGAGGACATTGACTTCCGCATGAAACCATCAGTTGGCGGAGGACCGTAAGTCCCACAAGACTCCTAACCCCCTGTGCAGCTACGCCCGTGGTCACCTGTTCGTTTCATTCATTCTTTTGATTTGCTTAATATAGCACGCCAGAATCAGATGACCATTTCTGTGTCACCATTCTGGCCATCCTTCACTTCTTCACTTGCTCAGCACTCGCTTGATTCAGAAATCCTTAACAGTATAGGATATGATGTCGGTACTCAGTTTCTTGCTGGCTGTAGATTTCCTCGGATCAGAGTCATGAAAATACAGAATTTTTATGGATGTTGACTAATCGATTACTAGTTTTTAATTCTTCATAGATAATTTCTTTTTTCGATTTCTATACTTTATACCGCGCGACGCTATGCTAGTGCGTTATATGCTGTCATCGTGTATCCGTTTGTCTGTCCGTCGATCCGTCTGTTACACGCCGGTATTGTAGCAAAACTGTTAAATATGGAATCACACAAAGAACACCACGCGATAGCTCATGATCAGGACTCTAGTTTTCTGATTCCAAAAATCTCGGCGAAATTCCAACGGGGTCACCCCAACGGGGAATCGGGAACGCCAAATAGAGGTGGTGTCGGTTCACACGGCGATTTTTTAAAACCAATATATCGCTATCTCAGAAACGGTGCTAATAGGAACTCGTAGCTTATGTGCTCTGTCTCCACGGACTTTTGCTTGGACCGTTTCGATCTTCTGAGCTACTCGTCTTTTACTTTGTTTTCCCCCTTATTTTTCGTTTCTGGGCCGTGCGAGCGATTAAGTTGGCCATCTTGTCAGCTTTTGAGCGCACGTTAATAGCATATCGTATCAATTGGTGCTATTTCCAGTGACCTTGAGTGACCCTAACTACCCTAAACCACCCTATTTCGGCATTTTGTATTGCTTTTCACATCTTCATAAGTTCATAATGACTGGAGGTAGTTGCTTCATATTTGATAGGTAGGGTATAACGGCAGCAAGTGGTAGTCCACTGATGGCAAACCAATTGAAACCATCCCTGAAAAGGGCGTGGTTAGATAAACCATTTAAATTTTGACGGGCACCATCAACCATTATTGTCTCTTGAACGTCTGATCGTCTCAGGTGCTATCAACTTAGTTGGACGGTCAGTGTGGTAAACTGCTGACGGTCTCGGTCACCAGTTTTGATTGTCGACATTTGCGTACAACACGGTAGGCCTGAGGCACTGCGTCTCGTCGCTCGCGGCAGCGGACTAAGCGGAGACTTGTCTAGTGCGCTTTTAAACGACAATATTAATTTAGTAGTGCTTATTGGACTTGTTTATCTGAATTTAATTTCGTTTTAACTAATGTTGCGGTTTGTCAAATCCATTAAAGTGTTGATTGACTGATTGTATATTTTACTTATTTCTACTAATGTATTAGATCTAGGAGTTCCACTTTATACACAACCATATCGAACTTCCGACCGACACATGGCAGAAGAAGTAGGCTAGTTCAGTTTTTAAGATGAATCGAACCAAATATTTGTTTAAACTTGCGCACGATTACCTCGAATTTCGTTTACCGGTAAGTGTCGAATTTTTAAATAGAAATAACTTCATATTTGCTTATTCGGTAAATTCGTTACGTTGTATGACAATGACACAATATATGGGCGTCGATTGCTCTGTGACGAGCGGTCACTGCGGGCGTCGTTTCGAGCTCCAGCGTCCACAAAAACCATGCTGCACGCGTGAAGAGCAGTTAGTCACGTAATTAGCAGTGCGTGGGGTGGACACGCCGGCGTCTGACAGCCGCTTTGATCACCATGAGCAGGTATGCAACTTCAAAGGACCGTAACAACACTGTCATGGAAATAATCCATGTAAGTGATGAGCACACAACAGACGGAACAGGTGTAAAACGGTGCTTGCAAGCAATTATCAAAAGCAACTGAGTTAACTACGTCAACCATATATGATGCAATTATCATATCTGAGTTAGACTGCGATGTATCTAAACCAGGCTTGGGCAACCCACAAACCAGTCTGCCAGTATGAAGGCCAGTGAGGCCGGTTTTTACTTGCTTTCACTGACTTTCCTTTCCTCCTTTCTGTCCTTCTCCCTGCCCCTTCTCCTCTTCTTCCCTAACCATATTTTAGGATCCCCGATATTATATACACAACATTGTGTAAAATGCAACAGATTTATTATATACACAACAGATCAAATAGCGTTGTGTATATAATAAATATGTTGCAAACTGCACAACTTTGTGTATGTAATATATGGGTAGTATGCAACAGATTTGACCCTGCGTGGGGCCGGGGTACCACCTTCCGCCTTTGCTCCTCCCTTGTCCAAGCACTTCCTCATCTTTTGCTCTTTATTACTTTTTTTTCTCATTCACTTTACTTATTTTTTTCTATTGTCCATTTGATCCCTTTCTACGAGAATCGTCCCACTCCGTTTCCAGGCGAGAGGTCATAGGAGGCGACCGAACCTGGGTTTAGTTTGTTTGATTTATGATTGTGTTATCTGTAT
>Ga0209780_1005331_pt1 | contig 10135 bp, 3 predicted proteins | sample WorMetexBAHAMAS2_FD_187384 | JGI IMG/M metagenome (GOLD analysis project Ga0209780, IMG submission 187384) | Marine gutless worms symbiont microbial communities from Max Planck institute for Marine Microbiology, Germany - Inanidrilus exumae... | ecosystem: Host-associated > Annelida > Digestive... | reverse complement strand
TATCTGATAATTATGCATTAACTGTTTAACGTATTGTGTGCTGTTAAAGATATCACTCAAATCAAATAATGAAAAATTACTCACTGCTAGCCTGCTCTTCATCAAAATGTGTATTTACATGCAGCTGCAGACGGTCTGCATTGTCAAATTGCTGATCACACATTGGACAGACATTACATATTAACTGTAAGCCAGCATCGTGTGACTGTACTGCTCCACTGTTTTCATAAACACACCACACACTGGAAGTATTCTCAAGATAAAAAAAGTTACCATAACTGCAGTTGTCAATATTTTGACTGGAATTGGTACATAATCACTAATATAAAGTTACAGCTAACAAGTTCAACAACTAAACTGTCTAACGCCATAAAGTCCGAGGATTCAGAGGCGCTTGACAGCGGGACTATTCAGTTGGGCAGCCAGGGTGTGATGAAATATAAATGTTCTGAGGCGGTTTCTGAAAACTGTTAATCATGCAGTATTGGTGACGTAAGTGGGCACACTGTTCCAATAGACTGGTCTTCTCACATATTGGACAGACATTACATATTAATTGTAAGCCATCATCGTGAGATGAAGCAAAATGCGACTGTTCCATAATGTTGGCGCAGCGACACTGAATGCGCAACTGCTGTGGACAGTTCGATTTCGTGGCACGTGTAGCAATAGCCGCAATGCCGACCGCAATGTCACCATGAATTCACTGATGCGGTTCGACAGCAGCGAGTGCAGATACACCTGGCGAGAAGCAGAGCGTATCTTATACGTCAGAAGCAATCAGTTACTGAATCAGTTACTGGTCAATCAGTCAGTTACTGGTGACTGAAGCATTCAGTTACTTGCTGTTATGTGTACAACAAAATTAACAAATGACTCTAGTTTCAATTTTGTTTCATAAGGTGGTGGCTTTTTATACACAACATACGTTGGAACCTTATTTATGGTTTATTGATTTTGTTCATTTCCAAGAGCTTTTGAGCACTGCATGAAAATGAATTCATTGATCGTGAAGACGTGTTTTGATGCCATAATACAGAATATTGAAAAAGACTCCAAGAATGTCAGTGCCAGGTGTCAGTTTTGTTCGAAGAAGCAAGTCTCCAGAAATATTTCTTCACCTATTCACTAGTTCTGCTCCAGATTATGACGATAAACAAGTGTCCAAAGTAATTTGGCAAAAGGCCACATCACTGTCTTGTTACCCCTCACAGCAGCAAACACTTTCATCCGCCACATGCGATGGGCAGGCACATTTGCCCACGGTGGGAGGTGGACAATGTGCAATGTACTCATGTGTAGGTATGTTACAATAACCCAGCACATGTCTCCCTCAAAAGTGCTCCTTCCCACAGGTGATCTGGGCCCAGTCTAATACATGGTTCCTTGGATCCACACTGAGTCAGTGCCCGCAAACGGCATCTTGCTCGGCTCAGCCGTTTTTCCACAGCTCACCCGTGAACCCAACACACACACACAGAAAGAATCAGACAGACACACAAACACACAGACCACGCTACATGCGATATCTGTAGTGACAGGCCACATCTATGCACTGCATGCAGGTGATGTGACCTAATAATGCACATAATGTTGCACCTGTTTGTAATCACGCCGACATTATGCCTCTCGCATTTATGTTGGATTTATGGAAACTGTAAATAACATTATGTCACAGGCATAAAAATTTAAACAGTAAGAATTAGTTTAGTAGGATAAAAGTTTATTTAAAAATTTACTTAACATTCAGTTTTAGTTTTACTAAAATATTTTAATTAGTTGCCCATCATTGAGTGCAACTGTCACAGGTTTTTAAATTAATCACATCTAACGAATCGTATTATTTCAGTCATATTAGCTGCACTCAACAACTCTGTTACCCTGAAATATTTGATACGTATTAGCAACACGTAAATGCTGAATCCTGAAACATGCTTGGCACTGTAATGTCACACAGGATGATTGGGTTCTGAAGCACTGTTCATCTTCTATGTACACCATCCACAATTATAGTCAACAAAGCTAGGACTCCTAAGATAAAAGCACTTAAGCAACTGTACTCTACATACCTGCCACCTTGATCGATCCTTGATGTTTGATCGATGTGATTAGCAAGAGCAATCTTTGGCAATTTTTGAGATAAAGATGCTGAACAAGACTGATAACTGCTTTTCTCTGCATTACAGTTTGAAGGAAAAGACCTGTTGCTAGAATACCAGTTACCAGTTCGATCAGTTACGTCAACACTGTCTACTAAATCCACAAATGTTTCGCGGTTATGATGCATTGACATGAGACCAGATTCGACAGGCGATCGTGTTGCCTGAATTTGGTTTGTACTCTGCTTCTTAGCATCATCTGGCACGCTGTTCAAATGCCCTTGTGAGCCATTACGACCAAAATCATCGTCACATTTGTGGTCTGAGCAGTGTACACTGTTTATATGAAGTGTCATTTCTTCTGCAGTTACACCTTTGAGATCACAGAACATGCAAGCAACTTCATCATAAACATGTGCTGTGTACATATGAGTTCGCGCTGCAGTCTCACTCAGTTGCCCTTGTCCACATATCTCACACGTATACCAACCACTGTCCTCCAACATTCTTCAAAACACCACTGAGAGCAACAAATACACAAATACTAAAATGATACAGTAACTGTCAATGCTTTGAAATATTCAAGATACTGGATTTTAAAATCCTGCAGATAATATCTCGGTTACATTGGACTGATTGTGTCGTAAGTTAACGTCACACCCGACACATAATAGGTCATTTCAGAGACGTTCTTCCCAGCTAATCTCTTGGCTTAGTACTGAAAAACTAAATCAAACACAACAAAAGGAAACATGCAACAACAACTAAATATACTATACCATGAAATTAACACAAAAAACTAAAGCCAGGTTTGGTCGCTGCGACTTCCGGCCTGGAAATGTAATCGGTCTCTCTGGGAAGGAGTAGACAAATAAGTCAGGAAGTAAACGAGTAAAGAAGTAAATAAGTGAGGAAGAAGTACTGCATATGGAAGGAAGAAAGTAAGGATGGAAGACAGTAAGAAAGGAAGTTCAGTAAACAAACAAATGCTACAGTTACTTACGTGCAAAAGACACACAAAGGCAGCACATGCTTGTCTCCACTACATGTCAACTTTTTCTGAAAGATGAACTCACAGGCAACAACCTCTATGCCTATTTATGTCGAAGGCACATGATTGCTCCGAAAGGTGCTACTAAACACTGCGTGGAATGCAACGTGCACATTGTCATGTACTAATATATACTGAAGTATAGAAACCATGGTTAAAATGTAATGCACTGAATAAGACAGAATATAGCACATGAACAACATAACAATACGTTTGGATGCCATCATCATCATCATAAAATTCTTTATTAAAAGTTGACAAACGCAACTAGAGAACAATCAATAAGACGATGTAAAATAAAACGTGGAATACTAAGCTAGGCTTAAGTAACCTAATAGCAGTCTTTATAGAGAAGTCTGATTAAAAAATGTCGATCATTAAGATCGCTAGTTTTGGGTATGAGATTTTTGTTGTATTGTCTAGAACACAAAGTATATACAATGTCAGATCGTTCAGGCAAATACGTGTGAATAACGTGCTGTTTGTTGTACAATATCTTACAAAAAAACGCATCATCAGAATCGTGGAACAGATCAGTAATAGTTGCAGATTGTTTGTCGTATTACTCAAGTTTAACTGCACGTCGCAGAAACGAGTTTAATCACGAATAGTCAGAGGCCAAGCAGAATCCATGCCATGCTGGCGCACAGACTGGCACAGTAAGTCAACTTGCCTATCACGGTAGCATGGAAAACGTCTTTCAGTGACTGACTAGGAAGGCCGTGAGTTCTCAGCACTCGTAGGGCATGTAGTAAACTGGAACAAGTAGAGTCGAGTAGATAGCTGATGTGATCAGTTGCAGTAAGTTTGCTGTTCACAACTACACCTAGTATTGTCTGCTTATCGATTCTTTAAATTCCAGAACATGGTGGTGCTGGCTGACCAGCTTTACCTCGGAGTCTGCGGGACTGGAACACGATTTCGTGGGACTTGGCACAGTTCAAGTGTAAATTGTTACTGGCAGCCCATGTCTCTACATGTGATACTTCACCTTCACGAGTGTGAGAGTTAGCAGCTCAACATACCATATTTAATAAATAAGTATGTCTTAGTGATATCACGAATGTCTAATGCTGTGTTTAGTTAGCCTGATGCAATGTGAAATCATGTTATATCACGTTAATAGCTAGACAAACCGGCATGCAACACATGTAAACCTTTTGCTGTGTAACGATTGTTTGTGAATTTGACAAAAGTGTAAAATTAAAGTGCACTTACGATTTATTTCATTCGAAAACACTTCCAGAGCGTATCGGAACATACATTTAATGAACCGAAGTACACTGCTTGTTAAGATAGTGCATTATGAGTGTTTTTATAATGTAATAATGTCAAAGACTGCATTTGCCAAGTCTGACCCCGTCCATGATAACTTTTTCTATACAGAATAATTTATTATTATTTACGTTCAACCACCGTTATTTCTTCTGATCTAAATCTGTAACGTTGACTTATGTCAACTGTAAGGTGCAAAAGTACTCGATTTTAATTCAGGATGCATTGTAAACCTTTGCCCTGGACTCGTTACAAGTTTTGTAAACAGTTGTGACAATTTAACACAAAAAGTAAGTTTGCTGATAATTTCCTCATGTTCATTACTAATTGGTGGTATGCTTTACGTTATTATCGTAGTCAGCAAGTCAGGTTATTTCATAAATGCATTTGTAGCAGACATTCGTTTTCCACTAGCTTAAACTTGCTTGTCGCTTTAACTGTAATGTAGGAAACAAATGATTTTGAACATACAACTACCCACAGCCAAAACCGAAACCAAAAGAGCGACGACCGGGTTATAAATACAGTGCAACCTATTTACCGATGAATCCGCTACTGCTGTTTGGTGCTCCGCGGCTACTAATTACTAAACCTATACAATAATTCACTGCACTTCTGAAAATGTACAAATAACAACACAAACATGATATAATCGCAACTATGACATCACTTGCCGGAAACAAACTATTGAAATTTCACATTCAGTGAATAAAAGGAACTGGAGTTTCAACATATCTTTCGAAGTTAGTAAGTAACCATTTGTGTTGAACTACTACTATCTACCTTCGTTCGGGTTGAATGGGGATGCCCCTAAGCGACTGGGGGATCGGATAGGGTTGCTCGTACTGACACCGTTTTTAGCGAACGTACTACGTTACGTTCGCTATATGCTATCGCTATTCCATTCCGTCTGTCTGTCTTCTGTCTGTCGTCTGTCTGTCTGTCTGTAACGTTGGTGCACCCTACTCAGCCGGTTGAAATTTTCGGCAATTTTTTAACCATACGATAGCCAGGGACTCTAGTTTTCTGATGCCAAAATTCGTTGGTGGGGGACGCCCCTTTCCCCTGAAATTTGCGTTCAACTGACCCACCCCCTTTCAAACAGCGAAATTTCGACCAATATTGGCTCATAGTGCCTCAATCGTGATAGCTAGCGAAAAAAGTTCAATTAGCACTTATAGGAAGTCGACCACGCGCTTTCCAACGAGCCATAGATAAACCGTGTACGTTACCCCTAAGTTCCCCAAAGGGTGGCACAAAACACGATATCGCTGTTTGTACCAGTAAAATTCAACTTCTCTCAAAAAAAGTCTGCTACAAAGTTTCGTTGTATGAAAACTTCCAGTGGCAAAGTTGTAGCTACATCATTCCTCTATCCAAGGGTCCATAGATCGATTGCGGGCGACGTCCCCATTTACCTGAAATTGGCGTTCAAAGTGATACACCCCTTCAGAAAACGCGGATTTCCAAAGCTTTCGTTTAAAAGTTCTTAAGCCCTGACAGCTGGCACGGAAACTTTCTGCGACAGAAATTTAGCCCAAAGAATCTAGTTTTTAGCAATATGTCACCTATGGCGATATTCGAAGGGAATCACCCCCAGCGAGGGCGTTAAAATGACGAACTTCTGATTGCGAGGTTGCATTCCAGTTGCTTCCTGACAGCGTGGCGTTCGAACACAGTCTATTTGTAGACTGTGGTTGTGCAGTAAGACGGTTCTGCCCGAATATGTCTCTGCAACAGGTCCACGCCAGAAAAATCTATATATGTATCTGTGGTCCACGCTCAATCTCTGGCGGCGCCTTGTTGAATATTCAACGTGTGCGATGTCGTCGTAAAACAATTGTTAGGTTTACCTCCGTTTCAAAATCTACTGTTGATAGTTTATGACCATATCAATACCATTTGCGCGATTATTCAGCGACTATTTAGGCAAAACAAACTCTGATAACTCGGTTGGATGGGCGTAAGTGCATAGATAATTGGGTGCACTGCATCGATGACCATTGACGCTTAGTTATAGTAGAAATTAAGAACTCAGTTTAATGGGCGTAGGCTCTGGCCTTTACATGTATCTCCAAAACGGTGCAAGATAGGAGGTAAGTTAATATTAATCACTAATAGGAACTCGTATATGAGCTTTCGATTAATACCAAAATCGGTGACCTTGAATTACCTTAAACGGCGAAATGGCTCTTATTTTGCGTGATTTTAAAGAAATTTGCTAATTTCAGGGGCATATTGTGTAAAAGTCGTTGACAGAGCCATAACTATTGACAATTTACTATTACTATGTCTACTATGTCTGCAGAGGGACCGCGCGACGCCCACGGTATAAATTCCTAGCAGATTGATAAATTCAAGACTTAATGCGCAGTACTGGCCTAGCTATCGTTTTGATAAGAAGTCGTATATGAGCTTTCGATTGTTACAAATATCGGTGACCTCGAATGACCTTGAACGGCGAAATGGCCCTCATTTTGCATTATTTCCCCGTATTCGTGTACGATGTCGTCGTAAAACAATTGTTATGTTTACCTCGGTTTCAAAATCTACTTTTGATAGTTTATGACCATATTAATACCATCGGCCCCCTTATTCAGCATTATTTAGGCAACACAAACTCTGATAACTCGGTTTGATGATATGCGATGCGCGTAGACGATTGGTTGCACTACATGGATTACCATTGACGCTTAGTTACAGTAGAAATTAGGAACTCAGTTTAGTGGGCGTAGGCCCTGGCCTCTACATGTACGATGTCGTCGTAAAACGTTCACGTTCGCTATATCATCTTCTGATGAGCTCTTGTCTTCCATATGATCGCCTGGCAGCACAGCGGCGTACGTGTTTTACCCAATATCGGACATCGGACTTTGCGAACGATTTCGGAAGTACGTTTCTTGTACGCAGCGTACAGCTTAGGGGAATGATTTTGAGTTGATTCTAACGGTAAAAATGGAAACTAGACATCCCGTAGAGGGCTATTTTGGTAGTTAGTTTCGGGCGATCTGTAATCATCGCGGAGTTATGGCGGCTTGAAGTCGCATGAAGTTGAAAATTGTTGCGAAGTTTTTGCGTTTCGGAAAAAAGACCTCTTACGGTAAAATTTTAAAAATTCTGTTCGGAAAGTTTTCACCGCCTCACCGATCGACGTTGTTTCAAAATTCGTAAAACTTTGTTGACGGGAAATCGGCGAAATTGTGCGTTATTTAGGATACCAGATAAAAAATTTCTCCTGACTCTCACACTGTCGCTACTGCGCGAATTGTGCCCAAAATCTGTCAGGGCCAACCCTCAACAATGTACTCAGAGTGTTCCAGATTTCATCCATATCGGTTGACTTTCGGTGGAGTTTATAGCCGAATGCGACACTGTGATTATCGGCTTTGCGTGCTTAACGCGACCTTTCTCGACGAAGACCTTGTATTGAACAATGCTAATTCAATTTACCACGTTGCCGTCGCCGCGTTGATTGGCTGTTACGCATGCAGTAAGTTATGTGGTGATGCTTCGATGGCAGGATTTCAATTCCGATACGATATTGATACACTACCGACCAAACATTGCCAGGGGCAAGGCCAGAAGATACTGTTTGGGTGGGGCTACGGCCCCCAGTCCTGGCAAGCGCGATAGAGTGAGCACATAGTGGGGTCTGGGGGCTATGCTTCCAGCGGGGTTCAGGGGCAAAGTCCCTGGTCAGGGGTAAGGACCGAAGCCACCTGAAGCTGAAAACAATTGATAAATTAAGCGAGCAATATTGCGCTTTGCATTTGACTATTGACCTTGTGATGTTTTCAGAGATTTCGTCCATTACTGCTTAGTTGCTATATACCCATGCTCCTAATGCAAAAACACATAATTATAGGCCTATTGGGCAGTAAAACGAATTGAGTCATGTTTGGGGCTGGATCATTTAAGCTAACTGTGGCATACCAAGCCCACTTGTCCTCGCTCCTGATCATCGCGATGTCCATATCGATGTTTTAAAGCTAAGTATAAGCAGTGGCTTGTCCAACCCACGCCAATGGCGTACTAAATTGATTTATGCGACATGGACGTTATTTTAAAAGTGTGCATCAAAACGCGTCGGTGAAACAAGACATTTGGGAATTGTTCATTCACATCTTGCGGCGCCACTCGCTGCAATATGCCGCAATATCGCGTGGCTCCGTACGGTGTCGCGCGACGCCGCGCGCGGCGCCGCGTCCGGTGTGTGAACTCAACTTTAGTCGGAGGCCGAACATGAGGACCAGCACGGAGAGAGTAGTGTACAAGAGAAATGTCATGCTGTTTGTTCGACTGATGCTGTGTGATCACACGTGTCACTCACATCTGCACGATAGTGACGATACAGTGTTAGGGCTGACCGGATGATCAGCAGTTCTGTTTGCCTTTCTGCGTTAAACACATGCCAATCGCAAGCCACGGAGAGTTTGGGATCCGACAGGGCGACAGTCGATTTGATTGAAACTATTCGGGGTCACACTCACATTGTTTTAGAAATCTGGACAATTAACCTCAAGAGATGACCTGCACTCGTGTTACGATACGGGTAACATAATCATACAGTAATGCAAAACGAGTATACGCCGTAAAGCCAGCTATGCTTAAAATACAAACAAACAGTTTTTATTGCAATGCACGGTATAACGATTTTCAATTTTAACATCAGGCTGCTATCAGTAAGTTAAAAGCGCAAAAATGAATTAAAAGTGTGACAAAACTTGGATACAGTTTGCAGGCGCGAGCTCTCCCGTTCCCACACAGCAAATCTGTTGAACGACTGGCAGCATTGATGCGACCTGCCGGAAACACGTGCGCATGCAGCGATTGCAATGAACGTAATCGATGCTGATTGAGAAGCTGTGTCGTCGTCATTGCGTTGCGCCGCGCTGCAGCCGATGCTTTATGACTGGTAGATTATGCCATTTGTCAGGCCGGTAATGACCGAACACGCGGTGCCGATGAATGAGCCGTCGTCTCATCACGATCATTAGCCACTCGACTCAGCTAGTCGACTGCTGCCCTTCCGGCGTTCGTCCGACCATCCCATCAAGCCATATCGCCGAACTTCCTATGATCGGAGACCCAAACTAGAAGAAGCCAGCACCCAGCAAGCAGCCAGCACTTACAAGAAAAGACCTGAGCACCACACCGGCAATGTTTTATGACTCGTGACCTTGACCTTTTGACCCCCAAAATAAAGGGTTTCCACGACTCATCGTGGAACATTAATTTTTCTGTCATTTTTGGTGATCCTAGCTGTATCGGTATTTGAGACCGTACGATAAAACAGACAGACACACACACACACAAACGGAGGTAATAACCACACGGCGGAGACTGTCGTCGGCGCCCCTTTTCCTCTTCTCAGCCTTCCAAAGCCACAAATAGGCTGATAGCTGGGAGCGCTGAGGACGCTGCAGCTGCCAAGTGGGTCCAGCCGCCAAAACATTTTAATAGACTTTGACTGTAAGTCTGTAAATGAACGCCTTTGATATAACTCTGACGTAATAGTATAGTTGCAAAACTTGAAAATTAATTTTATTTGCATATGTACATGAAATTCCGGAACAAGTCGCCTGTCATTTATTCATCATGCAAAGGAACTCTTTAGTCTTGCATCAGAACAATAATTTGTCATTTTAATGTTAGGCCTATTTTATTTGACGGCATTAAGATCAGAGATAGGATAGGACGTAAACCTATA
>Ga0209780_1005330_pt1 | contig 10135 bp, 7 predicted proteins | sample WorMetexBAHAMAS2_FD_187384 | JGI IMG/M metagenome (GOLD analysis project Ga0209780, IMG submission 187384) | Marine gutless worms symbiont microbial communities from Max Planck institute for Marine Microbiology, Germany - Inanidrilus exumae... | ecosystem: Host-associated > Annelida > Digestive... | reverse complement strand
TAACAGGCTGGGTCCAAAAAACGCTGATATGCTGCTCTTTATCAAGCACAACTTGCCTCTGATCAGTTGTAAATACTGAGTACTCAGTACATGAAATCGATCATTGGCATGTTGTGCTTAATTAATGAGCACTGACAGTTACGTTATATTCATAACTTATTTAAAGAACTGAGAACTCATAACAGAGTAATTGATATAGTTCAAACTTTTGACTCAACCGTATAGGCCTACTTTGCAAACTGCAGTGTTTAGTTAACTCTTTAGTCTTTTGGCTATTAAATGTAGAGTGATAGTTGCTGTGTTTGACTGCCTATGACAGATCAAAGGCACTTGCAGCCGCCGCCGCTGTTGATATCAGTTAAGGCAACATCAGACGCCGTTATCTTCAGTCACGTTGTATTACGTTTGCTCACTACGCATAGCGGTATCATATCGGTATCGGTTGAAAATGACGTACTTGGTCTAACACTAGTTGCAGCAAAAGTGTTATTGGATAAAATTCACTGAATTCATCTTGACAATTTCAGCGTAGAGACCTGCCTGAAATTCGTCAATTCCGGCGGGAAAAACCTAGGTTTTGGCGGCGGTTTCGGTTACCGTAACAACACTATTTATCATGACGTTTGTCAGGTGACATCAAACAAGCGGACAGTGGAGGACCTGCGTGTCAGCAAAGACAGTCTTGATGATGGTTAGAATAATTCATCACATGCTGTACTTGATGTGTAGGGTTAACATTTTTCCGCAGGCTGCAGAATTTTGAGCTGAGCTGTGGAATTTACCCGTCGCTGCAGAATTTCCTTGTTTCTGTGGAATTTTGTGGAATTTGATAAAACGACCGGCGATTAATTCGATCGCTAATGTGACGATGTAGTACAGTGTAAATAAATCCTGTAAAACGACCTCCTTTCACTCCACTTGTGGTCGTACACATTCTACACATTCGTTTCTGCTTTCATATAGATAGGCCGACAGTCGGGGTTTGATATATATTGCTCTAAAAATAGAAGCCTGTGAGGTAACACATATTTCTAGATGACATATACACATATGTTAAAATAATGACCTATCTGCGTATGTATCATATTTGCTAATCGAACAGCAGGCAGCTCAGTTTACTGATAAATGGGAGGCTACAGTAAAGCCATGGAATTTGCATGATTTTCCCACAGTGGGCCACAGAATTTACTAAACTGAGCAGTGGAATTTGGCAAAATTTTCTACAGAAAACTATGATCGCTATTGATATGGATTAATTTTGTGGTGAAGTTTGGCAGCTTTTATAAAACATGGTGTTGCCTCAACGGGACGTAACATTACTGGCCCGCCATGTAGTGTTACTGTGGAGCTATAATTAAACTGGAGGCGGCATGACATCATCGCCTGTCTTGCACGGGTGAAGCTGCCTGCAGGCTCGCCGTGGAGTGTTACAGACGACGTCAGATGACAGACGACAGCAGACGTCAGCGACCGTTACTAGTCTGGCCCCCTACACTGTGTGTAGGCGGGCCAGTAATAAAATGAATTAGGACACTTTCAGAAGGGATAAATGAAACAAGGATGATAGTGTGTAGAAGATACAGTGGCTGGCTAGCATCTGGGGATGTAATTGGTACAATGTAATGACAGGATGAAACGGCATTGTCAGGACAAGAATCATTGGATGGAAAGGCATAGTTTATGAAGTGGAGAAGAGAGCGAATGAATGCATCATTTTGCAGTTATTTAGTTCATTTTGTTAATGCCTTGTAGAATCAGTGTCACATGCAGTGGAGCAAAGACAGACCAGGTATGTTATTTCATTGTGTGCTCATTTCATTTACAACCAGTCTGACACTTCTAAACTGTTTTCAGTTATAAGTGTAAAAATTTTGATACAATTTGTGCCATATTTTATGCTGTGACAGTAGGCTGTTTTGTTTTCCATAGTGATTAGGGCTATTCATGCTGATAGTTAGATTTGAATTATAATTACCATGATTGTCTGGCTGTGCTGATCATATTTTAGTGAATATACTGATGTGCCCATAAACTTACTATTATAAAATCTGTTAATATTAACTATTTTAACACAGTATTATTAGTACTATGCCGTTTACATTCGTTGTTTTATTTTGGTAATTTACTGTTCTATCGCATATCATTTGTTCTATGTTATTATCTTGGTGTATTTTTTACTTTGCTTGTAGCTACAGATCGTCCAGTTAGACTCGTGTCTCATCTTGTTCCTCATTTATTAGATGTTTAGCTGTCTTTGGTAGAACATTTATCAGACGGTTGCTTCTGGTGGTGATGTGTTAAAACTGCTCTGTTGTCAGTGTGGTTTGTGGTCTAACTATGGATGATGGTGTTGATACCAGGTGTTCACTTGGTGAGCGATGCTTACTTCATTGTTATTCTGTGTACTTTGCTCTGCATTAGAATGCAGTGCTATGTGTTGTGTTTGTTGAAACTACAGGTCCAGAAGTAGTAACTTCTGTTGCTACTTTTACTAATAATTTAATAATGTTTTTCTAGGCCAGTGTTGCTTCTGGTCCCCAAAAGAGAATGTTTGATAATTGGAGTCACTTTTTAATTCCTGATGCCAGGTCAAATAAGGGAACTTAAAACAGATGTCAGGTGGGAAAAGTTACTGGCCTTGGCCAGTGAGCAACTTTTTCCACCTGGCGACCAGAAGCAACACTGGCCAAGAAGAACCTTATTAAATTATTAGTGAAAGTAGCAACAGAAGTTACTACTTCTGGACCTGCAGTTTCAACAAAAACAACACATAGCACTGCATTCTAATGCAAAGCATTGATGATTCATCAACTGACTAGAGTTTACTGAAAGAAGAGATGCCATGCTTGGTGCAGTGTTAAACTGACATACTGTGTTGAATCGTCACTGAAGTTGTTTATGTTGCGGTGTTGATGTTTACATTACGGTGCTGATACCTGGAGAATGATAGTAAAGTAGGCCTATTGCTGGTTCCCACATTACATCATACATAGGCAAAGCATAAAACTTTCTAGATCCAGATCACCTGCAATATGCAATCTATTGTTGCTCCATCTAATCATGAGACCTACCTGGTTTAGACATTTGACGACAATTTGTCAGCAACTTTGTTGTGTACCGGTAATTGTACTTCAGAAAGACATACAAACTGTCTGAGGCACTTTGCTAACTGCTTTGGTGTGGGTTTTGAGTGCTCTGTGAACTGATGAAATATGATGATAATGCATTTGACATGTAGATACAGGCATCCAAGCTCTGGCCAATGGCCATGTATCAATATATCCTGGCAAGGAAACAATGGATGAATTGGCAGACAAGGAGAGATTTTTCCAGGTAACGTTTACATACATTTTACTGTCTGTGCTGTTATTTGAAATTTTCAGTGCTGTCTGATGGAGTTGATAATGTTCTTGTACCGAGTATTTTATTTGTGCATCTTTTGCTGCTGTTGAGTAACGCTTATCAAGAATAGTTGCTGCTGTGTTGCTTTCTGCTTTTGTTTAAACAGCCAACATCTAGTTTTTTCCGCACATCACTAAATGTGGTTATTTTTGGTGAAGTGTTGTTATGAGTATTCTTGTTACTACTAATAATTGAATTAATACCTGACATGACATAATACATATTTCTGTATTTCAAAAATGACAGAATACAACTTGTTATAAGCTAAGATACCAATGACAGAAAAACAGTATGAATTAGGGCTACTGGCAGTTTGCAATGAATAACAGAACATGGTGTCGCCCTAACAGGACGTAACACGGCTGGCCCACCTCGTGCTGCCCCCTTGTGTGTGACAGTGTCGTTGCATATGCGAGTGTTACAGACAACGACGACAAATGCCAGCGACCGTTACTAGTCTGGCCTCCGTGCACTATGTGTAGGCAGGCCAGTAGTAATGGGACTAATAGTATTGAACTCTATGCCTCGTATAGTTATCATAGCGAATTCATCTTTTCGACATCAGGTTGTATGGGTGCGGGTTGAAGAGTTGTTGTTGTTGATGTAGGAAATGAAGAGAGATGGCTTCACTACAGTGGACTATGGTCGTCTGTTACAAGACACTGATCATCCAGCTGCTGAAACACTGAGAGTGAATGCTGCCGGCAACCGACAGAGTCTGTATTTTGTACAGTTGCAGTGGTATGGAGTTATTATGAGAGAGTTTTCTGTTTTGCAGCTAGACAATTTACACCGTGAGACATAAGAACGTGCTACTTCATTTTTGACCATAATCTCGATTTGCCCGTTTCTCTGTCATAGTTTTCTTTTTTCAGTACAGGTTTTAGTGTGCTGAATGTCACCCAGTGAATGCTGTCAGAGCATTGAAGCACTGACCACAGCCAGTGGCATGGCTTCATCTTTTCTTCATCTACTTGTGAAAGGTTGTTGCTGCATTCTTACGCTGGCTGTCCATCCAACGCCATTCCCAGTATTGGTGTAAAGTATATCGTGTTATGATGGTTGTTCTGGAACCGGATTCACACACCCGGGCACGTATCCAAAACAAAACCCTGTAAAGGCTTTCCCTACTTGGTGCAACCCATTTGTACATTGGAAAAACCTGTAGCTCAATAAAACCGAAAAAACCCGCTGGGCTGGGCTTTTTAAAAACGGGTTCTTTCGAACCCTGTTCTGGATAAGCTGGTATGTTATTTTCATTCTTAATGCTCTTGTTATTTGGCTTGTGTGTGTTTAGTTCCACCCAAGAGTGTACAATTAAATGTCGAAGCTAGCTCGGTATGTTTTATCTGAATTGTTTAGTAACAAGCTTTATCTTTCAATTAGTGTTGACTGAGTGAGATCTTGTCATCAGACGTTGGTTAAACAAAAGCTGAAAGTAATCGTATTAATAGCAAGTTGTAGTTGTGTCAGTTCAGAGACGGCCTGGCCTGGGTACCCGATTGACAGACGGCCCGGCCTGGGTACCATGTCGGTTAAGAGAGGGCCTGGGTACCGGATGCTCAGCTGGACTGGGTTTGCCACATGCCAAGCTAGTGTGGATAACAGGCTGAAAACTCGAGCAGTCTGAAGTCCTAGTGGCCTGGGTGGTTGGTGCTTCAAGAAGCCACGTAATGTTGTCTAAGAGAAAAGAAGTACCACATGGTGAAAGTGAAGGTTGACGTATGCCTACTGTAAGAGACTAGTCCGTGTGCTCCTCGGGTACCTTTCTGAGGCCATAAGTATACCATAGAGACTGTGATGCAACACCAGACCTATGGTTACCTTCTCAGCCACTGTCACTGTTCCTTGGCCGGTACTTAATTGCCATCCCACTGAGGGTAGGAGGGCGAGTTGGCCTGAGTAACCTATCTTAGTACAAACTGGGCTTGACGTAGAGTAACTTCATTGATGTGACCAACACCATTACCACTAATCGAGTACCTGTTTTGGCTGGGGGTAAAAGCGGGATTCTCACCTCTGTCGGGTGGCAGGTAACACTGTGATCCCATATGGCATGTGAGTTTCCCGTAGCAGTGAAGAGCTAAGTTGATGCTAAACTGCTATACACTGTTTACTTACTTACTTTACTTACTTTTAATCAAAGCCATGTGGGCCTCACAGAATACTCTGTCAAAGCCACTCAACCTCTGTGTACAAGTCCACGTTACTGTCATAACACAGATGCACAGTCTAATTACACAGTCATCATAGCAGTGTAAATTAACATTGTCATGTGACATCTAGTTAGCAGACATCTTTCACCATCTTATGCGTGTTCAGTGCATAAACTAGAATGTTAAATATTTCAGGGTCTGGCTCAGCAACCCAGACAGGCTCCAGTTGAACAGTCAGGAAATATGCTTTCTCAAGGTACTTGCACACGATACGGTTACATTATATAAATTTACACCTTCAATTTATACAGCGAATGATCACCAAAGTCTCCTATACTTGGATCGTACAATGTCAGTATTAGTATTCAGCGGTGGCAGAATTTTAAGAATAAAGAGACGCTGAATATGGAAATGGTTCACATTTTGTCACCGGTGATGTCGAGAAATATATCAACTAGCATCTTCTATCTGCACCGCCTGTCATCAGTCAACTATTAGTGAAGTTTGTAGCCAGTGCTTGGGTTGGGTGTCAGGAAACACAGGTAGCTGTAAAGTCCCTCTCTGCAGTTTTTCTTGGAATCCTGTCTTAGACTGCCAGATAACAGTGTTTGGCAGTACTTAAAAGTCCGCTGTAGTTTGATTTAATTGTCTATTTGCATGTATGCATGTCGGTGTGCATGCGGTTTAGTTGACATTCCAGAAATACCGCAGAAGATGTTTGTAGTTATTAGTCAACCTACTGGTAACACTTTACCAGAGTTATTCATGCAACCGATTCCCAGAAATTTTAGTTTGATTTGAATCAAATAGACTTATTTTCAGTCACCACTGGCTAGATAGTTAAACCGTGAAAGTGGCTGTTGAAACAATCACGCATAAGATGTGTGTGTGTGTGTTTTATTTTCTGGGTACTGCAGTCAGTGTGAAGTGTGTCAATGCCTTTTAAACGATTTGACTTTTGACCAAGATATTTAGCACGCTGGTTCATGACCCTCTCTAGATCAAATTTATTGGTTAGGGTCATAAGTCAAAGTTGGGAGGAAAATGTTCCTTTTTGGGCTGAAAGTTGACGAGTGAAGCTGGAAAAAAGTTCTGGCAGCATGGAGAAAAAACAGAACTGGATTAGAAGCTGTAAGGAAGTTAACACCAGCCACAAATAATTGACTGAAGTGAGGGCTATTTAGGTCGACTCTTCTGAGTCAACCTAATGAAGTGGGTCTCAAGTGTCCACCTGTCTGTGTATACGTCCATCCGTCCACAAGAAGTTTATTTGTTTCAATGAAACTTGGCGTGTAAGTAGAGGTTGATGAGTGATGCACGTCGGTATGCAGTATGACCCAATCCAAGGTCGAGGTCGAAAGTTGAAAGTTGGAAATCCTGTCATTTTCAAATGCTACCTTTTCCGCCATTTACAATGGGAGCTGGCAACTGACCACTGATTCTTTAACCAGAGTAGATTATCTAAATTTGATTTGGCCAGATTTTTTATATTTGTCCTAGTTTTTATGTCACGTGACTTGAACTTGTCATAAACATCAGTTGTGAAGAATCGACTGTCAGTCCCGCATGGGGCTAATTTATCTAGTGTTATGTTAACTTGTACACATTTCATTGGTGTTAATGAATGCCGTTGTTGATGGCCGGTGTGGAATGAACTGGCAGTGTCTCTTCTTGACTCTCTGGACTCGACGCTGGACAATGAGAGGCTGCCGCCTGCGACGGTGCAAAGAACCAGCGGTGACATGCACACCATCCCAGAGCTGACGGGAGAGCGCGGCACGACTAGTCGCAGCCGCAGTGAAGACGTCGGCTCCGCTGACCACGGTTCCTTCGCCGTCAGAAACGGCCCAGTAGCTGTCGACAGTGGCAGAAGACTCAGTAGTACCATGCCTGGATTCACTCTGCTGAATGACACTGGAGCCAGCGGTCTCGACTCCACTAAAGATGTTGCTAGCAAAACCTCGTCAGGTTAGCTTGCAATCTGTGGTGCATACAATGCTTGAAAGATCCTCAAAAGTGCTTGAGTTCAATTTTGAAAACTCAACACCCTCCAATAGTACTTTAGAAGAGGAGACGAAGTCCGGATGAAGTTGTTTGAATTGAGTGATAGAGACCAACAAAAAAGCAGTTGCTAACTCAGATTGTGTGCAGTGGTTTTTGACTGCTAGTGATGATGTGGGTCGCTCTGTCTTCATTGATTCCAGCGACTTTCTTTATGCTGCCAATTTTGTTTCTTTGTTCTCGTTTTTCAATTTTCATTTCTATCGCTGTGGTACACTAAACTGACTATCTATCGGTTTTTGATGGAGGTTTAAGACTGCGGTGAAATTGCTCGCTCAGTTGAGTGATTGAGTGATTAATTAGCTGATCGGTTGATATGTTGAGTGCTTGCTTGATTTTTGTATGAAATTTATTGAGTGATTGCTTGGCTGTCTGACTGGTGATGTCCAGGCCTGGCGTACACAGACACGAGTCGTCGTGATGTGGAAGCAATCTACAATGAGATGCGTAAGCTTGGTGTCACCGCTGGCACGACGGCTGAGTTCAGTCTCCGTGACGGTGTCGGGACACACAGTGGAAGCCGTCAGGCGTCTGTCACTGACGACAACCAACCAAAAACGTCCACAGACAATGATGCAGCCCCAGAGAGAGTTGTAATGCCACAAACTGACACTGGTATCGATATTGTGTTTGTTTGCTTGTTTGTCTGTCTGTCTGTCTGTCTGTCTGATATGCTCTACTTGGTCATTTTGTGTGTCTTTTGCAGATAGGTTTTGTACTGCTTGTCATTTCTTTATCCCAGTAGGTGGGCAGAGTATTGCAGTCAGAGTGTCTGTTTGTTTGTCTGTCTGTCTGTATGCCTGTTTGTCTTAGGTGTGTCTGTCCATTCACATGCCTGAAAAACAGGTCCAAATTTTATCACATTTTCTGTACATGTTATCTATAGATGTGGCTCAGTCCTCGGGTGGCAGCACAATATGTACTTCCGATTTTGTGGTGACATTATTTTTTCACGGAATGGAGCAATTGGGCCAGAATCAAAGACAACGCATATATTTTGTCGAGTTCACCAGGTGGCAGCACCAGTTGGACGTCAGACAACAGTACGTTTGGTCGAGTTGGCCAGATGGTGCAAGGGCAAAGTTGCTGTTTACAGTTGCAGGCTTATGTACAATTGTGCATGTGGATTATGTACATTGCTGCAATTTTCTGTCCTTCAGTTTATTGATACTACTTGTTGATTGACACCTGACCATTCTAACACTGTACACATTCATTGTACACAATGATTGACATTACGGCACTGTCATAAAATTTGCCATTTATGTGAAAGCAGGTTGTGTTGTTTTTTGATTAGCCTACACATGTTCAAATAATGCTTTGTCACTTGCCACTGTGAAGGTTGAGTGCAGAAAATCCAGTTCAGTAGAGTTAGTTTCACTTTCTGTTTTAGCTGATGACAATGAAGTGGGAAGGCAGAAGAAGGAGCAAATGCAGACGAGTGATGCGCAGATTCCGTTTGTTCGCTTCAATGAACAAACGCAAGGTTTACATGACATCACTACTGTGTTTTGTCAGCAACGTTTTACTATAATGAACCGAAACGTAACTTTAAATTCTATTTTACTTTCATTGTTATGACACTGTTGGGTGAATGAGAGCAAACCTGTCTAGGACATAAGGTCTGAAGATACCTGCTCCGAAAAGTTTCCTTTTAGGTACTGGGCCCTGCGTGGAGTACTGCTGAAATGAAACCTGTTTAGCATAAGCTGAAGTAGTAGCAGTGATCAAATGTGAAGAATATGACCGTTGAAAATGACAAAATCAGACAAATAAATAACTACAATTTCGTTATGTTATGATACTAGTCTACACTTGTACATTGAGTGTATAGTCGGTATTTATGAAAAGCACTGTACTGTTCTTAAACATTATATTGTGCAGTTTTTAGTGATATAATTGTAATGCTCAAAATTTACTTCAAATTGTGTGCTTTTTTTGCTAGAATATAGTCGAAGTGACACGCCCCGCACTGAGGATGGTGATGTGTCTCTGACTGATGAGGTAATTAATGTTAATATCATGTTTGTTTCACATGCGGTTTATAGTTGTCATCTTGTGTTATCTAAGTCTCCGGCAGCTGCTAATGTTTTGTCCACCAGTTGGCATCTGTTGTGGCAGACCAGTAGTGCTTCTGTTGATATGTCTGGGTGAGAAATTATGATTTGTTCTGCTACAGGCAAAACGTATCTGAGGTAATTTTAAGTAGCTGTAATCTAGTAATATTGCAGTTAGTGAAGAGCATTATTCAACGTGTGAACGTCTATTAGTTTACCAAACACTGTCACTGACAGCTCACAGACATGTCAGATGTATGCCTTGAAATGAAAACGTATTCATTAACTTGTTGAAATGTTCACTGATGTCACCAGTGCTGACTGTAGGCCATTGCAACATCTTCCAATGACCATTACAGTGGAGCCTTGCAAATTAAAGAAATAATTGCTACAGTTTTGTTAATGGTACATCACTAGCACTGATCCATTGCTATAATGGTGAGCCAGTGAAAACCTGTT
>Ga0209780_1005329_pt1 | contig 10136 bp, 5 predicted proteins | sample WorMetexBAHAMAS2_FD_187384 | JGI IMG/M metagenome (GOLD analysis project Ga0209780, IMG submission 187384) | Marine gutless worms symbiont microbial communities from Max Planck institute for Marine Microbiology, Germany - Inanidrilus exumae... | ecosystem: Host-associated > Annelida > Digestive... | reverse complement strand
CGCCCTTACCAGCGAAGTCATGCCAAAAATCATACTTGCTGTGAATGTGACTCAATCACGTAATAAATGGCCATTCTAGCAATACCGGTAGGGAACAGAACCATCAACTGCCACATGACTTCGCTGATAAGGGCGTGCTTAACGTTCTAGGCGGAGTCCCACCAAAGTGATTTTTGCAGTTTTAGAGCTATGACTTTGTTGCCCTTACACTTGGTTGTAAAGTGACCAGTTTTTACCATTTTTAGACATAAGTCCACTATAACTGCTGTAATAGCGTTGATAACACTTTGTTTTCAAGTCAGTGACAGATGGTGTTCCCATTTCAGACACTATGACAACCGGCGATCTGACTTTTGACGGCTAAGTTGTTAAATTTATTAGGCGTGAGTTGCTTTTAATCAGTCAGTCAATCAATCAATCAATCAATCAATTTTTTATTTCAGTCATACCGGTAAGCCCAAAGAAGTGAGAAACAATTATGAAAAGAAAAGAGAGAAGTAACAGACAGACGAAAGCTAACATACACATGACAAATAACACACAATAACACTTGTACACGTACATGTTTGATGTTTAAATGAGTGTTTAGTGTTTACAATTATCGATTACAGTGTCCAGTGTCCATATCTGGCATATTCAATTCGTGTAGCATTGCATAGACGCTACAAAACTTGTTTTCACTAAAACATTTTTATACATTTAGCCTACTGTAACTCGCCCTAATCAAACGCCAATAGTAATCCCAGAAGTCTGTGTAAACAGCGCAAAATCTTTACTATAAAGTAATACATACATTTGCCTAACGAGAAAAAGCAATTGTTGTCCAAGTAAGCCTACGGTGAACTGCCACGGCTCTCGTGGTCATATGCATGCGTCGTTATACGCATAGCGTCCAAGTCCCATGATGCCTGTTGCGGTTCCAAACTTACGCGGCAGCATTAATTTCGTTTACGCTGTAGTGGCCTAGGGGGACTCGACAACGAGGTGGCGAGTAAAGCACGGGCGGAACGCAGACGGCCGACGATGCTGTCGATACCTTCAGGAAATGCAAGACGTCGAACGAGACGATACAAACACGCAGCGATCTCGTCGTCAAATAATCATTTAGTCACTTCCCGCCCGCCGCAACTTCAAGGTCAATGCCATTTCTCATGCGGCTTCGGACAGTAGTGCTGCGCGAAGTTGCTTAAACGTTTACACAAACGTTTACACGTTAAGTGTGAACCTGTGTCTAATAATGTTATCCGTAGAATGTTTGCCAATAAAGCCACTGATGAGTGTAAACATTGCAAGCCTGTTGCAGCAATAATTATATGTGTATTTCCATAAATTAGTTAAGGCTAAATAAGTTAGGTTATTTTTTATTTTACTGTGTTACTTACTGCTATGTGGTGAATGAAGACTATCAAAATAACGACGGCGTCACTAACAGCACGACGTCCTAGATTTAACAGCAGAACGATGTCCCATTCCCAGCATCCGCAGGTGCCGGGGGAGCAGCGTTTGTGTAGGGCCGCAACCCAAATTAAACGACGATAAACTAGCATAAGAAGTGACGTTTTTATGCCACAGCCACCAACCGCCACCACAGTGGGGGATTAATCGAAACTGCTGTTTGTAAGTCCGTTTGTCCGTCCGTCTGTCACATGCCCCTAGCTCAAAAACGGTTTCTATAGAACACTTATATAGGACACCTCAGTCGAATCCACCGGTCATCGTGGCTGTAATGTATGACCATCAGAAATGACCAAAACGACCTCGAGGCCGATAAAAGTCGTCGAAAACCGACTGAGATAATGTCATGGTCACTACTAAACGTTACAACTATCGTTTGCCGTGATCATCGATATCGCCTAATCATCAGAAAGGACCGAAATGGCTATTGGCGGGGCACATCCTTTCCCAGCCGTCGGGGCCATAACGACTTCTAACGACTACAACGCTTGGGAAGGCCACCGCAGTGTCACGAAACACGGCACTGATAGCCGAGACGAGATCAGCTGTCCACGAACCGGCTTCAGTCTTACTCTTGTTCACGCATTTATCGCGATCAGACTTGACTATCGCAACTCGGCTCTGTTCGGCTGCAAAACGTCTGTCATTCGTCGCCTACAGTCGATACAGAACTCCTCAGCTCGGCTGATACTGAACATTCCCAAGTTTGGGCGAATCGTTACAGCTATGCGTGATACGCTACATTGGTTACCTGTGCGCCAGCGCATCACGTTCAAGATCTGTATGCTCGTCCTCAACTGTGTCAACGGGTCAGCGCTGATATACACTGTATTATTTACACGACATCTGCAATTCAGTTAGCGCAGATGTACATCGACCGCGACTTCGCTCTACTGACCACGGCGACCTGGTCGTGCCGCGCGCCAACACTGACAGATTCGGTCGGCGCGGTTTTTCTGTGTCCGGGCCGAACCAGTGGAACAAGCTGCCACCTGACATTCGGAAAGTGTCCGATAAACCAGAACAATTTGCTCGAGCACTGAAAAGGTTTTATTTCCAAACAGCACTGACAAGCACTTATGAGGATAACATCAAAATGAGGGCTATAGCAAAGACCTCAACATTGACGTCAACATCAACTGACGTCCGTCACACGACGCTTATACATGTAGGTTTACTTGAGTTATTAGCATTTTCTTGTTGACGCGCACAAAACAGTTTTGTAGCTTCACTGAAACTGAGAAACTGACAGAATCACGCATCTCCGCGACGCCGACGTCCGTGATTGTCACCTGAGTCGTCACGTGACCGACGAAGATACTGCTTCCGGTGTAGTCGGGTGGGCGGGGCACGTAGCGTCAACAGTGCGTACAAAAACACACGTGTACTGCATCCGCTAGTACGTTTTAATACACGGCCGTGCGTTATTAATGAGAACAGTAGCTCGATCTGTGCTGTAGGCTGCGCCTGCGGTAAAATAACGTATACGCGTGTTTTAGTCATCAGTGTAGTCGCGCGCCTTTTGCTCCAGTCTCAGTTGCCATGCCGAATTACTTATTTATCAGCAATCCGTGCAAGCGAACAAAGCTAGGAGGGACAAAGTGACGACATCAGAAACCACTTGTTATCGCTGTTACTTAACTAAGTCTTAACTAATTTACACAAGTACACATACAGAAAATGTTGCAACAGCCAACACACTCATCAGCATTGTGTTTTGCTTGTGTTTTGCGAATTTTGCAACTTGAAATAAAGCTATTTTAGCTTTTGGAATAATGGACTTACTATTAACCATTAGACGTTGCCTCGTGAATTTTGGAAAGTTGAGCCCGAAACGCCGCCCCTACAAAGTGCCGCCGGGCGAATGTTCTCTTTTGCTCCCCAGCCCCATTCCTACCACCACTGCATATTGGTTGCTGCGTTGAAACAGCGAAGAAGATACTGAGCAAGCTACAAGCAACTCCGTCCTATAGCTGAAATTTGCATGCGCTACACCGAATACGATACGATACGAAACGATACGGTAGATTAACGTGCGCTCAAAAGCTGACAGGATGGCCAGCTTAATCTAGCGCACGGCCCAGAAACGAAAAAATTAGTGAAAAATAACATCAAAAACCGAGTAGCTCAGAAGAAACGATCCAGGCAAAGATCCGTGGAGGCAGCCCGGGAGGAAGAAGTGAAACTACGATGGATAGGATTTGTGAAAGAGGTAGGTAGCCTTCGAATGCGCCGAAGGCCCGTGTGAATATGGCTAAAATGTTCTTTCGCCGTCCACGCACACTAGTCTTGCTGACGCTTCGTTAACAAAGCGTTCAGCAATACGTCGTGCATGCTATGTACACTCGTTGCGTCATTGTCATTCAATGAACGCCGCAAGAAGGTTGAATTAATCCGACGATGGAGACGAGCAGGCAGTGCCGCTGAGTGCCCGCGAACATTACGAAGTCACGGTAGAAGGAGCAACGACTTGTCGGGTAATATAACGGGGTCTTCTATTACCGGCAGCACTGCATACATTTGCATTCTTTGCTCATCTCATTACAGCTATTGCTGCTGCTGCTGCACAGCTAGCTGCGATTGCACATCAGACAACGAATCCATCATTCCAGTTGAACTTTCCGCGGAGCTGCAGCAGACTGGATGACATTGATCAGCAAACAAATACGTTCAACTTATAAGCTTAATTTCGATTGTTCAGTTATCTGAAACTGTAACGATAGTGTTGTTTTGTTGCCTGCGACATGGACACAAAGACACAACCGTGCACACTACACTGCTACTTCATAGTCTAACTGTTGTCCAGTCGTAGGCTACATTTCTTCAGTCTCGAGGGACTATCTTGTCTTCAGACAGTCTCTCGAGACAATATCTTCACTGTCTCGGTGTTGGCACTGCTGAATGGGACGAAATATATGCAGTATTTACTTTGCCTCTGCTACATGCGTGAAGTATTGCAATCAGCGTCTCTTGTCTGTCTGTCTGTTCAAAACTGTTTGACTGGTTAGTCTTAATCTTGAAACCCTCAAGCGCCGTTATCCAGTGCGTGATGTGGTCTTTTGCTACACAATGCTGCATGGGCTATATGACGAATCTGTCTGTCTTTTTTCTTTCTTTCTTTCTTTCTTTATTACGGGCAGAGGTCCAGCCTACTTCTGGACCTCAGCGCTGAGACCGTTTAACTATCCAGTGCGCTAGCCCAGGGACAGGAAGGGAATTGGTAGGCGTGTGTGGATGTGTGCGTGAGTGCAGAGAAGGGCGGGATTAGTAAGAGGTGAAGAGCTTGTCGGGTATTCCTAGAGCGCCCCTCTAGATGTGGCCTACTGTCTGGCTTAGCCCTGACTGGCGCTGCGTGTTGCGCCAGCCAGCGGCCAGCCAAGTCTATTTGCTTTGGCTCACGCAGCGCGACTAAGAATCTTGACGCTGCTGATCAAGGTATCAGCAACGGTCACAGTTTATAGAGGACACCGTCGAACCGTCTTTTTTCCTGCCTGGGATTATCTCCCTGTTCATGATGTGCGTAATAATTGTTTGAAATAATTCTTTGGTAGGCGGACGCGCCCGGGCTGAGGTTTGAACCTCGGCTCCTGAGCGCGTCACGCTCTACTGTACGTAATATTAATTTAGATACTTTCTTAACAATATTAGAGTGACTGAATCATAGAATATGTTCGCCATCTGTCACTGCTTTTGGAGCAGATTGTATGGTGTTCGTTTGCATTGGTTTCGGCTATATGTGAAACTGTTTTATCTGCATAATGTGTGATATGCTGATGGTATTTTAGCTACATTGTATGCATTTTACCGCGATGTAAGTGGCATTCGGACAAGCTTTTACTTTTGTTGTTAAATAAACAAGGTGTAGCCCTAACGGAACGTAACACTACTGGCCCGCCGTGCAGCTGTGTAGCTATAGTTAGACTGGAGGCGGCATGACGTTATCGCCTGGCCTTCGCGGGTGAAGCCGCCTGCAGCAGGCCCGCTGTGGAGTGTTACAGACGACGACAGACGCCAGAGACCAAAACAATGCTGGCCCTACGCTATAACACAGAGTGGAAATAACTCGACGGCCTCTGAGCAGTCGTTGTCGTCTGTCAGTGTTAACAAACAGCAGTCGTAGTTGGGAAATTGAGTCTCCGCGAGGTGTAGTAAGACGCCGCTACGGCAGGCAGAATTATCCCAGCAATTTTATTGATAAATAGCGATATCAACCATTCGAATTACCGACACCGCTGTTTCGAGTAGTTGATATAGCTAATTGTGCCAATTCCGCCTGTCAAACGCCGCGGTCTTGAGAAGTTGAGATCGCGCAACGGGTGGCTCGATTACGTAGGTCTTCGAGAAGACGATGGAGCACCGTCAACGCAGCCACGTGACCAGACTGACGCAAAGCCCCGCCTACTGGCTTCGCATCCACGGTGATGATGACACTGTATGTGACGTTGTTACGCAATGATTGACGCATCCGACACTCGCTTAAGACTATTTAGATTGCCCGCTTCAAGATATCGACTACTAACTAACAAGCTCTCCTTCTCCTACGCCGCTGCTGCTTCTGCAAGTCTACCACCCACTGCAACAAATCATGTGATCCTGTAAATGTACTGGTCAGTAGCGGATCTGTGGTTTCTGGTGCCCTGGGCAAGATTTCCAGACTGTGCCCCCCCTGAGTGACTGACCGTCGGACGACAGTTTCCACTTAACTATGCTCTCCCCTCTTATGTGCCCCTCCGTGCCCTGGGCAGCTGCTTCAGTCGCGTACCCCTCGATCCACTACTGGTACTGGCCAAGCTCCATCTCCGTCGTAAATGCCGCCCAGTATTATACAGTGTGTGGCAAATTCATAGTACGTTTTAATTTGTAGCAGTGCGACGCTAAGCTGTGGCTACAGGGCTGTGTCGTGTAATGTTGACCGCAGGAAGCTGGTGGAGAGAGCGAACGAATGGCTGTACAAGAACACCGAAGTACAGGTGCGATCGTGTGAGACGATCACGTGGATGTCCCATGATGCAAAGCGGCTCGGAGACGGCGAACAGATGCTGCTGACGCAGAGCATAGAGGAAAACGGCAGCACGTCGTGCCTGAGAGGATTCAGGTATCTAATCGACCACTGTGAAGTAGACCTACTGAGCAATGGATGGACGTAATCGTGAAATTGCAAGGACAAACGCATTTCGTGTCAGCCATAGGAGTCGTACATATTGCTGTTGTACAATAAAATAGCAATGCGTTTTGTTTGCAACAGTACCTGTCGTACAGTTGCCATACATTATTTTCGCAAGGTAATGTCGCAACATGAAGGTATGGTGGGATCGTTGCTAGTGACTTTATTAAAATACGCTGCTGAGTCTCACTCTCAGGTTACATAATTTTGAAAATCGGTCAGCATTTAGCGAAGTCACGGGCGACAGTATTGTGACGCCATTTTGACTAATAGTGGCCGACGGCACGGCGTTTTTTCTCCACCGTATACAATATTTAACCCACTCTAGCTCAGTGTTCCCAAAATAGCTACACTGGGATTCGACGCCAGGCTGGCTAACCGATTATTTTTAGTTTTTGACACTCTGGCACTCTGGTGTTCAGGGCTGAGCGCCAGAGTGCCGGAAAGTCAAAAACTAAAAACGATCGGTTAGCCAGCCTGGCATCGAATCCCTTAGTCATTGTCCCCATTTTGGTACTCTGAACTAAAGTGGGTTAGTAACAGCTGCGATTGTCGTCACAATTGATATACTTCATACGGCATGCTTGCATCGCAGACTGTGGTTGACGCCAAGTGTTAGCGGTCAACCGGAAACGCTCAACTGTTACGACTTCGAACCGACCGGAACTAACGACTTTCGTAGTCTCGTGGCCAAGGTGAACCGAAAGTTGTCTCGCAATCAATTTAAAGGTCTATGCTTACGGTTTTCTTTATTCTGTACTGATTAAATATGAAATATTGGTAATTTGGACATGCAGTTCGAAGGATTTAATGCAAACTTGGTATTTTTTCGATGCCTTTTCTATCCACATACCAACAATGTCCCATCACGGACTATTCTAACGGCTAAAAGTTGCATTAAAATTAACACAGGAATAAACATGAACATGACAATCTTTTAATCTTAATTGACAAACAGATGAATATTTTTCAATACACGTTTAGGTCTGTCGCTTATTACGTTGTCCTCATCCATAGCGGAAAGCATAATGTAACGGTCTGGCGTCCGTCAGTTTGTCCGTCTGTCTGTCCGTCTGTCCCGTCGGCATACTTACCAGGGACAGGCTAGCATGCATAAGGAGGACTGACGTACCTGTTACTGTTCAATATTGCAAGTAAGTTAACCATGTGAATGAATAAAAAGGCAGATCTTAGTGTCATGGCGTTATTTGGTTATTAGTTTAAACTTCATCGTAGTTTTATTACATTCAGCACACACAGATGTATAAGAGTTACGATGCGAAAAGGATCCACGAGTTGATAGAATTTTGAGAGGCATGCAGGTGAATGATTCGTTGACACTATTGGCCGTGCTGTCGGATTTACGAACCGGTTCTTCTCTTAGCCGGCAACATTCGTGACATAATGCTTCTGTTGCTTACCGCCGACGACATGGCTTCACCTGATAGTCGTGTCAATTTTCCCCCATCAAGCATTTACGCACAACAAGAACCTGTTCAGCGCTGATGATAGTTATGATGGTGATGGTTAGTGGTTGTTAAAAACAACGAACAAGTGTCTATAGCAATTTGGCAACGTCCGCATCACTAACTGGTCACCCCTTTCGGCTGCGAATGGACTCGTCCGATCTTGACCCCATCTAACGCATGGTTCCTTGAACCCACAAGAGTTAGCGCCCGAACGGCATCTCGATCGGTTCAGCCGTTTTGCACAGTGCACCCGCGTGACCAACACACAGACACACAGACACACAGACCACGATACGATATAGACCGCTTATATGCTCTGCATGTGATGCGGCCTAATAATGAACGGTATCGGCCAAAGGGCGGTGATGCTCTGCGGCTGGGAAGGTAACCGCAGGCCGGGCGGAAAGTAATGGCAGCCTACCGCCGGGTGGATGACTTATAGTCACCTGCGGACTGACTGCCGGTACACCGTAATCAGCTCCGGGCCCAACGCTCGGTACGAGTATGGGAAGCCTTTACCTTTTTAATGCATGGATGTTATGTGATATAGACCAGTGGGATTTTGTACTGACTACGTGGAATCCATCCATGCTGTTCCAGGGTCGTTGATCCGAGTGGAGACGGTGGTGGTGCCTGAAGGTCGGTCAGGTTCGCTGAAGACGGACATCACGAGGTGGACGGAGAACAGCAACGACGACAAGCTGTATTTGTTCATGCTGCGCGTCTATACGACGAGTCGCTCGAGCGACGTCAACACGCTGAAACACTTGTGCCTAGGTCTGTCGCACCATTCGTTCATTCATTAGTTCATTTATTAGGTCACTCATCCGAGTTGACCTAATAAAGTGGGTCTCAAATGTCCGTCCGCCCGTCCGCCCGTAAGTAGGCCTACGTCCGTACGTCCGTCCGTTCGTCCACAAAAAGTTCCTTCGATTTCAATGAAATTAGGTATGTAAGTAGGTCTATGAGTGATGCATGACGGTATGCAGTATGACCCGATCCAAGGTCAAGGTCAAGGTCACGAGCCCTAGAAAGTCGGAAATTCGACCATTTTCAAAGGCTATCTACTCCCCCATTTATAATGGGGGCTGGCATATGACCACGGATTCTTAAATTAGAGCACAATACCTAAAGCTTATCGGGGCCGGATGTTTGATTTTTGTACTAGTTTTTGTGTCACGTGACTTTGAAGTTGGCAGTAACGCCAGTTGTGATTCTCGAGAATTTTTTATTCCGATCTCAATGAAATTACGTACGTAGGTAGAGGTCGATGAGTGATGCATGACGGTTTGCAGCATGACCTGATCCGAGGTCGAGGTCAAGGTCACGAGCCCTTGAAATTCGGAAATTCGACCATTTTCGAAGGCTATCTCCTCCCCCATGTATAATGGGGGCTGGCAAATGACCACGTATTCTTATATTAGGGCACAATACCTAAAGCTTATCTGGGCCGGATGTTTGATTATTGTCCTAGTTTTCGTGTCACGTGACTTTGAAGTTGGCAGTAAGTAGAAGTCGACCGTCAGTCCCGTATAGGGCTAATTTTTATTTATATTTTCTTCTGTCATTTATCGCCGTCGAATTACCAACGTTGGCACGGATTAGCATTCTCCATTGAATTGATTCTTGTCTATCGCGCATTCTGCTGGCTTTCGATCACTGCTTTCGTCTTTGTTACATCTCCGCTTTAATGCCATCGATCAATCACTCCTTGTATTTTCGTGTATTGCTTCGCGTACTCGCGTAGACAGGCTTCCATTGTTTTGCAGTCCCTTTGTGACGACATGACGTTCATTCTTTTTGTGCACGTCTAAACTATTTTTTTTGTGATTCGGCTCGAAACCTAGCATGACTGTTTGGGGAGATGCATGGACGTAGGAAAGCGAAGTTAATTTAGCGTTAACTGGAATTAGGTTAAAGTCGGGGTATAGCGATTTTTTTCTTTTCGTTGTTTGAAAATAAACTATTAAAATGGTTAATGGTGTGATTTGAATACTTTTATGTAAAACATAACTACAGAAAAAAGAAATTATTCTTCTCTCCGTAAT
>Ga0209780_1005328_pt1 | contig 10136 bp, 7 predicted proteins | sample WorMetexBAHAMAS2_FD_187384 | JGI IMG/M metagenome (GOLD analysis project Ga0209780, IMG submission 187384) | Marine gutless worms symbiont microbial communities from Max Planck institute for Marine Microbiology, Germany - Inanidrilus exumae... | ecosystem: Host-associated > Annelida > Digestive... | reverse complement strand
TTCTAGCCCTGTCATTGCCGGCCCATTTTTGTGAACTTTGCTCCCCCAGAAGCCCAAAATCGGCCGGCCAATCGGCCATCGCGCGCACTAAACTATAAATAGAACTGGAAGGATTTAGTGCGCGCGATGGCCGATTGGCCGGCCGATTTTGGGCTTCTGGGGGAGCAAAGTTTACAAAAATGGGAGATTTCCTGCCCTGTACGCCGATGAACCGCGGTGCAAAATTTGACGCCGCTAGCTTTATCCTCGGCGGAGGAATCTGTAACCGTACAAACAAACATACACAAAAACAAACAGTAACCGATACATCCACACCTTGCCCATCGGCATGTGTGGATAATAATAATAAAAGTCATTTGAGGTCATTTTGTTCTGCGGACACAAAACAGCACGTATCAAAAAAGTAATTGTTTCTGCTGCAAAATACATTAAAAACGCCAAACGTACCTGAAGAATCTTGTTCTCATTAGTCAGCTGCTCGATGCCAGGCTCTGCAGCTTCTGACGCTGACCAGGCTTCGTCCGGTGTTGCTAGGTTACGAGTGATGATGTCACGCACGCGGGCCGAGACTTTGACTGATGCGGGCTCATCGGCGTCATCTCTCACGTGCAGTCCGTTGGTCTCAGGTAGCACTGTGTCTTCCAGACGCTGCAACCGACGTCACGTCTGACTAATAATGTCATAATGGTGACGAAAACAGCGCTTCCATCTCACGGCTTTGCTCAAACCACCATTTTTCGTGTTCATCACGGGTCATGACTTCCAAATAACTCTAGGCCTATCAGAAAACCTTTGGGGTTGCCTGGCCAGATTACTCCCCGCCAACCGTCAACTACTTGCAGTACCTCGCTACCGGCTCAACACTTACGGCCGTCGGGTCTTTTCAGTTGCCGGCCCCACAGTCTGGAACTCTCGACCATCAGTGCAGACTGTTTTAGACGTTTGCTTAAAACGTACCTGTTCGCTCGATACTAGTGCATTCAGCGCGTTATAGGTTCTTGAAGATAACCCTGTTCTGTAAATTTACTTACTTACTTACTCGTTTAGTTAAACAATGCCATACATTGTCAGCTGTCAGGTCTGCTGTTGATCTTGACGGCCCACCGGAGAACGACACCTTGCCGTCAATGTCGCACAGATCCGCAACCATTTGATCAAATATACATGTAAACCGATATAACAATTCTTTCTTGCCCATCATACAGTCCCACAATACCATTACGCCGATCAAACTTATCATCAAAAATTACTGTCGCATTCTGCCTCCAGGCCATTATAAATCCTGTCTTGGGAGTAGAAGCCTGAAAGCAGACGACTCGAAAGCCATGGCGCTAAGCTCGTCATATTAGCGTAGACGGACGTGTGTCGCATGCTAAAGTCTATAAAGCATGTGATTAATAGGTCGATGTTTTATTAACTTTCTTGTATTTAAATGCAGAAACTACATTATATAGGTAGGGGACAGTTATCAATAGTCAGTGCACCAGTCAGCTTGTCTATGCATGGCAATCACACTTAAATTACAACGCTAGCTAAAAATCGATCGCAAGGTGCCGTGGATTTGTGACCGGGCACCACCAGCAGCGCATCGCGAGTCACACGCAGCGCGCCGCAGACATGGCGACAAGTCGTAACACGCCGCTGACTGACGTTCACCTGCGCTGAAGTCAACGATAAAGCGACGTTTTACCAACCTGGATCACCTGCTCCAGTCGCTGATCGCCATCACCGTTCATGATCTCTCGAATCGCTTTACGGCTTGAGAAGGCTCGTCTCAACTGTGTAACATGCGAGCGTTAACACCGACTTCGGCCGATTTCCCGTTGTTAATGTAGGAGACAACGTGTAGCCTACGTGCCGTCTGATTGGTTGTACACCGCAGACCACGTGATAGGCTACAGTCACGTGACACCATTCTTCCAGTCTCCATAACGCAACTTACATGTAGTCGTCACGGTTAAACCGGTCTTTAACGTATCGTCAAAGTCAGTGCGCGTAGTCAAATTCTTGTCTTGCAATGAAATAAATAAGTATTGTACTAAGCGCATGTCAAACCTCTTCAAAACAATTTTTAAACAGATTTCTGTTTTCATTCATTTAGTCCGTATTTTATTTTGTCTTATACTGTATTTCACACATTTTAATATTGTCGCTATTGTGTGTTTAATTGTGTTTACTGTTAACATGCTTTTATCTGCACATGTTTAATGTTATGCGTGCGATTGGCATGCTTTTTAATAAAAGGCAACTTACTTACTTACCTACTTGCTTACATGCATGTTTACACGCTCAATGACCAAGATGCACTACTAGTATCTGATTAGCTCATATCATTTATCAAGAAAATAGCTTTTGATGTACATCGCGTCCGAAAGTGCCAGTGCAGTTTTGCCCCTTTGTCAAATGCTGACCAATTTTCAAATTCCATCATCGGTAGAAATAGCAGTAAATGGCCATCCTACCATACCCAAAGCGTGTCGCTACATTACCTTGTGAAACGTTTGCGCTCAAACATTTCTATGCTCCGGGAGACCGGGAGTAAGTGAAGCAGAGTGCCATGTAAGACTTGTCATGGGATACAGGTTTGAAAATATTTGTGTAGTGATGTCAGCATCGTTTGGTTTGATAAAAAGATATTCACAGTGGCGACAGCGAAAAACCCCCACAATGTCCCACTGTACGTCGTGCAGCAGCTAAGAAGAAATACGTTGGATATTATGGTGTACGCCTATATAGGAATAGTTGCTCCGCATCGGCTGTATGCTGATGTTATCTATTTATTTATTTTCTTAATATTGCTTTGCAGTAATTATTATTGTATGCTGTCTACCATTTTACATGGTAAACTAGATGGGTTGTAGTGTATCTGGAGACGCACTGCAATATAGGCTCAAAGAGAGCGTTTACCACCGGCGTACTCCGTACTCGACAGGTGACACAACTGTTTACTTATTTACCGACACACAAGCTGTTTAGTTCCTGCATTCGACGATACCTAGTATCATATACGGCTCTGGGCCGCACCAGCACTGCAGCGTACTATTGGACAATATCGGACAACGTACGTTGCCGAAAATTTGGGTTAGTCCCTTTCTGGTGCGCAGTGTACAGTCCAGAGGAAAGACTTTGATATGATTCAAACAGTAAAAATCGAAACTAGACATCCCGTAGGGGGACCAGATGGCTTTCGGCATTTGTATTCATGGCGGAGTTATGACGGCCTGAAGTCGCAAGACCTGAAAATTTCGTGAACAACTTTTGCGGTTTTGTTGGAAAAACGATCCCTCTCAAACTGTCGCTACTGTGCTGATCGCGCCCAAAATCTGGGCGTAAAGGGTCGTGACAAGGGTGACAAATGACCCGTAAAGGGTTGTGACACTTTAAATTTTGACGCCCCACTGATATCGCCGCTGAACAGCTAAAGCTAGAATCGTCGAATTTTGCATGCAGATGCATTGTAGCAAATCCTATAGCCTACGGTGACAAACCATTCCTAAAAGGGGCGTGGTAAGGGTCACATGACCCATTTTCAACTTCGGGCCCGCAATCATATCTCCGAAACGGCTGAAGTGAGAGTCGCCAATGCAGGTAGCCTAGAGTATATCAAATATGCTAGCCTTGGGATGACAGACTACCCCAATGGGCGTGGTCAGGATCACGTCACCCGTTTTCTTAAATTTTGCCCCTGTTATATATTTGAAGTCGGTGAAACTAGGCACTTCAAATGTCGTGTGCTGATTGATACAGAGGTGTACTTGTGCACGAATGACAGATAACGCCGAAAGGATGTGTTCAAGATCACGCACGTGACCTCTTTACTTTTTTGGAAAAAAATAAATGATAATATCTCGGAAACGGTGCAAGATAGAGACATGGTTGCAATGAAGTCTAATAGGAAATCGTATGTTGCCTATCGAATGGCACCATTGTCAATGCCCTTGAAGGTCACTGTTGTAAACCTTTATAGCTCTCATACCTCGAGAAATAGCAGGAATTTATTAACACAGTGCGTCGCGCGGTCCCTCTGCGGTGGCTGAGCTTTTTGTCTGTACGTGTTATGTGTGGCCGTGGCTCGGTCCTTCTGTGTGACGGCAATGCAATATGTTACGTATAGGCTGCCTTTGGCGTAATAATAAATGATGATGATAGGCTACTCCGGTTTTGTAGATGACGTCAAGTTTGTGTACTGTGCAAGGAAACAAAATGTTCAACTTTTATTCTTGACTCATTTTTCAGCGACTACGTCGTCTTATACTGTGCGTTGAAGTAAGCCCATTGCACTACTGCAGAGCTGTCATTGTCAGTGTGAACGACAAAATCTGGACAGAAACGTATATTGGCTCTATATCGATAAAAATTAATAACCCTTCAGAAACGAAACTATGCGTTGAAGTTCATGGAAAATCGAGGATTTTGTGGAATTTCACGCGTTTTTAACGGAAGACAAAGAATTTCGCGAAAAAATGTCAAGATTGGCAGGAATCGTAATCATCTACGTTATATCGGTCCTTTCGATAAACATTACCGTGTCTTTGTAATCAACTTTAACTATTCGATGCACAACGCAATACGACAGTTTACAGTACTACAGGTGACATTAGTACTTTAGTAGACACTAGTCTATGTTAGGCCCAATGCTGTTTTGTCTGTATTATAGACTGTTAGCAGACTATCACGATTTGCTAGACTGCGTAGGACTAAATTGCCAAACTGAAATTATGAATACGTGTAAAGCTACGTATACACGATACAACCGGTTGTACAACAGGTTGTATCGTGTACACGGGGTTTAACACCTCCGGCCACAATGCATACAACAATTAAGCAAAATGAAGGCCTACAGACTAGACTACGTGCATGCGTGCTTTATACTGTACGTGCTGCGATTCAACGGCATTCATACAATGCGCAATAGAACTTTGTCAATATATTAGCCAGTTTGTGTTTCAAGTAAACAATAAGCAGTGTGATATGTACTTAAACAAAGACCAGACCGGATGTTAGCGACGAGTTTAGTTAAATAAATATTGTAACAAAAAATTAACCAAAAACAGATAACCGCTAATGTTTTGCGTTCGTCGGCTGATGGGGTTCATATCTGACTGTACACGGTATACATACAAATAACGTATCCGGGAAAGGAATATCATCCTTCGTGATGAGTTCAGCTTAATATAAAATGTGAAAATAAACGCGGACAGGAGAAATCCATCTTCTATTGAGCAGCAGCCTCCGGCGGTTTATCCTCCTCGTTCTTGTTCTCTTTGGTCTTCTTCCCTTTACCTTTACCTTTTGCCTTCTTCTTTTCCTTGGCGGCCGCTTTGGCGCGCTTCTTTGCGGCGATCGCGCACGCCTTTCGGACGCGGTAGGAGCGCCACCAGGCCTGCAGGGAGAGGGCGGCCTGCTGGCGACGAACCACCTCGCGCTCGGCCGCTAGACGGGCCCGATAGGCCAGGTCGCGTTCCTCCAGTATCGCCTTGAACTCCGCCTCGAGCGGCTCGAAGCGCAGTTCCAGCTCGGTCAGCTGTTCTTTCTCGATCTTGTACTGTGCTTCCACTTCATCGAACTCGTCCTGTATTCCACGCGCGTATAGGTCACGTGACGTAAATACTATAATTATTTGTTCAAAGGATCCTTTATTAACTGGTGATCATTCGGTGATCCCATGCCTTAGGCCTAAACCATGCTTAAGTCGTTATGCCAGCTGTTGATTCCAGAGACACGGTGAAGCATACCGAAAATAGCGAAATTACTGATCGCTCCTTTCGGTATGCTTCACCCTGTCTCTGGAATTAGCTCCCTTTATCTCTTCGTCAACCTCATTCTGGTACTAGTTCCTCCATTTCCGGCTCACCTATTCCTTCACCCATCACTTCTTCCTCTTCTGATTCAGCACTCTGCTCATCCATAACTCCCTCTCTCTTTCACTCCCGGCTTAAAACCTACCTGTTTCACAAATCCTACCCCCGTAGTTTTACTTCTTCCTCCCGCACTGCTTTCACGGACTTTTGCCCGGACCGTTTCTTCTGAGCTAATCGGTTTTTGTTTTTAGTTTTTAGTTTTTCCTTAATTTTTTGTTTCTGTGCCGTGCGCTAGACTAAGCTAGCCATTTCGTCAACTGTTGAGCGTACGTAAATATATCGTATCGTATCGTATCGTATGTATCAGCAAGCAAGAGTAGCCGAAATATCGTGGCCAACAAAAAAACTGGAAAAACGAGCGGCAGAGAAATGCAAGACAGACAAGCTACACAGTGACTCGAAAATAACTTGTGTGAATGAAAACGTTGTGAGAAAACTGCATTAAAACCTGTAGCGCCTGCATCTCGATGTCAAATTTCTGAATTCTGTTGTCTATTTCCGTTTCCAGTTTGTACTTTTTCTGTCAAACAAACGGTTTTACAATTACGGCTCAAATATTTGCGCCTTTACGATTTACTTTTAAAAAGTAACTTAGCCAAGCTTACGAAATCAGTCTTTGATAAAGGCGTGGTCAGGTCATGTGACCCATTAAAAATTTTTTGGGGCTCCAATCACGTCACTGGAACAGTTTTGAACCTAAAGTCGTCAAATTTTGTACACAGGTAGGCTATATCAATTCTAGCAACAGGATGACATATCACCCACAAATAGGGCGTGGTTATGGCCACGTGACTGTTTTAAAATTTTGCCATTTGATTTTCGGCCAACACACTTGACTTGAGGCGGCAGACAGAAATGAGACGGTACTTGACAACTGCAGATTACGAGGTTGCAGACCCGTGTTCGTAACCGGCCAAGTCGGCGCCGTCCTCGTAACTATGACTCATGAGTTTCACGAAGTTATGACCTTGACATAACCCTAACCCTACACGAGTCGTGACCTTGACTCTGTTACGACATTATACACTAACCCTAACACGGAAGTGGGTCATGACCTTGACCCGACTCGATCTCGTGACACGCCCACCTACCATAACGCCGATACAGCATCGGCCTCGTGATTGTGACTCATAGATTTCACGAAGTTATGACCTTCACATAAACCCAATCTTAATTCTAACCCTACGTGAGTAATGACCTTGACCTAGTTATGACGTCATACCATAACCCTACACCACAACTGAGTGGCGTAATTATAACCTAACCCAGTTATCGCATGCTGAGTCAGCGACATCTTCGTACTTATGACTCATGACCTTGACCGGTTGACCCGTCATGACCTTGACCCGGTCAAAGATCAGATTATATAGCGAAAACAACAACTTACATTCTACTGATGTGGCCTATTACCAAATTACATTGAACACTTGTTCTTACTGTACTACCGTGTTCAATAATGTATTTCTCATTTGTCTTATGTTTGTTGAGAGCTATCTATGAAATCTGCGAAACAGCAGTTAATCTAAGTGCGCTTTACGATGCATAAAAGACTGTGTAGGCCTAAATACTGCCAGGTCCGTTGAAAGCCAGTTTGGGGCCAGATGAAACTACGCTCATTCACGGGGCCCCCTACAGGCTGCATTTTAAGGGACCGGATCGGGGGCCCCTCCGAACCGGCGGGGCCCGGGGTAGATTACCTCCCCCCTTCTCCCCCTCTCGACGGCCCTGAATACTGCCGTGATACACTGTTTGTTGGTCGAACCTTGCGAAGTTCGGCCTCGGAAGCCCAGAGATCCTTCCTGACCTTGGCCAGCTGGGCCCGCGTGGTGCCGACCTCGGCCTGCAGGGCTGCCTGCTTCTCGGACGAGGCCCTCATGTCGCCGTCTCGACGCCTAGTCTCCTCCTGGCGCGCTCGCCGAACGCCGTCGTCGGAGAAATGCTGGATGTTTCCAATGTTCTGCTGCAGCTCAACGATCTGATCGTCAGCCGCTTTCAACTGCGTCCACGCACCACGGCAAAAACTGGAAGTAAGTAAAAAAACTGGAAAGTACTCGTGCAGTTCAGTACCTGATAAATCTGTAAACCAAGAATAAATCTGATGCGATTTGATGTCATTTTTTATTATTTCCAGTTTTGTTATTACTATTAATTTTGTTAGTTAATTAGTTCATTGGTTTCATCAATTTTTTTAACATATGGCTCCTATAAGTTAGGAACTTAGAAGTTCTTAAGAAATGCTCGAGAAAATTACAGAGCCAATTCTTGAAACATTTTCTCTCAAGGTTTTAAGCATTTTCAACGTATTTTTTTCTGTGAACTTCAGAGTTACCTAAGTTTTTGCTAAGACGTTTCAAAGAAAATATTCAAACGGCTCAGTTCGAGATAAGATATTTCGAAAAGGGAGCCAGAACTCAAGAGAACCATTTGTTCCGTTTGGTTAACGAGCTCAGAAAACTCTAGGCCCAAGTCGTCGATGGCTGCGTCGGCGTTGGCCGTGTTGCTCTGCACGTCCTCCATGAATTCCTTTATTTGCAGCATCTCGAGCGGCGTCGTCAGAAGTCGCTCAAACACCACGTTCCGCAGCTCGTTCAGCCGTGCCACGAACTCCAGCACCATTGCGGAGAAAGCCACCTCCTTCAGCACCTGCCAACGACCAGCCAACTATTAGAAGCATCAGTCCGTCGGTGCGTGGCAAAACAAAATGATCCCTCAAGAAAACGTGGACATTTTAGAAACAAACGAAAGCATTTCGAACTTCAAAATGGGTTTTAACAAAGAAACGACTATAAAACGCACACATATGATTCATATTTAACTGTGCGTGCTTTGAATCACACATGATTTCGCTACGCCTCTTGCGTTTAAATCCCCCGACAGAGGGGTTCCCCTGGGACGATCTCGGTAAAATTATCACTGAATGTCAATGGATAGCCAAGGTACCAGAATGCGCATGGACCAGTCCAATTCACAATTCATAGGGGTGTTAGGCTTGTCAGGCATGTTTTCCCCGAAAAGGTACCTCCTCCCATTCGGAGATCGTCACCCCCACGTAATACACTGTTCATAAGGCCAAGCTCACTCATCATCCCAAACGGCATCTCGATCGGTTCAGCCCTTTTCGTATGGGCCCCAAATACTATGCTGTACAATGCACTGTCAACGGGGAAGAAAACCTCAAAATTGCCCCTTCACCTTGAGATTTCGTTACCCTAACACGTGCCATTTACGACGATGCGCTATAAAATCGACGTTTACTTTACTTACTGGTCTCAAATATATTGCTTTTTTACAGGAAAATGAAGGTCGTAGTTATTGCGGCAAGTATTTGCAAGGCAATGAATGCATCATTTGTTATACCATGCTTCAGGTAACCACAGGGGCCATTGCAAACCTTTCAACGCGAATTTCTCAACTTTGGTATATTCGCAGATACACCACTATAATTCTCGGAGGCTAAATTATCCCTTAGACCTACATAGGGGCCTACTTCCTTAACCTAAGTCCCATTAACGCTAAATTTCGCTTTCTGATGTCCATGCATCAAAGTCACTGGTGCATTTGTTTCTCCGCCAACATTCACCATTGCCATAGTAACAATAGCTACGGCGACGTGCGTTCTGGTAATTCTTCCCAGTAATCGTCAAATTTCTCCGATTCTCTTTTACTTCGGTGTGCGAGTAATTTCAAAATAGTTAGTCAAAATTATGCCCTTTAATAATAGGAAATTGAATTCTGACCGACTGTGGTGAAGAAGTAAATTTATGCAAAATCGGTCCTTCTTAGTGACTAGTAAAATTCATACTGCCATACGGCCCATTATCAAAAAACATGATGTCATCCACAAAACCGGAAGTACATAACGTATCACAACGACGCCGGAAGAGGACTGAGCCACAACCATAGGCAACATGTACAAAAATTGGTAAAGATCGCGCGTGTGGTTCCGGAGATATCCTGGCTGACAGACAGACAGACGCACACACAGACATAAAGGTTGGATTCTTATATAGCGCAGCTTACGCGATGACCGGACCAGCGCGCTTTACAATCTCGGAAGTGGCAGTTGATTGGTAAGAGCCAGTGGTGCTGCAGCGCAAACTGCGGCCATCCATTGCACGCGTTAACGTACAATTGGACCCGCGTTATGCAGCTAGCAAACACACCACCGCTCCAATCAACCGCACCGGGCCTTCACCCCATAAGCATTCACCAGACGTCGCCACTCGTGCGAGAAAGCAAACATCCGATTACAGCTTACTACTCAATTTATCGACC